>Ga0209541_10004470_pt1 | contig 24818 bp, 20 predicted proteins | sample RifCSPlowO2_01_FD_184027 | JGI IMG/M metagenome (GOLD analysis project Ga0209541, IMG submission 184027) | Groundwater microbial communities from Rifle, Colorado - Rifle CSP2_plank lowO2_0.1 (SPAdes) (version 2) | ecosystem: Environmental > Aquatic > Deep subsurface > Groundwater | place... | reverse complement strand
TGAAGACTGCGGTTTAGAAGAACGTACTGCGGATTTTGCTGGTTGTACTGTCATGACACCACCTTTTTTAAATAGTAATTTTTTATTGGTTATAAAGTTATCGTTTGGGCAATTCTTTATCTTTTATAAATTATCTTTTGTTCAATTCTTTTTCTGACCAATTCTTGATCATTGCATTGATCAGATTATTGAGATTGAAGATATTGCTTTTCAATTTTTCTTCCCACATCTTTTGAGGATTTTGCTTAATCCATTGTACATCGGCATCATTGACTAGGCCATCACCGTTCAGATCGCCCGGAACACCGCCATCGAAAAGATCACCATCAACTCCGCCGGGACTGTCGACATCTAAATCATTGTCGGGGAGTTTTGTACCGGGAAGACCGAGATCTTGTTTAACGGCGACATCGGCTGCTTCTGGTTTAACGTCTTCAACGGCAACAGCTACTTCTTTGACGCTGATTTTTGCCTGTATCACTGGATATTTTTGATTAATCAACTCATTCTTTATCAGCTGAAATGTAAAGAGATACTGCTTCGCATTGCGGGTTATTATTGCCTCCCCCGCCGTACCACCAACGGTAATAGGGACATTAGTGGTAGTAGAAAACAGCATCGTATCTTCGGGAGAAAATGTATTCTTCGAAACGTGATGTCCGAGAGTCACTGAAGGAAAATACCCCCCAGATGAACCAGCCTTACCATCGGTAGATCCCACGTAGATTGTAAAAGGAACAGCCCCAACCATTACCCTCCTAACAGCCCCATCCAGAGTACCAGTAATCGTGCTTCCATCCCCATTCAGTCCTCCCGTAAACTGGCGTGTAAACGTAGCGGTCTGGGGTTTATCCAGTTCAAGAATAATTGAAGGAAAAGGGATCTTCTTTGGAAAAAATGTTTTCAGAAAAATAGGTTGAGTAATGCCATTGGAGGATATTTGGAGAACATCCTTTTTCTGAGATAATTGTGAATCCTGTTCAACTTTGAAAGTGATGGGAACGTCATTGACCAAAGGCGTCGCTGTTAGTAAATTCGACCCTTTTCCGCCCGTAGCTATTAACATACCATCGAGGTAGAATTGGATGTTACCTGGGTCCTGCTGCCCGGCGGGGCCATTACCTAAATCGCCAGATTGATAAACCACCTCACGAAAAAAAATCTGAAAACTATGCAATTTATTCAAGACACTAAACTGATAGACAGCCTCCGATTTAACATCAAATGTTTCTGTTTTTTTTTCAGTGAAATCCCCAAAAATGGTCACGGCTGTCACAGTATATTCTGCAACCACAAGAGAAGACAAAACCATCAGCACCAGAACAAGCAACAATGTTTTCTTAGCAACAGACATCAATCATTCACCTCTCTGCGTAATGTAGATATTCAAAGTTTATAAAATTACCGTTTCCGAACAGTGTAGCCATCAGCCCGCTTTTCAGAAGAAAGCCATTTTTCTATCGCCTGCACAATCTTCTCAAAATCACTCAGCCGCTCCGTGAGAAGTTCATACACGATCTCATCGTCAATCTTTCCGTAGCGATGAGTAAAAATCCCAACCGCAGCAGTCAAGTCACTGCGTTCGTGAGTTGCCTGTTGGCAACAGCTGCGGGGCATTTATAGTAACTGTGAATTAATGGGATTTTTACTCTTGAAAATGGGTCGCAGTAGAACTGCGGGGTACAAGAAATGAAACCGCGATTTCATTTCTGTACAGAAAGCTTAGGCTTTCTGGTATTAGACCCATTTTCATTGAATAAAAATCTCAACCACCGCCAGCTACGAAAGATCATCCCCTAGAAAGAAATGAAGAGTGAGAGAGAACTATCTTCAAGAGCAACATTTATTAAGATTTTAGATATTTAGATACTAAAAAAGGTGGAATGATGAATCAATCAAAGCTTCTCGAGAAATTTGGGTTTAAAGAAGAGGTCGCGGAGATCATCAAAGGCCAGTTCGGGCCGACAGGCTTCCCGGAACCGCTGCATACCTGGCGGATGATGTGGGAGGTATATGACCTCAGCCTGGAAGAGCCCTATTTCTGGATTCTGGATAATATCAAAGGATCGATGCCGATCGTGGAAAAGCTTGAAGACTCTTTTGCCGCGGCAGAAAACTCGGCTTTTTTCGGAGTGACGCAGCAGCGGCTAGGCGCACAGCAAGATCGTGTATCACAGTTTTTGGCGACGATGGGCAAGATGGTCAAAGAACTATTCCAGATGGTGCGTGAACTGCGGATCATCGATGAGCGGCTGAATTATTATGCGCAGATCGAAGAGGAAACGACAAAGCCGATTGAACAGCGGGCAAAAGGCCCGGAGATTACGTTAAAAGGAATGTTCGTGGATCTCGTGCAGGGAGGAGGCAAAAGCGCTGCGTCGGTCTATGGGATGGCGCGAGAATTGGAGTTTATCACTCTCCCCGACCTATTTTTTGACGCACCGCCGTTTGCTGCGCAGGCCGAATTAGAAAAACACGTAAATGCTCTGGCCAGGGATTTTAACGAAAATGTCCTACGCGTCTTAAAACGGCATCTGACCCAATATTTCAGCTGGCGGCAGCAGACCAGTGCGGAGCATCGCAACCGCAAGACGTTTATGCTTCAGTATTTGCTCCAGCATTATGAAATCATCCGGATGTATATCACCTGGGTAAAACCCTACCTGCGCAACGTGCGCAAGTTATCATTGAATGAAGGAAGGATGGATTCCCCAGAGATGGTCTCGGCGTTTGAAGGGAGTATGCTGGATGTGGAATTTCTCGCCCGGAAACGGACGGCAGTAAAAGATCCGGAAGGGAAGTACGGAGGAAATGGCTGTATCCTCGCCACATTTACCTATCGAACACGGCCGGAATTGAAGGTTGTTCAGGAAGGCTACCAACGCGGACCAGTGCATATCGGCAGGGTGGAATTCGCCTTACGTGTCTATAGTTGGACGGATGAACAGGTAGAGCAGTACAAAAAGGTAAAAGATGAAGAGTTGCTCAATCTGTTGGGTGATATTTCAGAAACAGTACGCACGGCGATGGAATCGCTGGGAGATGCTTTGAAGGATTATGTGGAAGAAGCGCGGAAGAATCCTCATCAAAAAGCAGAACTAACCACGAAAAGAGCGGAGAAGATGCCGAAGAAGCCGTTGATGGAACGTTTTTTTGGTGACTTTTATACGCCCAAAAAAAAGGAAACGGCAGCCCGGAAAGGATATACTGCAAAAGAAATAAAAGCCTATGTGGAAAAAGCAGAGGCCGCCGCCAAAGACAATGCTGGTTTTGCCCGGTTCATGGCCTGGAATACCTATAAGAACTTCAAGAAAGCGCATCGAATGTTCCAGTGGTGAATTGTATCTTATTCGGATGCACTGCTTGGCCACGCTGCCCGCTAAACAATTACGGACTTTCTACAGCGCTTTATTGGTAACAACGTTTTTAAAGGTGGTTGTTTTTGAGTAACTATGGCCGATAATTCAAAGAAAAAGCTGAACGAAGAGCACAAAGCGAAGAAAGAGAAAGTAGAGAAATCGGTCAAAGAAACAGAACAGAAAAAGACGCCGGCAACATCTTCTCAACAGAAAAACACCCCGACAGAGAGCAATTCTAGAAAGAACAATTCCCCAGAGAACGATTCTATCAAGAACAACTCTGCCTTGCCCCTCCCGGAGATGGCCAAAGATGATCTGGAAGGCCTGAGTGAAGAAGGAAAAGATATCCTGAAAGCAGGAAAAAACCTCAAGCAGAAAGTAAAAGAGGAACAGGTGGAAGAGAAGCCGACAAGGTCCACGCGCGATCAGCACTCAGAGCTGGAAGAGCAGCTGCGGCGAGAGCATTTCTCCACTCTTAATGCCGGAAAAAGTCCGGAATACGCCGTCCAGCTCTCTCAGCAGCCGATAGGCAAGATCTACCAGGAAATGAACTCGTTATATCAAACTGCGGGAGAAAAGGGGTATCTCAACCAGGAAGAACAGCGCCGTGTGCAGAATCTCGTCTCTGCGGTAGAGAAGAAAGTGCAGGATGCGGAAGAACATCGCTATGACCTGACCGAAGAAGCGGCTGCCGTTGCCGGGATTACCCGCCAGATCGGCGCGAAACTACGCGGCTTGTATAAAGGGAATAGCGAAAGTTATCATACAGAATATCGGTTTGATTGATTTTTTTCTGAATAGTGGTTACATTATTTTAAATATCCTCTTCTCTTCCACTCGAGAATGATCCGCAAAACAGCAATGTTCGTGATGATTGTTTCCCTCTTGGTCTTATCTGGGCAGCTGTTTTTCGGAAAACCGCTCTTGGTGGGAAATGCCGTAGCGATGGCCTGTGATGACAGTGATCTGAAAGAAGAGAATGATCCCCTTAATGGAAATATATTTCCCCGAAGTGTCTATTCTACTCTCAATTATAACCTTCCCGGAACGGCGCGCGGCTATCACTCGCTGTGGAAAACACCAGTCACGATGAAAGATAATTGTATCTCACCTTCCCTGCTGAGAGAATATTATTGCGATGTCAAAAATAATGTTGTCCTCTCATCAACAGTCGATTGCCCGACAGATTCTCGCTGTGCGCAAGGAGCATGTGTCCTTTTGCTTTGCGAAGACGAAGACGATTTTGACCCAGCCAGAAATTCTACTGTACGCTATACTTCTGCTTCCGGCAGCAAGGTTCTCACCGCCGATGATTATTGTGAATCTTCGACAACACTGGTGGAATTTATTTGCCAAAAGACAAATGTTGGCTGGCCGGGAGGGATCCAAAATTCTTATGATTACCCCGATGACTTGCGCCGGGCGGTTCATCATACCTGTCCGCCGGGAACGGAATGTCTCAAAGGCGCCTGTGTGGAGAAGTAAGTGAGAAACGGCAGAATTTCACAATTACGATAACTCACACCAGATCATACGCCGTCACCCGTGCTGCGACGACGGAATCATCTTTGCTGCAGTAAGGACACACCGGCACCCGGCTGAGGAACTTGTAACGGCAGCGTTCGCAGAACAACTCCCGCTTTTCCCGGCTTTCCACATGGGGCAGATAGCCATTTCTAGACTTCTGGTAGCAGGAAAAACACTCATATCTACGCACACCGGCAACGGTGTCAAAGAAACGTGTTTCCGCTTTGTCCACTGCTTTATCGCAGCGAAAACAATTGATGCGTGCCCGGAGGATGACCATATCAGGTAGACAACATCTCCCCTATAAAAAAATGTCGATACTCGGCTGGCACAATCCATTTTCTGAGTGATTTTGTGTCCGTCGCTGCCATCAATGACAGATGTGACGAAGTCATAGATGGCATGGCGCGACGAAGAATACCACGTATCCCTACAGTAGATAAATTAGAAATAACCATTTATGCAGGCAATATGAACAGAGCATCATTCGGTGTTGTAAATTGCAGTGATGTTGCTTGTGACGTAAAACCTTTGCTTCGCTGTTCGTAGAGTGGTATCAAATACTCAGGATGATAGCAGAGTACGGAGCCAGCAACGATTTCAAAACATTTTGCTGATAGTCCGATGACTTGCTTGTCGGGCAAAGATTTTAACTGATTGAAGAGTTGTTCATCTAATTTTTCAAGAGCTTTTGTATCTTTAACTTTAGGGATAGATAAAATTTCGTTGCAAATCCAATATCCTTCTTTATTATTACAAGCGCTTGTAACAACATTATTATTTTTTACGTAAGTATACATCCTTATTTCATAGGTATTATAGATAACATCAACTCTTACTTTATTTTTTTTCACATACATAGTCTCAATATGATCACCATACTCACCACCTACTTTACCTAGGTATGTACCTTCTGGTACAAATACTTTTGAAGTAAGAATATAGCCCTCTTCTGAGACTTCCTGTGTTTGCTTTTGAATATCACCTAACGTCACATTCTGCTTTGTACATGATACAACCAATAGAAATGATAACACACAGACGAGTAATACTATTTTTTTAATCATACATCTATAAAATGTTTACACTTCATAAATTTTTCGGCACAATGGCACAGTTCACTTTCTGAGTGATAACCTCGGATTGTGCCACTCGGCCACAACTTTAATATATATTCACCCCTTTAACAGCCCTATGAAAACAGCCATTTCCCAAACAGTCATTCCTTTTATCAAGCCCACCCCGGACGAACAGAAGCGTGTTTCGGCAGCAACGAAGAAATTCATAACCAAACTCAATGCCGTATTAAAAGACGCCCACGCGGTTTTGGGTGGCAGCGGCGCCAAAGGAACATGGCTTTCCGGGAACCACGATCTGGATATATTTGTGCTCTATCCCCGACGCACCTACGCTCCTCAGACTTCTCAATTGTCTGAACTCTTGGAAAAATCTTTAACAAAAGCGTTTCCCAAGCAGAAATTGCAGCGTGTTCATGGCAGCCGCGATTATTTCCAGCTTGTTTTTGAAGGATTCAATCTGGAAGTCGTACCCATCCTGCGCATCCAAAAAGCCGAGCAGGCAGTGAATATTACCGATGTCTCCCCCCTGCATACGCGCTGGGTGCGAAAACAACCGGCAGAGATCAAAGATGAGATTCTCCTCGCCAAACAATTTTGCCGGGCGCATGATTTCTACGGCGCGGAGTCATATATCGGCGGCTTTAGCGGTTATGTTCTGGAGATCCTGGTTAGTTATTATGGTTCTTTTGAGAAGTTGCTGTGGGCGGCGCTGAAATGGAAGAAAAACGAAGTCATTGACATCGAAAAAAAATATCCCCAGAAAAATGCCCTCTTCCATCTTAATCAATCAAAAATCCGTTCTCCATTGATCGTCATCGACCCGGTAGACAAGAATCGCAACGCCGCCGCGGCGCTGACCGAGGAAAAATGGAGCCGCTTTCAGAAGAAAGCCCAAGAATATTTGAAAAAGCCAGCTGCTGCTTTTTTTGAAAAGAAGCAGATCACCACCGAAATCTGGAAAACAGAAGTGAGTGCGCGTGGACATCATGGCGCCTGGATGGATTTTACACTCCCCGCAGGCAAGGAAGATGTTCTCGGCATGAAGATAGTCAAAGTATTGGATGTTATCCAGAAAGAACTGGCTCCTTTCACGGTCCTTTCCAGCAACTGGATTTGGGATAAAAGCTCGAAGGCATCATTATACGTGGAAGTCAAGACTGACCGCCGGCCGGCGGAGGAGATCCGGATCGGCCCGCCGCTGCATCTGACCGAATTCGTTGCCGATTTCCAGAAGAAGAACAAAAAGACGTATGTAAAACATGACCGGGTCGTCGCTACGATAAGAGTTGCCCAAACTTCGTTAGAAGAAAATCTGAAAACAATCCTCCAAAAACCGTACATCCTGGAGAAAATAAAATCTCCCCGAAGAATCACTCTGCGGTAGAAACATCTCCAGTTGAATATCCAAAAGTATAAATACTCGTTCTCTCTCGATTTGGCTATGGTCAATCTGGGTGTGAAAGCGCAATGCCGAGTCTGCGGGATGCTCGCTCCGGCTGACGAGTTCAAGCTCCACTACAAGTATAAACAAGCGGTCTGTGCGAAATGTTACAGTGGCCGTACAGAACAGGAGAAACAGAAAGAAGAGCTGAAGAAGAAAAAAGAAGAAGTGATCAGGCCTCCCGGCTGGGATGATGTCGATGAATATCTCACGCGTGCTTCCAAGCAGCGGCAGGAAGAGCAGCAAGTTCAATTTTCACGGGTTCCGGGGACGGACCAGTTCAAATGCCTTTGTTTCCAATGCAAATATTCGTTCAAGTATGATCCGGTACGGAAAATCCCTTTCAATTGCCCTTATTGCAACGCCGAAGTGCCGCGGTTACGCAATCCTGGATTTTTCTGAGAGTTCTGGTGTAATTTTTTAGTTTTTGTTTAAAAAGTGCCCCCGCGGAGACTTTCCGGATTGTCACCGTCATATTCTAAACAACTGCGTGACATCTGTTTGAACTCCGGTTCCAAGCTCTCTGCCATTACTGACCGCAAGCTCGTGTCCTATGTGCCTTATCTTTGAGATATCCAGGCTAGACTACGAGGGCACAAGATGACTTTACAGGCAATTCATTTATAAACATTTTGGATTTAAACAGCAGATGCAGATTGCTCCTCACGTGGAAATCTTTGGAACAGCGCTGTGGCTGGCAGAAGAAAAGATTCTGATCATCAACGATCTCCATCTCGGCTATGAAGAGGCCCTCCAGCAGAAAGGCGTCCTCGTTCCAAAATTTCAACTGCGAGAAATCATCGCCCAGCTGGAGCAGATTTTTCAAAAGGTAAAGCCAAAAAAAATCATTATCAACGGTGACTTAAAACACGAATTCGGCCGGATCCTCCGCCAGGAATGGGATGAAGTTCTCCGGCTGATCGATTTCCTTCTCCAGCATTGCCAGGAAGTGATTATCATCAAAGGGAATCATGATCCAGCCATCACACCAATTACTCAAAAGCGAAGAACAACAGTTGTCACTGAATATCGAACTGACAATACTTTGATCATTCACGGCGATGAGCTTGTCCAAACCGATGCGGAAAGAATTATCATCGGACACGAACATCCGGCGATCACCATCCGTGAAGGCAGCAAATGGGAGAAATACAAATGTTTTCTCAAAGGCAAATGGGAAGGAAAAGAACTGATTGCTGTTCCCAGTTTCAATCCGCTGCTCGAGGGGACGGACATTCTTAAAGAGCAGACCTTGAGCCCATTTCTAAAAAATCTGAACTCATTTAAAGTATTTATCATCAATCAAGGAGAAGTATTTGATTTTGGAAAAGTGAAAGAGATCAGGAAGAAAAATGGGTAAAACTGGGATCATATCTCCGCGGTACTTGTCAATAGTAATTGTTTAGCCGGCGGCTGACTTTTTCTACAAAGCCCTACAGAGCCCTGTCAATAGAAAAATTTATATATTAACACCATATTAATACCACATTAACCCGGCAAGGTGATCAAAAATGGTGCAAGCATTAATCAATATCTCCGATCGGACAAACCGAATCTTAAACATTGTTAAAGCAAAGTACGGACTTAATGACAAATCCGAAGCTATTAATGTTCTTGCTGAAGAATATGGAGAAGAAATTTTAGAGCCTGAACTTCGACCAGATTATATTGAAAAAGCTTTGGAGATTCAAAATCGAATTCCAATCAAAGTTGGCACTGTTGATAATCTTCGTAACAGGTATCGATAAATATGTATTCATTATCGATCAGGCCAGAACTCGATAAGAAGTTAGCAAAGTTCCATCAGAAAAATAGAAAGCAATTTGATATCATTATGAAAAAGGCTGAGGAAATTATTCAAAATCCAGACCATTATAAAAATCTTCGAGCGCCACTTCAACATTGGAAAAGAGTACACATTGACAAACATTTTGTGTTAACGTTCTCGGTAAATAAAGAAACGAAAACGATTACTCTCGAAGATCTTGATCACCATGATAATATCTACAATCATTAAATACCCGGCAAATCAAATTTTCGTATTTGTTTAGCTGTCGGCGAGACCAAGATGCACAATGAAGAGAATACTTCACAAAGAATGCAACAACGATTGCATTCTTGTGCAAAAATATGATGGTTCTCATATTTTTTGCATTGGCACACCAAAGCACAAAATGAAGCCTGCGACTTCATTTTGGCTCAGAAATCAAATCGTTGTTTGATTTCTTGAGTGATCGTTATCACTTTGTGTGCGTGTATCCGAAGAAACTTTATTCCTCGCTTGGTGCGGAAATTATCTGATCTCTAGCGAGATGCAGACAAAAGAAAAGCAGGATTTCCGCTCAAATGCACGGTCTGCCGGGAAAGCTAAACAAATACGAATTATGCAAAGTTCTCTTTAATTCTTCCACGGCTCTTCTTTGGTATATCTCTCATGCACGGGATGATCGGAATCCGGCTCAGATTCCAATTCGTCTGCTTTCTTCTTTTTCAGTTTCTTTTTCGGCTCAATCTCACTCATGATTTTCTTGCCTTTTGATTATATTCTACCTGCTTTTGCTGATGATGCGGACAGAAGATGATTCCGGGAACTACCTTTTCGGAACAGCGCACGCAGATCCCTTCTTTACGCCGATCATAGTATGATTTCTTACGCTCTTTCAGGAGGCGCTTTTGATTGCGATGATAAAATTTGAGGAAACGATTGTTATATTCTTCTGTTGTTTCTTCTTTCCCTTTTAATCTTGCCAAAAATTCTTTCCAGACCATTATTTCTGACACCTCGGACAATAATAGGTACTGCGTCCGCCTTGATTGATTCTCTCGACGCGATGGCGGCGAGGACATTTTTCCCGCTGATACACGGAGAGTAAATCCTGAAAACTACCCTTCCCATCAAGATGGCTGAAATTCTGGATAGTCGTGCCGTTGCATTTAATCGCCAATCGTAAAATCTCCCGCAATCCATGATATAATCGTTTTCTTTTTGAAACGCCGATCTCTTCAATTTTTGTTTGCGGATGGATCCCCGCCCGATATAACGCTTCCTGCGCATAGATGTTGCCTAAGCCTGCTAAAAATGATTGGTCCATTAATTTGGTCTTAATCACCGCGGAAGGGAAACGGTGTAATAATGAATCAAAGGCCGTGAATGTGAAAGAATCAGCTAACGGCTCCGGCCCCAAACGTGAAAAGGCTTTTTCCAATTCTTTTGCTGAAACTTTCGTGATCCCGCCAAAACGCCGGATCTCATTGAACGTAAAGAAAGAACCACCATCAAGATGGAAAATACCGGACAAATATTTCTGGTACTCGAGAGAAGCGCTCCGGGAAGGAACAACATGGAAATGGCCGGTCATCCGCAGATGGGCCAGGAGATAGGCATTGCTGTCTAATGTAAAAATGATCGATTTCCCTCTCCGCGCGATATCAATCACTCGGGCAGGCAGGCCCTGCGCTACGGCCGGTGAAATGACTTTCGGATCTTTAATCGTAACTGCTTCAATCGTCCTGAAACAAACCGCTTGGCGCAGCTGGCGCACAACTGTTTCCACCTCCGGAAGTTCGGGCATGGTCAATGAAACCACACAAAATATATAAAGTTTTAGGGAATGGTAAGTTCATGGCTGATGTGCGTGACCTCCTCAAGAAGAATGAAAAAGAACCGGTGCTGAGAACGCTGCGCAAGACCAGAAAAGCGTTTATTGTAGAATACACCTGTGGTCTCATCCTGCTTGGCTTGCTCGGTACACTCGCCGTTAAAGGGATCGCGCTGAATCAGCAGCTAGCCTATTTTGTTCTGGGAGTCTCATTTGTTTCCATCGGTTCGGCGGAATTCTCCCGAATGATTGTCCGCTATCAGATTGCGGAGGATAAGTTGATGATCATCTACGGGCTGTTGAAACAGAATAAAAAAAATGTCTATTTTCAGGCTTTGGCATTTATTCCCGACTTAAATATCAAACAAAGTAGATTGCAGCGCCTGTTGAATTACGGTTCTGTTTATTTGAAAAGCGGCGGTGAGCATACCTTTGAGATCAGGGATATCAACAATCCACAGCAGGTTTTAGATACGATTGAGAGGTTAATTGAGCATAATAAGAGCAGCAGAGTAAGGATGGAATGATTCTGGGGAATTTTGTTTCTCTCTTCAAGAAGTTAACATTAAGAGAATATTTTTTTAATTCCACACCAGAGACCACATTTAGCATCAATATCTTCCACATACCCCTCAATATCGGCTTCTGATACACTAGTAGCAAATTCTTCCGAGACGGTAATTTCTCCAATGCTACTAAAACCAGAATCATGCAGATATTGTTTTATGTTCTCTGCCGAAGTTGGTTGATAATCGGGGATTGGTAAGCCGAAGGTTTCTTTACAACAATTTATTTTTTCTGCTTCTTCTAATGACTGCTTTAAAACATAATGAGAATAATAACCAGGAACGAACTCAAAATGCATACTGTCTGGATTGTTAAATCTCCCCCCCCAACGCCAACCATACTTTTCAAATATTTCAATGATTTCTTTTGGGAATGTTGTTGTTATTTCACCTCGAGAACATTTTTCACGCTCATCAGGGCTTGGGTTTCTGCCAAACCAAGACTTCCATTTCGCGATATTTTTACAGTGTGGATTTTCCCCAGGGTTTATATCAAGAGCAAGTCCTGCCGGGTGCAAGTTTCCACAATGGGGTTCTCCGGGTCTGATCGTATTTCCACTGTAAATCAAGTAAGGCTTAATTCCTTTCCCTGTATAATATCCTGTTAATTCAGATTTTACCAACTCCAATGCATCTGCAGCTAATGGTGTTACAGCTATGCCATATTTAAACCAATCAGATTTAATTTCTTGCACGCCAGGAAAATTTTTGACACGTTTTAATGTTGTACCTGTACCTTTTCCACCTTGTCCAATTGTCCAAGCCCCATATTTCTCTGTTAAACATTTGGTCTCTTCAGCTTCCACCACGCCTTTAACTATGACTTCACCGATTAGCGGTGGTATCTTAACAGGAGCGCTTGGAGCCGGGATTTGAGGAGCAGCCACTGTTTTCGGATTATACACATCCGCAAATGTTCTCCATGCTTTCAGTGGCGGCACCCAGACTTCTCCGGAACGCAAACCCAACACGCTACTGAAGGTTACCCAAGCAGAATCGATGTCTTTACAGCGTTGTTCAATCTGGCAGTTCTGCTGGATCTGCTGCGTCGCTGAGGTTGTGCCGACTTGGATGCCGCTACTGCTGCTTCCTGTCCCGCCTGCACTGCTGCCTGTGCCCACTGGTTGCTTAGCCGTGACGACCGTTGCCACCCCGGTCGGAGAAAAGAAGCGCGGGAGGATTTCTCGTAGAAGATATTGAGGAACGGTTGTGTGCGAATGATCACCACCCGGAGTAAGGGCATATGTAAATACTTTACCATCATTACTTTTCCAATTTTCACTATATTGCTGATTATTGACTACACTGGGATCAGGTCCCCCTTCCATTTTTTTGATTGTTTCCGCCGCTGAAATATCTTTGGAAGATTGCCGCATATGAAACAGAAAACTATTTTTCACTGACGCAATCGACAAGAGATCATGGTTCGTGATAAAATCAGAAATACAAGTACCATCAGCCGACGCAATCATATAAACGGGATATCCTTTAAGATTTTTGGCTGCTCTCGCTAATCCTCCTCCACAGTTAGCGTTGCTGTGTCCCAATATGCTAACCCTGTTAATGGTTACTCCTTGTCCATTTAGAAGCGATGATAATTTTGAAAGATATACATTAATGTCAAATCCTGTCACTTGAAAAACACTCTCATCCGGACCGATATCATCCATCGGCGCGGCAACGACAATTGGGGCTGATTGGCCGGAATCTATTGCCTGACGAATAATGACGTCAAATCCTTTCTCCTGAGTCAGTTGGCCGGGGATTCCTTGAAGATAAATACTATCTGTGGGTTTGGAGAGACTTCTCCAACCATGAAGCGCAATCAAGAGATCGACACTCTTGCCGCAAGCTTCTTTGGGAATCCAAATATACCCTTTATTGGGAGGGGCGTCTTGCGGACGTTTGTAGTTGGGATGGATTTTTCCATCCGCAAAAGGTTTAAATCCCTCCGCAATTCCCCATTTATTCATTACCTGCAATTCATCGGGATATGCCAGGGGGATGTATTGATCTGAAGAACAATCGGCAAGAACTCGAGAAGCGAGAGCAGAAATCAAAATAATACTTACAAAAAACAACAACCAACCTTTTCTCATCCTTCCACCCCTTCTCCCACTACAAATCTCTGCACCAATGTCGCCTGTTTGGTCAGCAATGGATTCTCGACGACCAATTCAAATGTATATTCTCCTACCGGAAATCCTGCCGGAACGACGAAATAATCGGTGAACAGCACCACTTCTCGATCATTATTACTCACAACATCAACTTGATACTGCTGGTCTGTTCCCACATCTAATAAAACTTCTCCCGACGGCCCTTTGATCCGATAATTTTTCACTACTTTAATCTGTCCCTGATAGGTACTGCTCTCCACGCCAAAGCGGTAATAGACCGGCTGGCCAAAGGTAAACACCGATTCCGGACCAAGACAATTATATGTCTCATCAACCGAACGGCAGAACGAAAATTCTTTCACGACAAGTGTTCCTTCCCGCACATAAGGAATAAATTCGGCATTTAAGACGGACTCCTGCGCGCCAGCTGTTTTTACTTCTACGACATTGAATTTGATCAATAATAAGACCGTGGCACTGGTTACGACGACGATGATCAAAAAGATGATCAGTTCAATGACCCCTGTTCCTTTTGTGTTCATGGGCTTTTGCACGCATCCGTTAATTTTTTAGATTGTTAGTCCTTACAGTATTCATCATCAATAATGCACAGGAAATGGTTATTGGGAATCTGATCGTGACTGGTAGTTACCGAATGTATGGTTGCGATAGATAGATCTAACTCTGTTTTAAGTTTCTCCGCGGATTTACCATGTATACCAAAGCCTGTCCCAGCGACAACAAGCATCTTTATTTTTTTATCTTGAATTTCAGTACACCATTTCGCGGAGCAGGCATCAAGTAAAAATATTTGATCAGGAGTATTGCTATTTTTAACGATATTACGGACAGCTGCTCCACCAAAACTATGAGCAACAAGGGTAATTTTGCTTATGGATGATAAACCACCGTTCTTTTTTATAGAATCAAGAAGTTGAGGATAATCCATCGCACCATCCATCCATTTTTCTTCAGCTGAAGACGGTTTTTGCAAAATAACAAGCACAGCATTCTTCTCTGTCCCAAATAATTTTAAGATATTTTTATCAAGTTGAGCACTAATCGATTCAATAGTACTGCCAGAGCCGCCAAAGTAAATATAGAGAGAAACATCATTGGCTTTATCAAGATCCTTACGATAAAGAATTCTGGTCTGTTTTCCAGAACCAGAGGTTATATCCTGTTTGGAAATATCAGAAAGACCTACTACCTCATCCGCAAAAAGTCTACACCTCTTTTCAAGCGTACTGCCTCCAGGAATAACGAAAGATTCTTTCTCAATCTGTCCATCACTTCTGCGACAACTACTCGCTTTACCATCACCAAGACACTTATAGATCAACAGTTCACCAATATCGACATTATACCCTTTCTCGAAACAACTTTTATCACTTTCTGTTTTAAAAGTATTACCACCACAAATCCCCGCATTCACCGCACCATACTTCCCATCCACTTCGCAAAGATATTTCTTAATTTTCTGATATTCCGTAATCGCCACAACATCCGCCGGATATGGCTGTGCCGCCTGCTCTGCCCACATCCGATTGAAAAATCCAATCAATGCCGCTTTGATCTGTCCCTCAAACTGAGCCGGATTATTCTTGCCCAGCATCACAAAACTGGCAATATAATAGTAATAGGCCAGCGCATTTTCCATATCTCCCCGCCGTTGATTTAATACTATCACAGCATACTCCAACGTCTGCTGGTAACTGCCCGTGGCGAAACTCTGCTGCAAGCCGCTCACTGCCGTTTCTTCTTTCTGGATCGTAATTTTCTGTCCGTGTGTCGGCTTGCCCAGCGACGTCTTCACCGGCTGATTGGCCAGATAACAGCCGCCGGCTTCATCTTTCTCCAATAATTGATAGGTAACCGTAAAGTCGCGGCTGTTCACGCTCTGCGCATAGTTGTTCTGTTCAATGATCTGATAAACACATTGCCGGCGCAGGTCAGTCGGATTGACGCCGCCCAAGACATTGTGGAACGTAAAGCCGAGCGCGCTGAATTGCACTTTATTGATTTCTGGGACAGCCAAATCCACGACACCATCTTTCGCCAGATAATTCCCGCTGCGGCTGTAGCCGGGCGTGCCAATATTTACTGTTGCCGGCACAATCAGTTTCACCGTGTTCGGCAGGCTGCCAACATCAAAGCCAAAGGTTACTTTCTGCCCGGAGGTTAAGGCCGTTGGCGCCGAATCCTGCGCGATCGGACCGCAGTTCAGGCCGCTTTCTCCAGGAACAAGCGTGATGATCGGCGTACTGCCGCCAAACATTCCTGCCTGCACAATACCCAAAGTATCACTCACATATTGCGCGCCCTGCACATTCTGCACGATCTGGCGCGGCGGCGCTTCAGCGAGAATGCCTGGAATTAAAGCATTCACCGTTCTCTTCAAACATTGCCCCTTGCCGTCCGTATTCACGTGCGCCCGCACTTTGATCTCATCGTCGATGACAAATAAATTTGGTGTATCGCAGGGCATCCACGTCTCTGTTTTCTTGTTCCAACAAGAGACGTAGGGGTCTTCTAAAAACGCGCCGCCATAGCCGAAGAGGGAGTACAATTCCGGACACTGGTAGCGTCCTGTCGTCAACTCGACATTACACGCCAACGCACTTGGCGGCGAAACGTCGCTCAGCGGATAATAAAAGACCGCTTTATTGCCTTGCAAAAATTCGCTTTCGACGCATTTATCATAATTATCTTTCTCGCTTGGATCCAAAAATAATTCCACGACGACGTGATCATAACGATACGGCGCGGTAATGTGCTGCGGCGATTCCAAAGGAATGGAAAACATCTGCGCCGGCGGCAGATTAAACCAGGTTCCCAGCTGCTGTTCTTTCTGCGCTTCAAATGCGGCTCCCGTTCCCGGAACATTCAGACAATCACAGCCTTTCCCACCGCAGGACTCATCGACATTAGGATTACCCCGATCGCCCGGACCGATGCATTTTAATTTTACCGTCGCCGTTTTGACTTTGCATCCGGGAAAGATTGCTCCGCCAATATTATAGTTGAAGATGGCCATTTGTTTTGTCGGGTCATAGCTGCTTAATTCACGGCTGGCCGGCGCGATGACCGGAAAGGTTTTCGTCGGAAAAGCATACGCCGCATCAAGCAAAAAATCTTCGCTGAACAGCGGGAAGTCATAGCCAAAAGCTGCCAGGCAGATCGATTGAGCAAAGCCTTGCGTTCCGCCTTTAAAGTATTGATTGAGCGCGGCGTTGCCGTATTCATTGCGCGCATCTTCAAACGAGGAGTCGATCGCTTGCGTCATCGCCCCAAATCCACCAGAGATGATCGTTCCTGCGTCAGCAATCGGACCATCCTTGCCGACGGAATCGAATCCCAGCGGCATACAGCTGTTGCTGCTCGCCAGGAAAGCAATCCCTTGATACAACAAGCCGCAGACTTGCTGGGTAAACAGCGTTTTGCACATCCCCGCATCGTGCAAACCAGTATATTTCGCTTCGATCAAACAAGCCTGCACGCCCGCCAGCATGCTTTGCAGTAACTTCAGATTTTTTAAGATCCCTGAAAGACAGACTGTCTGAAACGTGCCGATGATCTGAGTATTCGGATTGATCTTCGGCTCTTTCTCTTCTGCGCGCGCATAATCCAACAGATAATTTGCGCCAAACGCGCCAGAAAAATCACGTCCGCCAGAATAGCGTTCCGACGGGTAGAATGTTCCCTGCGCGCCGCCCGTTTCCTGATAAGTCCGATCCTGCTGGTACGACCATGATTCCACGATGCTTGTCTCTTTGTTCTTTTCCAAAGCGACGCGCATACCACCTCCATCAGCAATTTTCTTCGGTGTCGTATCCGGCATGCACACGCATTGCTGCAGCTGCGGATTGCCAGCAACATCACGCAGGATATTTTTCACCGTATCTTCTTTGATGAAACAATCTTTAGTGTAGCCGGCAGCATAACGGCCTTGAAGCAGAGGCTTTCCCTCTTTCACATCATAAAACAGCCCCCCTTTCTGATCGTAACAGCCATTTGCATTGCCGAGCTCGTTGTCTGCCCGATAGCCCGGCTTCTGCGGTTGGTTGCAGGTGGCCGTGCAGGTCTGGTCTTTCGCGACGAAAAATGTCTGCGCGCCCTGCGGTTTGTATACTTTCAGCCGCGGTCCGTAGGTGATCAATGCCGAAGAGGCAACTGTATAAGTATTGCCGATGTGCGTCAGATAATAGAATCCGTTGGACTGATCAACTTGTTCTTTTTCATCAGCCGGCGGCGTTTGCACGTACAAGTCAGAATCTTTTGTCCGCCAGCAGAGACTAAGCGTATCCTGATCAATCCCCGTGTTGAGCAGGATCTTGTTCTTGGAGATGAATTCTTTGCAGTTTTCGATTGGCTCCAGAGGCACCCCGCTTCCCGTCACGGCGCATTGCTGCTGTTCCGCTACACGCAGGGCAATTTCACTTTGCTTCTTGTCCTCCGTCCAGCGCGCCGGCACGGCGCGGCAAAACGCACGATCCCAACTCCACTTATAGGCTTGATCCATGATCGCTTCAAATTTCCAGGCGCTTGCCGTCGAAGGACAGCGCTTGTCTAAAGAAACCGCATTCCAAGCGTCGCTTCCCGACCCGCCCTCCAGAGCCGTCAACAATGGTTTTGGGCCATTCTTGACGCCTGCTTCTTTCCAGTTGGTTAACGTGTCTTCAAGATAATACTGGTTGGGATCGACACAGCCCGCCTCTTTCTTGTTTAAGATAGTAAAGTAATTTTCTAATGTCGACGAAAAAATTCTCACCCATCTGGCCACTGTCCGCAACAGGAACGCGGCCATGCCCGTAATTCCCGTGATTAAGTATGCTTTCTCAATGTACGGCGTAACAACATTGATCTGGGTAATTGTCCAATTCAACGCTTCAACGCCTTCGTCGGCAAGAAAATCAGGAATCATGTCTTTGCTGTCCAGCGGAATGTCCACAAAATAACTTAAGTCCGTACAGCTGTTCTGAATTTTTTGATTTCCATACAGTGCATTTCCTGCCGCGTCACGGCTTTCTACTTCCTGATAACTGATTTGGATCTTTAAGGGGAAAACAACCTGCCGATTCTTGAATTCGTTCCAGAAACTCTCTTTGGCATCGCTCAGTTCTTCTCCCGCATGCAGCGTCCAGCTGGCATAGACTGCTGACTGATCGGCATTTGGCAGCTGACGCGTCGGCCGGCTCGGCAGCAGGCTGCAGCCAAGGCTGAATTTCTCATCTTTCGCCATCCCCGTCGTACAGGCCTCTTCGATCTGGACATTAGTCACGCGCACGCCTTGCTCGATCATTTTTCCGTCAGACGTCCGGACGGGCACACCTAAGCCGTTGTAATTCAGCTTGAAAACTGCCTGCACATCCTGTCTTCCTTGATCGACGAGTTGGGGAACAAGACGCAGCGGCGCCTGAAATTCGGGAACAGAACCGATCGCAAAGTCAAGATTTCCGGAGAAACAGCTTTGGATCAAGACCTGCTGCTGCCAGGAAACACTTCTCCCGGCTTTATCCTCGGCGATGAGATAGACATAATACGTCTGTTGCTGCACGCTTTCACCAAGCGGATAAATCTTGATCTTCACCAAGTCGGAAGGGATTTGCTTCGGCACGACTTTTTCTAGTGAGATATCAGCGATGGAAGAGGTGAACGAAATATCATCGAAGCGAAATTCTCCCTTCTCATCAGCAGTCACGGTCTGACGCGGCCGGTCAAATGGCGGCGTGTATTCGTTCAGCTGTGGTTTGTAAACATAGAGATAGACTTTAGCCCCGGGACTGGTCGTCCCGCTGATCGGCGAAGACGCACGTCCCTCATAAAATTCCTTTCCGCGTTCGATCTCTGCTTTGATCTGCGGCGGCTTGGCGCTGGCTTCGACGGTAATCTCTTCTTCGGTCACCCAGCCGGCATCATCCGTTAATTTCAGCAAAATCTTATTTTGCCCTTCCTGCAGCGGCACGGAGGCATCGATCTTTGTTCCATCCCCTTTGGAAACGGATTTGTTATTGACAAAAATTTCATATTTTACCGCTTCGGAGACGGTCAGCACTAATTTGTAAGAATTTTCCGTGACAAAAGCCGGGATGCCTTTCACGTCTACCGTCGGTTTTTTCGCGTCGGCAAAGACACTTCCGGAAGCCGCCGCTTTGTTGCCGGCGGCATCAACGGCTTCCAACAGGACGGTGTTCTGAACATTTTCCGTCAGAAGCACGTCTGTAAAAGTGAACACACTTTTCTTCGCATCATCGACGCTGGGCTCTGCCGTCGCCGTTCCACTCTTTTTGCCGTTGATGGTCAGCGTCACCTGCGCGCCGATTTCCGCCTCTCCGGAAAATGTCCAGCGCGCCCCGGCGACCTTTGCGGGGAATTCAACTTTTAATTCCGGCACGGTCGTATCCGGCGCCGGCGTTTCAAATGAATATAATGTTCCGGCGTTGTCAGCAACAACCCCCTGGCTTTCTACGGAATAGAGATATTTTGTTTCTGCAATCAGGCCGCTGATCTGCAGGGAGTGGCTCGTCGTCGCTTTAGCATCACCGACCATCTTCAATGAAGCCGGATTAGTGCCATAATGGACAAAAGAGTCTGCCGGCTGGTCAGTCGTCCAGCTGATCGTCGCTCCCGTTGAGGTCACAGGCTGCGCCGCAACACCGGAAATTTCCAAGGCGGCAGCCACTGGAAGAAGAACGAAGAGCATGATTACACATAGTGCCTGGACACGCAGACGGTTCAGTTTCTGTTTTCTGTTTGCGGGAAACATCTCAGATCTCTTTCCGGGAATTTTTCAGTTGATATTTCATTTAATCTTTTTAATGGGCGTTTTCAGTTGATCTTTTTTTATCGGAATAATTATTGCCATGAATAATCATTTACCGGAATTATTATTTGCCTGAATGATCTTATTTTTTCACACCATCTTTTCCTTATCTATTGTTCCTCATTTACTTTTCGCTCAGCTCGGGCAGGGGCAGCGCCGCGCTTCTTTCAGCCAATTCAGCGTACAACGCAAAGATGTCGGCATCAGATGTGCTTTGCTGTCCGACAACATGAAACGTCAGACGCTGGGCATGTTCTAATTCCTGCCAGGAAGCAGTCCAGTTGGCTTTGTAGCCGGCGCTGAACCGTTCGCCGTTCAAGACGGCAATATCAACATTATACGTGAAATCGGCTTTGGCCAGCAGTTTCAGTGGCTGGTTTCTCAAAACATCTTCAGAAAGATCGGAAGAAAGAACGACCGTGCTTTCCACCAAAGGCAGGTTTGTCCGCACGTCTTTTTGGACAGAACTGAGCTTGATAATCGTCGTCTCGTCTTTTGCCAGCGGGGTGCCCGCGCTAAACTGAGCATCACCGCTGAGATAATGTTTCACCAGCGAAATATTCGTCGCCGGAAAAGCAAGAGTAGGGATCAGCCGGAGATCAGCGCGCGCGCCGGGCTTGGCGACCAGATTTGACCAGCCATCTGCATAATTTTCTTTCTGGGCGCGGATGACTGCGTTGGCGCAATAGGGAACGGTAAATTGATACGCGGCGACATCGCCCATCCCAGCATAATCGTATTCAGTCTGGCCGAGCGAGCATTGATAGTGGAGACAATTATAAGTGATATCCACGCCCGCCAACGGCTCGCTGAACGAAACATCTTCTCCATTATCAACTGCCTCGCTGGTTGTAATCAGCAGCGGCACATTCCGCGCAGCGCAAAACTGCTGGTCAGAATATGTTTCAGTGACAAAAGACGGCGGCACTGCGGGAATGCTCTCTTCCCGATTGGGGATGTTCCGCTGCAGATGCACGGTCAAAGCAGTCTTAAAAGTGTAGCCCGTCGTCGCGTCGCGCAGCGTAACCAAAACTGGATAACTTACATCGTAGGTGAATTTCCAGCTGTGGGCGCAGAACGCAGCAATAAGTGGATTTGATCCGGTGGCCAGCGGGGCGCTCTTCAATGTACTTCCGCTCCGCGGCCGGACATCAAAAGTGAAGGGATAACTATTATCATAATGAAAATCGATAACCACATTCTTGGGAGCAAAATCGTCGCCCAGATCCCAGATATAATGATTCTGATAGTAAGGTAGTTCGTCGGGAAATTCGATGATCTCTGTTCCTTTCACTTTCAACTGCCCGATATTCACCCGCAAAAGATCTTGGACGGTCTGTTTTACTTTTTCCACGTTCCAATGTTTTGGGGAGCAGGATAATTCAAAGCCGACGACGGGCACGTCGGGATGTTCCAACGCGATCAAGTCTTGGGTGATGTCTTCCAATTTAAGCTCGCGCAGTTCGACATCGACAACCTGCACGGCGGCATCATACAGGCGCTTGAACTTCACCGGCGATTCGGCGGCGTGATCCAAGAGATCGATAATTTTCTCACCCGCTTTATTCTGCACTTCCAGATCCCAGCGTACACTAAAGATAACTTTATTTTCAGCAAGGTTTGTGTCCACCGTGATCTCGCTCTTTTCGATGATGTTGTTCGCCGCAGAAAATGCCCCCCGATCAAAAAGACAGGAGCGAAGATGCTGCCGAATGTGGGCATCAATCTGAGATTTGATTGTCGGAAGCGATGGTACTGCCCGCGTTGTGCCATAAGCCCAATAGGGAACAGCGGTAAACGGCGACGTTTTCAGATGGACATAGCCATTCTGAGCAATTTCCGCTGGCAGTGCAACATACCCGCCCTGTTCTCCGGCTTTAAGCAGCGCCTCCTCTCCTAACTGCTTGATGCACATGGCGATAAAATCAGCTACCGGCCCTTTGCCGGTGGTAATCAATTCTTCCGGCGCGGTGGTCAGCACTTCTTTGCGCACAAACACAACGACGATCAGCGCGAGGACGAGGAGGATGCCAATGATAATGAAGATCGTCACCTGCCCGCGTTTTTGCGAAGAAAGCTGAGGGATAGAACGACAAATAGCACACCTCTTCCTCTTTTGTTCCATTGTCTTTTGCAATGGTCAGAGAGTATATAAAGATTATGCTGAAATGAAGAGGAAGAAAGAGCGGGAAAAAACAGGTGGAACGGATGATTTTAACGGAGTAGGGGAATGCTGAATGATTGCATTTAACGGAGATAGTAATAGTGGTAGTTGATAGTTAATCCGCCACTCGATCACATCCCGCCAACGGCCACAACTTCACTTGCTGGCAAGATACCGGTTAATCGATCAAGAGAAATATTTTTGCGACCATCGGCAAAAGCAGAAGGGTTGAACAGCACTTCCCGAAAGAGCTGGCTGCAGGCGGAGGCCAGGCCTCTTGCTCCCGTCTCTGCCGGACAGCGGCTGACAATCAGCTGCGCCAAAGAGACATCGTCTTTGAGAGTATAACCCTGTGCGGCCAAAAGACGGATGTGGCCAGCCAGCGTAGAATCTTTTGCTTCCGTCAAGATACGAACACGCTGTTCTTCCGAGAGTTGATGAAAAGTGGAGACGACGGGAAACCGGCCGACCAATTCCGGTAAAAATCCCCAGGAAATCAGATCCTCCGGCCGTACTTGATGCAATAACGAATCTCTCTCTACTGGTTGCGGATGCGCCGCTCCAAAACCGATCTGTCGGCCTCCGGCAAGACGACGGGCGATGATCTCAGCGAGACCATCGTGCTGTCCTCCCTGTCCCTGAAAAGCGCCGGCAACGACAAATAACAGATTTTTGGTGTTTAATTGATATGCAACTCGGGAATTCCCTTCACCCAGTGCTCTGGAAAGATGATCTTCTTCAACCCAGCCGATCAGTTCGTTTTGCATCTGATCGCCAAAACTAAATTTGCCGCCAACACCACTACCGTAGACTATTTTATCAATTTCATCGAGAAAGACGATGCCGTACGGTGCTTCCCCACCCTCTTCCTTATCCTGCACTTGCAGATGGATCTGGTCAAAGACTTTGGAGACATTTTGCCCGTAATAACCCTCAGTACTTCTGCCGACGAGCTTGGTGAAAGCAAAAGGAATTTTCGCTTTCCCTGCCAATTTTTGCATCATATATGTTTTTCCTGTTCCCGTCGAGCCGATCAGCATAACATTCATCTTCGGAAGCGTTTCATCGCCAGCTGCTCTTCGGATCATTAAACTGGAGACAGCAACGGCAACATCCTTCTTAGCTTCCTCCTGGCCGATGACATAATCGTCGAGATAGCGGACGATGGATTGGGGATCGGTGAAATCTACGGGCCCATTGCCGGTCTTTGAAGTCGTCTTTATAACCGGTGGCGAGTACGACTTCCTGTCCGCCAAGAGATTGCTTACAAAAATGAAAAGAGCTTCTTGATGTACTCTCTCCAAGTATGAACCTAGGTTCTTATTCCTCTCATAAATTCCCGAGAACCGATACCTATCCCTTTCAGGAGTAGCAAAAATGATCGGCAGAGTTCCTTGATCGGAAGGGAAACCGTATACTGAAAAAGGTGAATCGAAATAGGAAGAACATTCCCCCGAAGCATCGATTTTTCCAATATCTGATTTAAATTCAGTACGTTCAAGAGGAAGAGAATGACTTTTTATTTCTCTCTCAACGATTTGTACAAGACTACTAGTCTCTCTGTCAATTAGTTTGAACCATTTTTTTCCTAAATCATCACACGCTTCCAAAGAAAACTGAGAAACACCGAAATTGCCATGAATCGGAAAGAGGCCGCGCACAACACCTTCAGAAGAAACATCAGTCAGCAACACATACACCGGCGTAGCCTTGCCGTCAGCATACGCAACAGAAAACGGTGTAACCGGAAGATGCCGGACTAATTCCTCTGCCAGGGAATGATAAGTCATAATCAATAAAAAAACACATTCAGTTTATAAAAGTTACTGCCTGGAAGTAACACTACCCGATATAATTCGCTTCCTGATCGACTTTCTTCGCCCCAGCTTTGGTATGGATCATCTCTGCTGCCCATTCCTGAGAACGCTTCATCAATTCCTGTTCCATCTGCACGATTTCTTTGGACATCTTTTTCATGTCCAGGCCAAAATGAAAATGTGTTTCCAGGACACGCAGGATTTCCTTTGCTCCTTTCACCCCCAAATAAAGGGGATGGCCAAATGTTTCCGCCAATAACGCCGCGCCTTTCACGCCGCGCCGCTTGCCTAAGCCCAAGAGGATGCCCGTCACCCCAATAATC
>Ga0209541_10004467_pt1 | contig 24826 bp, 27 predicted proteins | sample RifCSPlowO2_01_FD_184027 | JGI IMG/M metagenome (GOLD analysis project Ga0209541, IMG submission 184027) | Groundwater microbial communities from Rifle, Colorado - Rifle CSP2_plank lowO2_0.1 (SPAdes) (version 2) | ecosystem: Environmental > Aquatic > Deep subsurface > Groundwater | place... | reverse complement strand
TACTCCCCCGAAAGCATTAAAATCCGCTTCATTTCCCGCCAAAGCGAGGGCGTTGCCCTCGCGGAGCGAAGCCCAGCCCCGCCATTGGCGGAGCTGGGCGAGCGAACCCTCTCAACTTCAAAAAATGAGTTCGTATCTAGTTTCTTGGCTCCGGGAGCAGGATTCGAACCTGCGACCAATCGCTTAACAGGCGACTGCTCTACCGCTGAGCTATCCCGGAATATTAAAATAACGAAGAACAATCTATCTCAATATTCCAACGATAGCCAGTCGTGCAGTTACCTGAATAGGCGACATCACACATAATTTTCTTATGAAAATTTGTGCGACCCCGTCTCGTCCCGCCTTAAACAGGACTCCGACCTTGCGAAGCTCCAAGTATTCGCTTCTCACTCCACCGCTTCGGCCCAAGGCCGACTATCCCGGAATATTTAAATAACAACAATTAGTCCGAAATTATCGTAACAAAAAAACAGAATAAAATCAAAAACAATTTAAGCTAGATGGAGTTCACCCATTGATTCTTTAATGAGACCTTTAATTTCCAAAACGGAAAGCAGGGCGTTGGTGCGGCTGGCTGGAAATTTCAGTTTGCTGATAAGCAAGTCGCGCGCCAACGGTTCACACAACAAAGCTAAAATTTTCTTTTCATCCGCCGAACAATCAGTGTAAGTTAATGCCAATTGTGCCTGACTATTTTTCGCTTCTACTTTAAAACCTAACGCTTCCAAAAGTTCCGCCGATGAAGTAATCGGTGTCGCTCCAAGTCGAAGCAACAGGTGCGGTCCTTCAGAATTAGGTGAAAAAATGGAACCGGGAATCGTTAAAACATCGCGATTATATTCAGTGGCCAATCTTGACGTAATCAAAGTGCCGGATTTTTTTTCGGCTTCCACCACCAAAACAGCATTGCTTAAACCAGCCATAATTCTGTTTCTTTGGGGAAAAGACCAAAATGTTGCCAGAAAGTTTGGCTCGAACTCGGAAAGCAAAGCACCGTCGGCCTCAACAATTTTATCCGCCAGTTGGCGGTGAAGTCGCGGATGAATCACCTCCGGTAATAATCCGGAGCCCGGTATTGCCAGTGTTTTAAGACCGACGGCCAGCGCGGCTTTGTGAGCGATAGAATCAATGCCGAGTGCTAAACCAGATACAATGGTAATTGGATGACCGCGCAAGCCAGTGATTAATTTCTCGCACGTTTCTTTACCATAACTGGTATAACGCCTTGCTCCGACCACGCAAAGAAATTTCTGGCTCCAATCCGGTATCGTTCCGCGAATATAAAGTTTTTCCGGTGGGTCGGAAATTTCTTTCAGCAACGGTGGCCAATATTCTTTTTTTAAAATTTTTATTTCCACTTTTTCAATTTGTTTATTCTATCACTTCTTTATATAATGTTCGTATGTTAGACATTAAATTCATTCGCAACAATCAAGAGTTAATTCAGGAGACCGCCAGAAAAAAGCAGTTGAAATTCAAGGTGGCTGATTTAATCGCCGTGGATGATAGCCGACGCGAATTACTTGCCGCTATTGAAAAACGCCGCGCCGAACAAAACGCTTTCAATCAAGAATTGGTGAAAATTTCCGAACCGAAAAAACGCCAATCAGCCATCGCCGGAATGAAAACTCTTAAAGAAGCTCTGCAAAAAGACGAGGAGAAATTGAAAGAAGTGATGAAAAGTTGGCAAGTTTTGATGATTGAAACACCCAACATCCCCGATATTTCGGTACCGGAAGGTAAAGATGATTCGGCAAATATGGAGGTGCGGACTTGGGGCAAACAGCCGAAATTTTCTTTCGTTCCAAAAAATCACATTGAGCTGATGGAAAAACTGGACTTGGTTGATTTTGGCGCCGGCGCCAAAGTCGCCGGCTTCCGAGGTTATTTTTTGAAAAATGAGGCGGCAATTTTAAGTTTGGCGCTCTGGCAATTTGTTTTTGATTATTTCGTAAATAAGAAAAAATTCACGCCGTTTTTAGTGCCCTCACTGGTCAAGCGCGAAAATCTAGTCGGCAGCGGCTATTTGCCTCAAGGCGAAGAAGATTTGTACAAAACACAAGATGGCGAATATCTCGCCGGCACCGCCGAAGTCGGCGTGATGGGCTATTTTATGGACACGGTCATTCCAAAAGAAAATCTGCCGTTAAAAATTATTGCTTTTTCGCCATGTTTTCGCCGCGAAGCCGGCAGTTACGGCAAAGACACCAAAGGTTTATTTCGCGTTCACGAATTCTACAAAATGGAGCAGGTAATTATCGGCGAGGCCAGTCATGTAGAGTCGGTTAAATATCACGAAGAATTGACGGCTAACGCCGAAGAAATAATGCAACTGCTAAAAATCCACTATCGGGTGGTGATTAATTGCACCGGTGATCTTGGTTTGGGCCAAGTAAAAAAGTATGATCTTGAAGCCTGGTTGCCATCCGAAAATAAATATCGCGAGACCCATTCCATTTCTTATTTCCATGATTTTCAAACCCGTCGCCTCAATATTCGCTATAAAAATACTGACGGTAAAGTTCAATTCGCTCATTCTTTGAACGGTACCGCTTTGCCAACACCTCGACCGTTGATTACTTTAATTGAAAACAATCAGCAAGCTGACGGCTCCATTGTTATACCAAAAGTTCTTCAAAAATATGTTGGCAAAGAAACTATAACCGGCAAGTGATATGGCAAAAAAATCAGACGTTCATTTTTACAAAAACAAACGCCAGAATAGTTTAGTCGTTCGCCGGCGCAGAAAATTAATGATAACCGGTGTTTTGATTTTAATAATCTTTGTTACCACAATTCTCGGTTTGTCTTGGTTTTTAAGCCAGCCATTTATCGTTATTAATAATCTTGTCGTTTCCGGCAATTTGCTTATCGCTACCGATGATATTTTGGCGGTAACAAAAAAAATTATCACTGATTCCTATTTCGGTTTATTTGCCAAAAGCAACATTTTCTTTTACCCATCAAAAACTATCAAAAAGACGCTGGCCGCTACTTTTCCGGCGATTAAAAATATTCATGGCAATTTGGAAAATTGGCAAACCCTAAAATTATCGGTGGAAGAAAGAACGCCGTTCGGCTTGTGGTGTCAGTCGGTTGATACCACAGCTTGTTTTTATCTTGATGACAATGGCCTAATTTTTTCCTCGGCGGCGGTTTTTTCCGATAACATTTTCCTAAAATTCACGGGTGGAGAAATAAACGCCAGTTCTTCGCCGCTCGGCAAAAATTTTCTGCCGAGCGATGAATTCCGCCGCGTCAGTTTCTTTTTGGATTCACTAGTACCGTTTGGTTTGATACCAATCGTTTTTGAAGCCAACCCCAATGAATACCGAATTTATTCTAAAAACGGCGGTTGGCTGATTATTAATACAGCCGACGACTTATCTCAAGTGTTGGAAAATTTAGAAACCATCTTTCGTTCCGATAATTTTAAAAAAGCCCTGGCTAGAAGTGGCGTCATTGATTACATTGATCTGCGCTACGGCAACAAAGTTTTCTACAAGTTTAAAAATGGCGACTAAAAATGTGGTAAAATAACAATTTACTTTTCCACACCATAACTATGAAAGAGCCACTAGAAAAATTAAATATGGGTAACGATAATAATTCCGGAAGTGAAGAAGGTTTGTCTTACGAAAAAGCTGAAATCATCGAGGGGGTATTGATTGAGGTTGATAAAATTGAACAAGGCAAACCGGCAAATTTTATTGTCTATCATGGATCTGATAAACCTTTTGTAACTGCTATTCCTTCTGATAAATTTCCGGTAGTATTTTATGCTGATAAACCCCAAATAGCCGCAACTTATCCGTGGGGTAAACACTTAAACGAGCTTCAACAAATTGAAAATAAGCTGGCTGATGATACAGATGTTCTTATTGGCGCGAAAATTTTATTGACCCACAAGCTTAATAATCCTATTTTGCCAGGACCGAAACCATTTAGCTCTATGGAATTACGCGATTATCACCTGAAAGACCCTAAAGTTATCGCGTTGCAAGAGAGATTAGAATCTGATAGTGATTTCCGTCGTAGAGCCGAGCGATTACTTTCTGCGTGGGAAGATATCAACTCCGCTCATAGTGTGACAAAAGAGGAAGTGACCGATTTTGAAACTAGTCCGCTTGGGTCCGTTCGTGAATATTTAGTTTCAACAAATAATCCGGCTGTGTTTGATTTTAATGGTCATACATGGGGAGATTTACCGGGCGAAAAAGATGAGTGGCTGAAGCCCACTAAATGGGCTACCACTGAACAACTTCGAGAAGGATGGAATGAGTGGATAAACAAATTCTTTGAGAGCGGTCATGACGTTGTAGTAATTAAAAACATTCGTGATGTCGGTTCGAATATCAGCAGTATTCCAGAAAAACCTCACATTATGGTTGCCATTGGCAAAAATGCTAAGGTAGAAGTATCGACTGTGATATAATTTCCTCCAATGAAATTTCCAATTTTAGCGACAAAGTATTTGGTTTGGCACTACAGCGAAGCGCTCACTGATTGGTGGCGAATTGTCGGCAATTTTGTTTGGTTCTTTTTTCATATGTTTTCTATCGGTTTGTTGTCAAAAACGCTATTCGCGCCGTTCAAGCGATTACAAGAGGAGAGAAAAAAAGGCAGTTTGAAATTTGAGGATTGGGGCGGAGCAATTATTGTTAATGTTTTAATGCGATTTGTCGGCTTCGGCGTGAGAACAGTAATAATCGCCGTCGGTTTGATTTTCATTCTTTTTACCGTTGTTATAGGATTGATGGCTTTTGTCCTTTGGTTAATTTTACCACTGGGCGTTGCTTTTCTTTTGGTTTTCGGTTTTAGCCAACTTTTTTATTTGTTATGACTTATTTGGAAATTAAAAAAATAATCCGCAATTATTATCCGGCGTTGCTTCTGGAAGATTTGATTTCTCACAAAACCCGCGAACGACTTTTGGATATTCTGGCGCCAATTCTTTTTATCTTGCTCTTGCCTCTGGTGGCGCATATTTCCGGATTGGCAGTTTTGCCTTTTATTTCGACTTTTGTTGGCGCGTTTTGCCTACTTTCTGCCGTTACTGTTATTATTTTTATGCTGGACGCTTTTCATTCATCTTTTTATTTCAAAACTTTGGACGCGATAATTTTAGAACAAGGCATCGGTGTCAGTGGCAAAGAACCGATTAGTTTTGAGGCAGCTCAAGTTTTATATCATGCGCCGGAAAATGATATCGCTTTTGGTTTTATCGTCTCGACGCCCGGCAGAAAAATTCTAGCGCGGTTAGGTGTAGATGAAAAAGCGATTAAGAAATTTCTTAATAATCGGAAAATAAAATTGTCGGCCGGAATGTTTAATTTTCAATCGTTCGATTCTGAATACGGCATTACTTTAGCCGACTTAGCGGAAGTTTTACTTAAACAAGATAAAGAATTCGCCGACTTTTTATTCGCTCAAAACATTCAAGAAAAAGATTTGCTAGGCGCGGCCTTATGGCTGGTGCGGGAAGCGCGCGCGGCGGCGCGAGCGCTGGTGGAGTCGTGATGTTTTAGGCCGAACGCCCGGCATCGGCAAGGATTTGGCTTACGGCGGTGCTTACACTTTGGAAAAATATGCCAAGGATTTAATCGGCGCCCCGGCTGGCGGAGAATTTTCTAAAACTTACTTACATAAAGAAATAGAGGCGGTAGAAACAATTCTTTCGCGCGCCAAAGAAGCCAACGCTCTTGTTGTTGGCGAATTGGGCGGTGGCGCGATGGATATTGTTTACCGATTAGCGAAAGCCATCAATTTGGGTACGGCTTTGCCGACTATTGATGGCAAGCGCATGATGCTTTTGGACCAAAATCATCTAGTTGCCGCCACCGCTGTCAAAGCAGCTTTTGAAACAGAAATAATAAAAATGCTGGATGAAGCTGCCAAGGCGGGCAATATCCTCTTGGTTATCAGTGATTTGCCGGGTTTTGTTGAAAGCGCGACGACATTGGGTTCCGATCTGCCCAGTTTGATGGACGCTTATCTTTCTTCACCGGATTTACAAGTCATCGCCATTGCTTCGCCCGCGGGTTTTCACAAAATTATTGAGCCAAGCAGTTCCCTTTCACGGCGGTTTGAAAAGGTTTTAATTAAAACCGGCGACCGCGATAATATCATCGGCTTATTGGAAGATGAAGCGGTAAAAGCTGAAGGGAAGCACCATCTGTTTTTCACTTATCCGGCGATTGAAGCAATTGCCGATGGCGCGTCGCGCTATTTTCCGGACGAAGCGGCACAGGATAAAGCCACCGATCTTTTGGCAGAAATCGTTCCAGAAGCTCGAGCAAAAAATCTTAAAATAATCGGTAAAAATGATGTGTTGGCATTGATTCAAATTAAAACCGGTATTCCGACGGGAGTGGCGGCTCCCGCCGAAAGGCAAAAACTTTTGAATTTGGAGGATATTTTACAAAAACGAGTCGTTGGTCAAAGTGAAGCGTTAAAGGCCGTGGCAGCTACAGTGCGCCGAGCGCGCTCGGGTATTCAAAATCCCAACCGACCGCTCGGTTCATTCTTATTTTTGGGACCAACCGGTGTTGGCAAGACCGAAACCGCTAAAGCGCTCGCCGAAGCATTTTTTGCCGGCGAAAATAAAATTTTACGATTAGATATGTCCGAATATAAAGGTGCTAACGCGATGGATAAACTTATTGGTTCATTTGAACGCGGTCGGCCGGGAGTGCTTTCTTCTTTGGTGCGGGAAAATCCTTATGGTGTTTTACTTTTAGATGAATTTGAAAAGGCCGACAAGGAAGTACTCGATTTGTTTCTGCAAGTTTTGGATGAGGGATTTTTTTCCGATATGTCTGGCAAGCGAGTCAATCTTAGAAATTTGCTGATTATCGCCACTTCCAACGCCGGCGCCGATTTAATCTGGCAATTTGTCAAGCAGGGCCTGTCCAGCAGTGAGAAAGGTGGCGATTTACAGAATCACAAAGACGAAATCGTCGATGAATTGGTCGGCAAAGCAATTTTGAAACCGGAATTATTGAACCGTTTTGACGGTGTGATTTTATTTCGACCGATTGTCGGCGACGATTTACGCGCTGTGGCAAAACTGCAATTGGAAAAGTTGGTTGATCGTCTTCGTGAAAAAAGTGTGGCTCTGGTAATTAACGAGAGGTTGGTAGATTACCTTGTCCGTTTTGGCACTGATCCAAAATTCGGTGCTCGACCGCTTAATCGGGCAATTCAAGATAAAGTAGAAACGTTAATTGCCGAAAAACTTCTCAAAGGCGAAATCCAGCCGGGTCAGAAAGTGGAATTGACTGATACTGATTTGAAACAATAAGAGTAATTTATTGACCGGTGATTTCAAAAGTTTGATTAACCGTCGAAGAGGAATAGGAATTCCAGACTTCGGTTTTTTGGAAATTGGAAATTTGGTCGGAAAAAGAACCGAGGCGTTCAGATAATTCTTTTGTCAATTCCTTGAAAGTGCTGGTGATGGCGGCAAAAGGACTGGCCGTAGCAGTTTTTTCGGTGGCCACTGTCTCACCTATATCAACAGTTGTCAGCCATAAACCAAAAATCATAGCTGTGATTATTATCGACAAAAATAATGCCACCGTCTGTCTTTTTTCCGGCGACAATAATTGCAGTTTTCTTAAATATTGAAAAAACATAATATTGAAAACCAAATTCTTTCTCGGCACATATTTTCTTGGAGCACGGATAAATTTCTACTGAAATTTTCCTCGTGCTCGCGCCAGCCACGCTCGCAAGCCTCCAGAAAATATGTGCCTTCAACGAATTTTGTTTACTTACACTTTCTTTAATACTATTATATCACCTTCTCTTCCCTCCAAATCCTTTTTTTTAAGCGTCAATTTTTCTTCGGCTTTTTCGTCCTCGGCACCGCCTTCTTTGAGAAAAGTTTTTAAGGTATTTTTGTCGCCAATCTCGCCGAAATGAATAGGGATAATGATTTTGGGCTCCAACGACACTGCTATCTTGTAAGCATCGGTTGGACCCAAAACACCATTGCCGCCGATTGGCACGAATAAAATGTCCACTCCTTCGGCCACTTCCTGAACAGGTGCCGGCAAGTTGGTGGTATTAAGCGCGCCCAAAAAACAAATTTTAATTCCTTCCAATGTGACCAAATAAATCGTATTGCGAAATTTATCGTCGCCATACATTGATTCATCGCCAACCAAACCTTCGGCAAATATACCTTTGATTTCGTATTCGCCCGGGCCAGAGACAACAAAGGGTTTGCGTTCGCCGTAAGCAACATTTTCCGCGCCGTTCATATCAAGATGATTTATGGAAATAAAAGCGATATCGGCACCAAAGCGGGTCGCCTGAAATTTAGAATCCTTGGAGACCGGATTAAACACCAGCACTTTATCCCCAAATTGGACTTTTACGCATTCCACTCCATGGTAAGAAATTATCATGCCGTAATTTTATACTGAAAATAATTTAATGACAAGTGATTGACAGTTGGCTTATAAATATATAATCTGGGATAAGAACCATGAACAAAAGGTAAATTATGGTTGTACAACAATGTAAGTATTGCGGAGGAAATGTAATAAATTGTCCTTGGCACCCGGAATGCCGGTTGGCGAAACTTGAAGATTTGTTGTATCGCATACGAGAACAATTAGATAATCAAGGGAAACTATCCCCGACAATCGCTATAGAAATTCTTGGCGAAACATTCCGTTCAAAAGAAGAGATTGAACGGGAATACAAGAAGGTGAAACAGAAAAAATTTACTAAAAAAAATTGGGAAATCGCCCGCGCCGAAGTGATGCAAAAAGCTGCTGGCGAATGGGTAAAAGAAAACCCTGACCCCGATCCGAATATATATTAGATCACACTAACCCAAAGGCGACCGTTCCGGTCGCCTTTTCTTTTTGACAAAACTTTTTCTCGGGTATTTCTTTGTCGGGGCACGGATATTTTTTTACTAAAAAATTCCTCGTGCTCTCGCCAGTCGCGCTCGCAAGCCCCCGTCAAAGAAACACCCTCAACAAGTTTTGCCTGATTTTTAATACTCCATCTCCCCGCCTCCCATACCACTAGGAACCGGGGGTTTCTTTTCTTCAGGTTCGTCGGCAATGGCTGCTTCGGTGGTGAGCAAAATGGCAGCGGCACTGGCGGCGTTTTCCAAACCACTACGAGTAACTTTCACCGGATCAATAATTCCGGCGACCAACATGTCGGGTACCATCTCGTCCTTGAGCGCGTCATAACCGGCATTACCGCGACTGGTGCGAATTTTTTCTACAATCACCGAGCCATCGTCTTTGCCGGCATTGACGGCAATTTGGCGCAACGGCGATTCCAACGCCTTGAGCACAATGTTAAAACCAACTTCAAATTCTTTGGTGAAATTTTTACCTTTGGCCTTTTCTCGCACCAACCAATCACTAGCTTTACCGGCCGCCCGAATGAAAGCTACGCCACCGCCAGCCACGATACCTTCGGCAATCGCCGCTTTGGTAGCATTAACCGCGTCTTCAATTTTCAATTTCAAATATTTCATTTCCGTTTCCGTCGCCGCCCCGACGCGAATCACCGCCACACCACCCGACAATTTAGCAATCCGTTCATCCAATTTTTCAATATCGTATTTCGAATCAAGCGATTCCTTTTGTTTTTTAAGTGAAGCCGCTCGCGCTTCAATTTCTGGTTTTTTACCTTTACCGCCGACAATTACAGTCTTGTCTTTATTAGAAATGACTCGTCGGGCTTGCCCGAGCATTTTTATTTCAGTAGTTTCCAATTTGATACCCAATTCTTCAGAAACTACTTTAGCGCCGATAGTGACCGCGATATCACCGAGTAAATCTTTCTTCCTGTCGCCATAACCGGGTGCTTTGACCGCCAAAACATTAAACGAACCGCGTAGTTTGTTAAGAACAAAAGTCGTCAACGCTTCTCCTTCTATCTCTTCGGCGATAATTACCAAATCCTTTTTGCCGGTAGCCACCAACTTTTCGAGTAACGGCAAAATTTCTTTGATGCCAGAAATTTTTTTATCGGTCACCAAAATCATTGGATCGTGATATTCCGCTTCCATCCGTTCGGCATTGGTAATCATATAAGGCGATACGTAACCTTTATCAAATTCCAAACCTTCCACCACTTCCGAATCCACGCCGACGGTTTGTGATTCTTCCACTGTCACCACGCCATCTTTACCGACTTTATCAATGGTATCGGCAATAATTTTACCCACCTCCTCGTTTTCCGAAGAAATCGCCGCCACTTGACGGATTTCTTCTTTACCTTTAATTGGCTTGGCAATTTCTTTCAAAGTTTTGACCACTAATTCGGTAGCTTTTTCAATACCACCACGAATAGCCATGGCATTAGCGCCAAGACCGGTTTGACGAAGCCCTTCAGCAAAAATTGTTTGAGTCAAAATTACTGAAGTAGTGGTGCCATCACCAGCAATATCATTAGTTTTGCTGGCAACTTCTTTGACAATCTCTGCACCCATATTTTCAAATTTGTCTTTGAGCGTGATTTCTTTGGCAATAGAAACGCCGTCGTTGGTAATGGTTGGCGCGCCGTAACCGCGGTCAAAAACCACATTGCGACCACGCGGTCCGATGGTAATTTTCACCGCATCTGTCACCTTGTCCACGCCGCGTTTTAGCGCTTTCCGAGCGTCTTCGTTGTATAAAATTTTCTTTGACATATTTTTCTTGCTGTAAATTATTTAATAATCGCCAATATATTTTCTTCTTTGATGATAAACAATTCTTCGTCGTCAACCTTCACTTCATCATAACCGTATTTGGAAAACAGCACTCGATCGCCTTCTTTAACTCGCGGTTTGACAAGTTTTCCATCTTCGTAGCGACCTTCGCCTACTGCTATTACTTTGCCTTGTTCCGGTTTTTCTTTGGAAACAGTGTCGGGAATAATGATGCCTGAATCGGTTTTCTGGGATAGTTCATCTGTCACTATCGGCTTGATTAAAACCCGATCACCGAGTGGTATAATCTTTTTTACTTTTGTCATAATTATAAAAATTAACTAATAACATGGCTTATTCAAAGCCATTTTTAATAATAATCGTTTACCCAGTATATTTACCGCCAGAGTTTTGTAAAGTTGACAAGAGTATTAATATATTATATTTACTTTGTCACTTCAACGGCCTCGGCGAATTGGATAGAGAGCAATTTGGAAACGCCATCGGAGCCCATGGTGATGCCGTAAAGAACGCCGGCGCGAGACATTGTTTCGCGATTGTGGGTAATTAAAATCAGCTGGGATTTTTTGGCTAACTCTTCGATAATATCTCCGTATTTGCGCGAATTGGCTTCGTCTAAGGCTGCATCGGTTTCGTCCAAAATTATGAACGGCGGCGGATTGACCTGCGAGACCGCAAAAATCAAAGCGATGGAAGTGAGGGCTCGCTCGCCACCGGACAACATATCTAAACCTTTAATTCTTTTTCTAGGCAAATTGACGCGAATGTCTATTCCCTCTCCACCCTCTTCTTCGACGGTTTCGGCGAGTAAACTGGTAACACTCGACGGCTCGTCAAAAAGTCCAGTTTCTTCTTCCAATTCGGCGCGTTTCCTTTTCTTTTCGCGAATCACTTCAATACTTGCTTCGCCGCCACTACCAAACATCATCGCAAAATATTTTTGAAACTCGGTGTTGATTTTTGCCACACCGGTTTTAAATTCAGCCGTCAGCTTTTCATCTAATTCGGCAATCAATTCTTTTAACGATTGGCTGGTTTTTTGCAAGTCGGTAATTTCTCGCGCTAGAAAGTTGTCGCGTTCTTCAGCTTCCTGATGTTCTTTAATAATGTCCCCGCCACCACCCGCGTCCATTTCTTCAATTCTAATTTTAATTTTTTCCAGCTCCCGCCGCCGCTCGGCTTGTGAAGTTCTCGGTTCGATTTCCTCACTTGCCCCGTTAGATAATTCGTCTGCGGATTCTTTTTCGGAGTAACGAATCGCTTCCACGCCGGCAATAACCACTGCTTCCGTCAGTTCCCTTTCATATTCTCCATTTTCAGTTTTTAATTTTTCTTCACGAACACGCAACATCTGTAGTTTGCCCACCATTTCATTTTGCGCCGCCATTAACCGAAAAACTTCTCGTTCTGCTTTATGACTATCGTCTTTTTCTTTTTCCAATGACATCTTTAGTCCAGTATATTTTGTCAAAAGTTTTTCTTCATCGGTAATTTCTTTTTTCAAAACCTCATCCCGAGCAGTTTTTTCTTTCTCAATTTTTTCAATGGCTTGGCCAGCTTCTTGTAAAGTTCTGTCATCGCGCGTTTGTCGATGAAGTGTCAAAAAATTCGTTACCAGTTCTTTGATTTTTTCCAAAATAGTTTGCTGTTTAATTTCTTTCACCAATTTTTCCACTTCCCGCCAAGCAATCATTCGATGCTCTTCATTTTTTTCTTCCAATTCTAAATGTTGGAGTAAACGCTTTTCAGCCGACAATTCGCCTTCCAATCGGCCCAAATCGCGAAACAGCTCGTCTTTGCGAGCGCGCAAAGTTCGCAATTGCCCTTCAATTTCTAAAAGCTCACGACTCTGTTTGTCCGTTCCCTGCGAATTTTCCAAAACTTTGCGCGCCCGCGTCAAATTGTGCTCAATTTTTTTCAATTCCTCGTTCGGTAACCGTTTTTCTTCCACCAATTCGATTCGTTCATGATTGATGTAAGCGTTTTCGCGACGAAAGTATTCGTGATAAAGCGTCACTAATTTCGCCCTCAATTCCTTTGCCTTATTTATCTTTTCTACCTGCTTTTTCAAAAATTTCAAATGGGGTGCGATTTCGCGACGCAATGATTCCACCGATTTTATATTTTCTTCCGTTTTTTCCAGCTTGCGGTCGCTTTCTTGTTTTTTGTAATGATAAATTTTTAAACCCAAGGCGTCTTCAATCATCAAACGCCGTTCTTTTATGTTGGCATTCAGTACTCTATCGGCTTCGCCTTGAGAAATAATATGATGACCTGAGGGACCAATGTGAGCACTAGCCAGCAATTCCAAAATATCGCGCAAGCGCACCTGACTGCCGTTAACCGAATACTCATTGACACCGTCGCGATGAACCACTCGTTCCAAAATTGCTTCGTCAAAATCAATACTTAAAAGCTTTTGACTATTATCAAAGACTAGCTTAACAGATGCCCGATTTTGACGTGACAATTTAGCGGTGCCATTCCAAATCAAGTCCTCGCCTTTTTTACCGCGCATTGACTTGAACGATTGTTCGCCCAAAACAAAACGAAACGCTTCGGCGACATTGCTTTTACCACTTCCATTCGGTCCGACAATCGCCGTAATCGGCATCGTAAAATTAAGTTCACTCTTTTTGGCGAACGATTTAAAACCCATCAATTCCAATGATTTCAATTTCACCCCTTTATTTTATCATTTTTTTCATTAAACAAAAAAGTGAGTGGGCACTCACTTTTATAGGACTTAAACCGGTAGTTATTTTTTTCGAGTTTTGTCTAGTAAATTCCGATATTTCCTTTTCAATTCTCTTTTCAAATTGGCAAACGATGCCAGGGCTTTTCTCACTGAAGGGAGTTCAATCACATTGAGATAATCCTCGGCTTGTTTTTGAAGTGCCATTAACTCGTGTGCTTCTTCGTCGGTTAAACTTACTTTACCGCACTTCTTGTTGACTAGATCGAGCCGTCTCGAATTGATCCTTTTCCAGTTAGATTTTGAAAACGGAAGTTTGTTTTTGCCCATAATTCAAAAGTGTTGATTGACGAATGGTTTTAGCGGAATTGCACCCTATGCCATACATGTGGCTGGGCGAACTCGCCGAAGCGAGTTTTAGCCGCCGCTTCTGTTTAGAAAATTATCACCTTCCCCAAAAATGTCAATTGCAATAAGGACTCACGATCGTGTATGCTTATTGCATGGGGGTTTTAGAGAAAGATTCAAAAAGGAGAACGCGGAATAATAATATTCAGAAAATAATTCTTCAAACGGTAGCAACCGCGGGGTTTTTGAGTGTGGCACTTCTTGCTCCCAATGCTCTGCAAGCTTTCAAACAAATTGGGTTACTCCCAAAACCACGCCAGAAATATATTTTTAATTTGTCTAGAAACCGTTTAGTAAAAGCTGGGCTACTTACCTACGAAGATAAATTTATCCGCCTAACCACTAAAGGCGAAGCGAAACTCCGTCAGCTTGAACTGTATAATTACAAATTAAAAAAACCAAAACGATGGGATAAAAAATGGCGAGTTTTAATATTTGATGTGCCAGAAAAAAATCGCAGTATTCGAGACAAAGTTCGCAACACTATCATCACGATAGGTTTTATGCGGCTTCAAAAAAGTGTTTGGGTATATCCTTATGACTGCGAAGATTTTGTAAATCTTATTAAGGCTGATTTCAAAATTGGAAAAGACCTTCTTTATCTTATTGTTGATTCTATAGAAAACGACAAGGAAATTAGAAATCACTTTCAGTTATCTTTGCCATAATAATATTTAAATAATACGCAATAAGGTTTAACGATCGTGAATCCTTATTGCATAAAGCATAAAGGGGGAAGTTCATTTTTTAAATTTTACCCATTACCTAATAAAGTAAATTTCACCCCTTTATTTTATCATTGTTTTCATCTTCACAAAATTTTTAAAATAGTGTATCTTTTGAGCTAGGAGGTCTTGTGAAAACAGTCCAAAGACAAATAACTATTTACAAACACTCATTTTTATCAACCTTAATCTCAACGGCGGCTAAATTGATGGGTGAAAATGCGTTTATGGATATCATGAGCTCTGGTTTAAATAATAACGGCCATTCATATTTCTGGAACGGTCGAATCATTAAACCTTTGTCTGCGGGTTTTAAGGAAAATCAAAAATTTCAAGACGCTTTCAGCCAAACAGAAGTTATTCATTTTTCATTTTATCCGGCGATTTTATCTGAAGGAAACCATGGTCTTTTTTTACACGTTTCTTTCTTAAGAGATAACGTGGAACGACCCCATTTTGTTCTCCATGTTGTATTTAATGAAAGTGGTCAAGGAGGTATTGACACAACAATTATTCCCCAATGAATAATAAATGTTGCCACAATGAAAACCGTCCACGGTGGGCGGTTTTTTTATTGATAATTTATTTGCTGGGATGTTTTTAATTCCATTTTTTGATTTGAAGACCGGCGCGAGCGGCGGCTTGTTCGGCATCTTGTTTGGATTTGCCCTCACCTTCCGCTATTTTTTCTTTACCAAGAAAAACACCGAGGGTGAAATGTTTGTCGTGGTCGGGGCCAATTTCTTTCAAAGTTTCATAAGAAGGGGTAACGCCGACGATTTCTTGAGCTTTTTCTTGGAAACGACTTTTCGCGTCCATCCAAAAACCCTCTTTAATTATTTTCGGCAAAAGTGGAAAAAGATTTTCACCGACAAATTTTTCCGCCACTCTATAACCTTGATCAATAAAAATCGCGCCAATCAGTGCTTCAATAGCGTTAGCCAAAATATATTGTCTAGCCCGGCCGGTGTCTTTGGCTTCGCCACGCGACAAAAGCATAAAATTGTTCATTTTAATTTTATTGGCTGCCTCCGCCATCGTGTTAGCATTGACTAAAGCTGAACGCAGTGAGGTCATTTCGCCTTCGTTATAAGTCGGATATTTTTCATAAAGATGGTCAGTAACAATCAATTCCAAAACTGCGTCACCCAAAAATTCTAGTCGTTCGTTATGTTCCAAATTCGTCTTGCGATTTTCGTTCAAATAGGAACGATGGGTAAACGCTTGTTTTAAAAGCGCTTTGTCCGAAAAATTAACGTCGATTGATTTTTCAAATTCGGAAAAGTTCATTTATTTCCTAACAATATATTTACACCCTTGGTAACAATCGGTAAGATATCATTATAAAAATTTAAGTCAATGATATCGCGCAAACGAAACCAGCGACCGTCATCCAATCCCCCTTTTTGTTCAAGTTTGATATCGACAAATGGGGCCTCAGCCAAAAAATAGGTAACTTGTTTTCTGATTTTACCTTTCTCCGGATGTGAGGCGATATATTCATTTCTGCCCAATGATTCCTTAATGACAATATCAAGTCCGAGTTCTTCTTTAATTTCGCGTTTGGTTCCTTCTTCTGGAGTCTCATCGATGATTTCTGCTCGATCACCTATTTTACCTTTAGACAGCGTCCAATGCCCAAAAATATCATGGACTAAGGCGATATAAATTTCTCCTTTATGACGAGAAAAAACTAATGCGCCACCGAGCCGTTCCACTGGAAATTTTGCCGGATCAGTTTTTTTCTTTGTTGAAATTTCATTTTTGCCCGGTTCGCCGAGTTCTTTGTAAATAGAACCCATAACACCATTGACGAACCGACCGCTGTTTTCGCCACCGTAGGTTTTCGCCAGCTCAATCGCTTCATTGATCGCCACTTTTGCCGGCACTTCGGCGCGCTTAGCGAATAAAAGTTCATAAAGTCCGATACGCAAGACATTTCGATCAACGCAGGAAATTTTTTCCAACGGCCAATCAGGCGCCGCCTTACTTATAATAACGTCCAGATCATCGTGTTTTTTTATGACATTGGAAAAAAGAGAGTCAGCAAAAAAATGTTCATCCGTGCCGGAAGCAAATTCGGCAAGATTTTTTTTTAAAATTTGAGTTGCCTCGGTGCCGCTTTTGTGAGCAAAATCCCACTCAAAAAGCGACTGAAGAACTATTGAACGGGCTAAATGCCGATTGGCCATTTTTTTTAACGAGCTTCTAACGAGCTTCTTTTGAAGCTTTTTCTTTTTGTTTCTTTTCTTTTTTCGCTCGAAGTCCTAACACATCTACTACCAACCGGCCGCGATACTTTCCACAGTTTTCGCAAAGTCGGTGGCGCAAATGCATTGTATTGCAATTAGCACACTTAGCCAACCGCGGTTCTTTCAGCGCGTGATGGCTTCGTCTATGACCGGTGTGAGACCGGGTGCTACGCATTCGAACGACCATAGTGAGGACAATATAGCATAAACGTCCGTAGGCTTGCAAATTATCATGATTTCATTATACTGTTGTCGCCTGTTATCCCAACCTAAGGTTGGGATTAATAAAAATTAAAAAGGCATTAACAACACAGCGGAAATTAAACTTGTTGCGCTATTCGCCGAAACTGACGGAAGCGAACAAACAATCCGCCATAAAATTTATGGAAACTAAAATTTTGGTTAAAGAAACGCCGGAAGAAAATCCTCTCGGCCCGTTGGTGAATAGCGAACTTGGTGTAATGAATTTTATTTTAAGTCAAACCAAAAATCCACTCACCGAAGGTAATTTAATAGAAGGAACAGTACTTGGAATTGAACGAGCGGTTGTTTATATAGATCTTTCACCTTTAGGCACCGGCATCATTTACGGTCGAGAATTCAACAGCGCTCGCGATCTTATCAAGAAAATGAATCAGGGTGATATTGTTTCCGCTAAAATTGTCGGCACTAACCACAAAGATGGTTACATTGAATTATCATTAAAGGAGGCGCGTCAGGCGCTGATTTGGGATAAAGCGGAAAAAGCCATTAAAGAAAAAACTGTTTTTGAATTAATTGCTCAAGAAGCTAACAAGGGCGGTATAATTTTTGAATGGCAAGGTCTTCAGGGATTTTTGCCTGCTTCCCAATTAAAAGCCGAACACTATCCTAGGATTGACGACGGTGATAAGGATAAAATTTTGGAAGAATTGCGCAAATTAACTGGTACCAAAATGGCAATTTCTATTATCTCTGCCATACCAAAAGAAAATAAGTTAATTTTTTCCGAAAAAACATTGGAACAGAAAGATAAGGAAAAAATTATTGAAAAATATGCCATTGGTGAAGTAACCGAAGGCACGGTAACTGGCGTCGTGGATTTTGGAATTTTCGTGAAATTAGAAGAAGGATTGGAAGGATTGGTTCACATTTCTGAAATGGATTGGGCGCTAGTGGATAATCCGCGCTCGCGCTTCAAAACCGGCGACACGGTAAAAGTGAAAGTGATAGAAGTGAAAAGCGGCAAGGTTTCGCTTTCCATCAAAGCTCTCAAACCAAATCCGTGGTTGGAAGCGGTAAACAAATATCACAAAGACGATGTGGTTAAGGCGGTAATTATCAAATTCAACAAACACGGCGCTTTAGGCTCCATTGAGGAAGGCGTGGCCGGCCTAGTTCATGTTTCCGAATTCGGCAGCGAGGAAAAATTACGTTCCACGTTGGAATTGGGTAAAACCTATGATTTCAAAATCACCCTCTTTGAACCCAAAGAGCAAAAGATGACTTTATCTTATACTGGAGAAAAGAAATGATTTTTCGGCTGATGAAATTATAAGCTATTATATATTCCCATGGCTTTTTCGCGGCTTTCGGTAACGATTGTTTCAATCGCTTCGGAAATTTTTTTAGCGGTCTTTTTTAGGATTTCCAATTCTTTATCTTTAAATTTACCGAGAATAAAATCAATTACAGCTTTCTCGCCAATGGGCTTTTTGATTTTACCGCTTGATGTGACTAATGCGATACCGACACGAATTCTGACGAACGCTTCGGTTTTGAGTGCCTTAACGATTGATTGAACCCCACGATGACCACCAGCGCCGCGATTAAAAGAAATTTTGAACCGGCCAAGTGGTAAATCCAAATCGTCATGAATCACCAGCAAATTCTCAACGGCTTTTTTACTCTTGATTATTTTTGTTATCGCCTCACCCGATTTGTTCATAAAAGTTTCGGGTAAAAGCAGAACTATTTTTTTCTTGCCGATTTTGTCTTCACAAACCAAACTTTTAAATTTTTTGTTTTCTTCCCATTCGGACAAATCATTTTTTTGGCGAAAAATATCCAAGACCATTCGGCCGGTATTGTGCCGCGTGTTTTCGTATTCAATGCCCGGATTGCCAAGTCCTACGATTATCATAAATATAATTTATCACAATGAAGTCGCAATGTCTAAATTTTTTAATTCTCCCTTTGTAAAAGGGAGTACTCGAGTCCGCGAGGGGGAGGGATTTTTAAAAATCCCCCGCCCTTCGGGCACCCTCTTTACAAGGGGGAATAAAAGAAATGTTGCGTCAAATCATTTTTTGTAATAAAATGCTAACTATATGGAAAATCAAATTCCGCCAGAAAAAGAACATTTCTGGCGTGAGACGGTAAAATTTACTGTCATAGCTTTAGCCATTGTTATACCTTTTCGTTATCTTATCGCCCAGCCTTTTATCGTGTCCGGTGAATCAATGGTGCCGACTTTTGCCAATGGTGAATATTTGATTGTTGATGAATTAACTTATCGTTTTGTTCATAACCCAAAACGCGGCGATGTGGTAATTTTCAAATATCCTTATGATCGAAGTAAATATTTTATAAAAAGAATCATAGGTTTACCCGGAGAAACGGTTACACTTCACGCTGGCCAAGTATCGGTAAAAACAGCTTCTTCAACCATTGTTCTGCGGGAATCATATATTTCCAATATCACCAACGATGAGCTTACGGTTGAACTTAAAGATAATAAATATTTTGTAATGGGTGACAATCGACCAGAAAGTTCTGATTCAAGAATTTGGGGGCCATTGGATAAACAATTTATAACCGGCCGAGCTTTTGCTCGATTGTTACCGATCAATCGGTTAAATATTTTTCCGGGCCGAATTGAAGTCGAAATTACACCATGAAAAAAATTAAGAAATTAAAAAAGGAAAGAAAAAGCCAAGAAGCTGAAATCGCCGGTTATTACGGTTTTAATCGAGAAACACCACCGATTATAAAAAAAGAAGACTTGCAAAAGACAAAAATTTTACTTGAAGGAGAAATACTGCGACATCGTGAATCTTTGGCTACTTTGCTGGAAGAAAAAATTGCCACTCTCCGACTATATGAAGAAAAAAATTTTGATAATTTACCACAACCAATAATGCTTTACTTTCAAAATTGGCCTAGTGAAAAATACTTCAATTTAGAAATTCTGGGTTCTGCCAAAGCGATCTCTGAAGCCTCTATTATTCAAACTGCGATGGCAATTTTACGCGAACAAGGTTATCACGACCTTTACGTTAATATAAATAGTTTGGGTGACCGCGAATCAACCAATCGTTTTTTCAGAGAACTTAATAATTTTTGCCGCAAAAATTTAGACGTTTTATCGGCCGATTGTCGCCAGGCGGTTAAGCACGATGCCAGCGAACTTTTTTATTGCCACGGCGGGAAAATTGAAACTCTTTTAGAGGAAGCGCCGAAATCAGTAGCGTTTTTGTCGGAACTTGCCAAAATTCATTTTAAAGAAGTATTGGAATATTTAGAGGCGTTGGATATTCCCTATCGAATCAATAATAGTTTATTGGGCATTCGTCAATTGGTTACCCACACGATTTTTGAAATTCGAGATTTAAAATCGGAAGAAAACGAGGTTTTAGCTTTCGGTTTTCGTTACAACGCGGTCGCTCGAAAAATCGGTTTGAAGAGAGAAATTCCGGCTCTTGGCCTTCGTTTAACAGTTAAAAACTCTACTCATAGCAGACGAGTTTTCAGTAAAACAAAAACCAAAAAACCGCAAATCTTTTTTGCTCAAATCGGGGCCGAAGCTAAACTAAAAAGTTTGAAAATAATTGAAATGTTAAGGCAAGCCCGTTTTCATCTTCATCAATCTTTATCCAAAGATAAAATGAGCAGTCAAATAGCGATCGCCGAGAATTTGAAAGTGCCTTACATCATTATAATGGGTCAAAAAGAATCGTTAGAAAATAACGTTATCGTTCGCAACATGTTCAATCGCAGTCAAACCGTTGTTTCTATTGCTAAATTGACAGAACATCTTAAACACTTGAAGTATTAAAATGTTCATGCTATATTCTTAATCTTATGGTTATAAATGTGGAAGTCGCTAAAAGCGGCATGGAAAATAGTTTGAGTTTAATTCGCCGATTTACTAGAGCTGTTCGAGAAACGAATGTGCTTAAACATGTTCGGGCAGTTCGTTACCAAACTCGCCGGCAATCAAAATGTTCTAGAAAAAAGATTGCTCTAAAAAGAATTGCCGGACGACTCGAATTTGAACATCTATTCAAACTTGGTAAGGTGATAGAAAAAAGCAAAAAATTTGGCTTTAAAAAATGAACAACAACAAGTTCGGAATTAAAAATCTGACTAAAGGCAAGCTTCCCCGCTTGCCTTTTAAGCGCGCTAAAGAATTAATTCTCGGCAAAGATTACGATTTAAGTCTAGTTTTTACTGATAATAATTTAACCAAAAAATTAAACAAAATTTACCGAGATAAAGATAAACCGGCCAATGTCTTAAGTTTTGCTTTAGAAAACTACGCCGGCGAGATTTTTATTAATTTAACGCAAGCCAAAACCAACGCTAAATTGGTCTTGTTACTTATCCACGCTTTGCTTCATTTGAAAGGTTGGCAACATAGTAGTAAAATGGAGAGTGAAGAAAGAAAATTTTTATCTTTAATCTTTCATTATGTCCCGCCAAATCTCAAGCGGTATAGACATCGGCAATCACCAAACGAAAGTAATGATCACCGAAACAATAGACGGCGCTCTTTTACCGCGTATTATCGGTATCGGCGCGGCTGAATCCAAAGGATTAAGGAGAGGCTTCGTTGTTAATACCGCCGAGACTGCCAAGAGCGTCAAGAATGCCATCAATCAAGCGGAAAAAACGGCGGGCTTACAAATCAAGAAAGTATTTTTAAGTGTTGGTGGCGTTGGTGTTAACTCTTTTACTCAAATCGGCACGACAGTAATTTCTCGAGCTGATTGGGAGATTACGGACTTAGATATCAATAAAGCGGTGGAAGAAAGTCAAAATACCATTACTGAAAACGCCTTACTCAATCGTAAAATTATCCATAATATTCCTCTTAGTTTTAAAATAGACGGTAAATCAATTTGGGGCCAACCAGTCGGTATGAAAGGATCTAAACTGGAAGCCAAGACTTTTTTCGTTACTTGTTTAGAACAACATCTGGATAATTTAACCGAAGCCGTAGAATTAGCTGGCGTAAAAGTAGAAAGTCTTACCGCTTCGCCTTTTCCGGCCAGTTTGGTTAATTTGACTAAAGCGCAAAAAATTGCCGGCGTCGCGTTGGCAAATATCGGCGCCGAAACCACTACTATAGCCGTTATTGAAAACGATTTGCCGATATCATTAGAAATATTACCATTTGGCTCTTCCGATATTACCAATGATATCGCTCTTGGTTTAAAAATTTCGTTGGAAGAAGCAGAAAATCTTAAAACCGGCAACACCCCGCTTGGCAGTTTTTCTCGTCGCAAGCTGGATGAAATTATTGAAGCACGTTTATCCGATATTTTTGAATTAATCAATACTCATTTGAAAAAAATCGGTCGCAACGGTTTATTGCCGGCCGGTATAGTAATGACTGGGGGTGGCGCCGGGACAATCAATATCGAGCAGTCAGCGCGCGTCAATTTGAATTTACCGGCCAAAGCGTTAACCGGTTTGTTGGGTGCTAATTCAAAAATTCAAGTTAAGGAAAATATTTGGTCAATTGTCTACGGCCTGTGTCTCATCGGCAAAGAAGGAGCTGCCATTGATAATTTTGGCCACAATTTCGCTCAAAAAAACATCCTTAATAAAATCAAAATCTGGCTCAAGCAATTTATGCCGTAGCTATTTTTTCGTCTCTTTGTGCGGTGTGCGAGCGCGGCAAGAATGGCAAAACTTCTTGAGTTCAATTTTACGCTCAACTTTCTTTTTATTTTTCTCGCTCCAGTAATTAATATGTTTGCATTTGGAACAAGCTAGTTTTATCAATCGGTCTTGGCTCATATATTAAGATATAAAAGAGACTAACAGAAAAGATTAAATAAATCAAATGTAAATGCGTTTTATCAAAGGATTGATTCTGGTGACAAATTCATAATTATATGAAGAATCTGATATATCTGAAAGTTCATCATCTATCGTAATTGATTGGTTGCCTTGTTTACCAATCAATACTACTTCATCTTCAGGCCTTACTCCTTTGATATCAGTAACATCAAAGACAGTCACATCCATTGAGACTCTACCTAAAACCTTGGCTTTTTTGCCGCGGATGATTGACCAACCAATACTGGAAAGAAATCGCGGATAACCATGCCAATAACCGAGAGGCACCACCGCCAAGATCGAATCGCGCTTGAGTTCCTCGGTTAAACCATAGCCAATTTTTTCACCTTTTTTAACATTCTTAACTTCCGACACGATTGTTTTCCAAGAAAGAATCGGGGTTAAATTTAAATGGTGGGAAACAAAAGCTTTAATTTCAGAATCCGGCCAAAGTCCATAAAGACCGATACCTACGCGAACCATATCATAATGGGCTTTTGGAAAAAGGATGGTGCCGGCGGTGGCGCCAGTGTGCATAATTGTTTTGATTCCGGCTTTTTCAAAAGCCGCACACCATTTTTCAAACTCGGTTATTTGTCTATTGGTGTATTCGGGAAAGGCTGGGTTTTTGGCGGAAGCAAAATGGGTAAACAATCCCTCAATAATAAATTTTGGAAGTGGTTTTTTAAATTTTGAGAGCAAGGTTTTTTGCTCAGAAAGCAAAAAACCTTGCCGGTGCATACCGGTATCAATCTTGATGTGAACTTTGAGCGGTCGCTTTAGATCAAAATTATTTTTTTGCGCCGAGTTTAAATTTTCAAATGTAGAAATTGTCAAAGAAATATCATTTTCCGCCGCCTCCTTAAAACGATTTGGAAAAGTATAACCCAAAACTAAAATAGGGAGTTTAATCCCCTCCCGTCGCAAGGCAAGCGCCTCAACAATCGAATCAACTCCCAACCAATCGGCACCGAGACGTTCCATCTCTCGTGAAAAATCGATTAGCGAATGGCCGTAGGCATTTGATTTAACCACCGCCATCAGTTTTGTTTTCTTTGAAATTAAATTACGGAAGATTTTATAGTTTGAATCAATAGCTTTTCGATCAACTTCAATCCAGGTGCGCAACCCGTTGTGAGCGTTTTTTATATTCATATTCAAATTCAGCTATTCTTCCAATTTGTAGATTAAAGAGCCTTCTTTGGCTTTCTCCGCCAATTTGACGGCTACTTCATCACCCTTTTTCGCTGATTCCACCGGTTGATGATCAATTTGTATGGAATCAACCGTATGCTCAAATTCATTTTCGCCGTGTTTGATTTTCAGCTTATCGCCGATTTTCAAAACACTTTTCAATTTAAGCACCGCCACGCCGATTTTGTCGTACCAATGAGTAACTTCGCCAATATTTTTTTCCGCCATAAAATTTTGTTTATTATTATTTCTCGACCTTTTGCGCAGGGAAGGATTCGAACCTTCGTAGGCCATAGGCCGACAGATTTACAGTCTGTTGCAATTGACCACTCTGCCACCTGCGCAAACTAAACTAGATTCTACCAGATTACTTAAAAATTCCAATTACTTTCTTTTTGCTCCGATATCAGCGATCGCTGATATCGGAGCAAATTTAATTTTAACTCTACTTCTCTTTCATCTTTCAAAATTTCCACCGCTTTATCCATTTGCGGGTCGCGCTTGGCTTCCAAATCCTTAACGGAAATTTTTACTTCATAATCGGGCGTCAAACCCTCTTCGGAGATGGAGTGATTAAGCGGCGTGAGCCAGCGGGCAATGGTTAGTTTCAACGAAGTGTCGGGCGTAATTTTAATCAATTCTTGAACCGAACCTTTGCCGAAAGTTTTTGTTCCAACTAATTTGGCAATGTTGTGTTCACGCAAAGCGCCGGCCAAGATTTCTGAAGCCGAAGCCGAACCTTCATTAACCAAAACTACCATTTTCAAGGTGTCATTAAAAATATTGTAGCCGCGCGATCGATGAATCG
>Ga0209541_10004460_pt1 | contig 24840 bp, 29 predicted proteins | sample RifCSPlowO2_01_FD_184027 | JGI IMG/M metagenome (GOLD analysis project Ga0209541, IMG submission 184027) | Groundwater microbial communities from Rifle, Colorado - Rifle CSP2_plank lowO2_0.1 (SPAdes) (version 2) | ecosystem: Environmental > Aquatic > Deep subsurface > Groundwater | place... | reverse complement strand
CCCGAATGGTCATCAGGCCAGTGGGGCTCGCAGTATCCTTTTTCCTCCACAACACCAAAGACGGTACTCGCAAGTGGGGCGGTGGAATACAAGACGCCAGGGAAGAGAATAGTACTCGGTCCTGGCAACTATGTGCTTCTTGGCCTGAATTCCAGCGATTGGGGTTCTCATATACAGCGGCTGGGAACAGCATCACCCGTGAAAGGATTCTTGAGTCTTGATCCGGAACAGCATCGGCAAGATGATATACCAATCTCACAGCTTGAATCGGTGCAGTACAAGATGTCATTCCGATTGATAAAGGCCGAAACAGGCGGTCCCGGAAGCGGCGGAGCGCATGCGCAAGCAAATCTAAGACTTGTAAACAACAATCCAAGCTCGCCGGGATACAAAGAATGGGTCTACTTCATCATAAAGCTGTATGATAATCGCTACCGCACGATTCCGTACCAGCTCAAAAAAGACGGAGGCACCGGCGCTCTCTTGTATCGCCCGTCAAGTACCGAATTCTATGGCAACAAGAGTGCGTGGGATAAACAATGGATAACCATAGACAAAGACATCTTGCCGATGTTCGCAAAGGCGATTCAGACTGGGTATAGCAAAGGATACCTAAAATCGAATAATCTCGGTGACTATGTTCCGAGGTTCACAGGGGTACATTGGGAAATGTCAGCGCTCAAGAGTGTCGAAATGGAATTCAAGGATTTCGACATGATTCTCACTCCTAAGCCGGGTGCTGTTCTCGGCGCCTCCACTACTCAGAATCCTTCGTTCATGGAAAGTATCCGCGCCAGTTTCTCAAATGCATTAGGCATGGTCGCCAGCGTGTTGCAATCTCTTCTGCAAACTGCGGACTAAAACCAAGTACGATGACCCTACGGGGAGTCTCCCGCGACTCTCGCCTCACTATCGCTCGGTTCTGTTGCCGGGACGACGTTCAGTGTTCAGTAGACGTCTCGCAGTTGCATCGTAGGCGGCGAGCGCCTACTATGTGAGTAGACGAGGCGAAACCGCCTCTTTTAATGGGAGGTCTCCATGAGACAATTAGCCATATTGCTGATTTGTTTGCTGTGTGTGTCGGTGCCCGTGGTCGCATCTGCCAACCTTGGACCGGCCGATAACGGCATATCGGCGGAGCCGCTTCAGTTCGCTCCGCGCGGCAGTGTCGATGCCATCGTCATCCCGGCGGAATGCGCAGAGATCGTGGTGCGGCCAGCGTTCGTCTGGGTCGTGCTCTACATCGCATCGGGCGGGAAGTCGGAGCACCTGCCAGATTTGGGCAAATATCTTCGGCAGTCTCTGAAGTGCATGGCGGATCATTCAGGTGGGTGATGAGTATGAACGCGGACAATGAGTGCAAGCGCATCATTGTCCGCATATCTTTTCACCCTCAAGAGAGACGCCCCGAGCGTACTATTTTTTTGTGAACCCATTGTACCTAGAATGGAACACCCTCAAAAATGAGATTTTACGGTGGAATGAGGCAATGCCAATAATCAGCCCAGTGTTTGAGCGGGCATTTTCTACCCTATGATGCCTGCTTTTTCCGCCCTTACCCGCCGGTCTATCTTCACCTCTTTGGTAATAGAACCTGTATGATAGAAGATAGATTGCGCCCGAAGAACCCGCCGGTTTTACCCCAGCCAACAGTGCCGGTCGTTATACCGCAATCCGAATTGCGTCCGACACGACGTGTTGCCAAAAAACACGTCAAAAATACGCGTAAAAACGAGAAAGGACGTAAGAAAAAACGCTCGGATTTTTCGGATTTTGAGGAAAAACCAAAGCTGTTCCGTCTCCTCGACGCTTCCCGTGTACACAATCCACTCATTCTCTTGGAGTTCGTGCGTTGGAACGTTGTACCGCAGAACGCACGCGCGGAGTTCAACCTGCCTGTCCTGCATACCGATTTCGCAAAAAAGTACGGCGTAAGCACTGACACGCTTACCAACTGGAAACGTCTGCCGTTCTTCTGGGACGAAGTCGCACTGCACCGCAATAATGACTTCCGCCGGTTTACTAGCGACGTGTACTATGGGCTTACAAAGCGTGCGATGACTGGCGACCCACGAGCCGTGGAACTTTTTGCAAAACTCTTTGAGGGTTTTAGCGACAAGATACGTGTTGAGGATGAGACCCCGCCGAAAGAGTTGCTGCCCGACGAGATTGCGAAGGTGAAGCACGCTCTGTATAACATCGGATTGAAAGCAGTCATCAAAGCGAACGAACCGGAGAACCCAGACGAATATGAGCAAGCTGCATTGGGCTGACGTTTTATCCTTACGCTACAACACGGTACGGAACGTCCACAAAGCCATTGAATATAGGGCTGTTTTTGATACCCTTTGATTACAACCTAATAGGTTGGAGACCTAACCCTTGTGGCAGTTGCTACGAGATATGGTCTCGAAAAGCGCGACGAACATAGAAAACCCGTTATCAGAGCGTTCGTCGCGTTACCAGTGGAAACGCTGGTAGAAGTTGCCGCAAGGCGCTTTTCTGGTAGCGGGCTTTGTATATACAAAAATCCTGCTACCGACAATCACTTTGTCGGAGTGATTGATTAGCAGAAACTATCAAAGTTATGGAGCAGGAGAAAAAACCGTTTTACAAAAAGCGCTGGGTCATCGTGTTGGCTGTCTTTTTCGGCATCGGTCTCATCGGGTCAATGTTCGACACTTCGTCGAGACAGTCGCCCTCTCCGGTAGTTGAGGCACAACAGCCGCAGACCGCCGAGACACCGGAGACGCCCGCGCTTTCGTTTGATGTGCCAGCACTGGTGGGGAAAGACGTAGACGAAATCAAAACTATTCTCGGCAACCCAGATAGAGGAACAGACCCTACAAAAGCACAACTGGAGTTAGGCACAACGGAGTGGAGTAAAGAGTATGAGAGAAATGGAATAATTCTCTCGATAACCTACGAAATCTCTACTGGTAAAGTTATTGATTTGTTTATTGCTAAACACAGCGAAAGCATTAGCGACATACTTGCTGTCGGCAATCTCTCCCGTAGCGACAGCCGTTACTCGGTAGAGCTTGTAAAAGCAATCAACGCGAAAGGTTATACAGGAGCAATCGTAAAGGCAAAATAGCCGTTCACGAACATAGCACTTGTGCACCGCCTAATTTGCAATCGAGGTGGTGCTTGTTAGGTTGACCCTACAACCACTATGAAGCACGCAAAAATCTATTCTCTGGGACATAGTAATCGTACTCTGGAAACCTTTATCGCTACTCTCAAAAAACACCGGATTGAGATTGTAGCCGATGTGCGGTCAATACCTGCCAGCAGGTTTTCCCCGCATTTCTCCAAAAAGCCCCTTGGTAGCGAGCTAGCCAAGCGAGACATCCAATACCTCTATCGCGGGCAGAACCTCGGTGGTAGAGGGGTAAACGTGGGTTGGGACGATGCCATAGAGGAGCTTGTCGCTATGGCGATGCGAGGGACACGGGTCTGCGTGATGTGCGCCGAGAGGGACTATCGGAAGTGCCACCGGTATACCACTATCACTCCCGCCCTCGAGGAGAAGGGCTTGCGTGTCGTCCATATCGAATATGAAAATGAAACTACCAAGCGTCATACGTAAGCCAAAAGCGAACACCGACTGGATATTCGACGGTCTTGATGTTAGCGAGACCACAAGAAAGGACTACTCCGCGCGGGTAGGTCTTTTTCTTTCATACGTTCACTCGCACGGCTTCAATCGGGAGAGCTTGCTGTCGTTCAAGCGACACCTCGAACGCACGGACTACAGTGTTTCCACGAAAAATAAATACCTTGCGACGGCAAGGGTCTTGCTCAAAGAGTTGGAACGGCGAGGACTAATACCTCCCGAAATGATGCAGGGCGTAAAGTTTTTCAGACAGAGGAAAAGACATAGACGGCAGGGGCTGACTGATAACGAAATACTTTTGCTCGGCGTGAAGCTCAAATATCTCCCAAACACGCCGAGGAACAGTCGCCTGCGGGCGCTGTTTTCATTATTGGCGTTTCAAGGGCTACGGCAGATTGAAATTGTCCGGCTCGACGTGGAAGATATAAAACTGCACCGAAACGTCGCGTACGTTCGAGGCAAGGGCGAAGATGACAAAGAGGCAATCTATCTCGCACCGGCGACGCTCAAAGCAATCAAAGAGTACCTGAAAATCCATAAACTCACCGACGGGGCACTGTTCCGAAGCTTGGGCAACCGGAAGACCGAGCGGATGAGCACGATGACGATAAAAAGAGAGGTCGGCGGGCTATGCAAAGAGCTTGGTATTGAAAAGACCGTGCACGGCTTCCGGCACTTCTACATTACCGAGCTACTCAAAACGATGGACGTGCGGGACGTGCGGAAGTTCAGCCGCCATCGCTCGATGGAAATGCTTATCGTGTACGATGACGAGGTGTCCGTGAAGGAGAAATCGGCGCAGGTGTTTAGGGCGATGGAGCGATTTACAATAATCTAAATCCTAGACGACAGTAGTGGATAGCGAGGTGGGATAAAAAGAAGTACACTGCGATTATGAAAATGGGCATTGTTTTGCAATCCAATAAGCCCGAACATATTTGGAATACATTTCGCTTCGGCATTACTTCGCTAAAAGCAAATCACGAAGCAACTATTTTTTTAATGAGCGAGGGGGCTGAACTGGATGCGATAGCAGATACAAAAGATTTTGATATCTCCAAAAAAGTTGCAGAATATAAAGAGCTGAAAGGCGCTCTCTACGCCTGCGGAACTTGTTTAGAGGTTCGCGGCAAAAAAGAAACTGGGGTATGTCCAGTTTCTACGATGACGGATTTGCTGAAAATGGTTGAGGAGAGCGATAAGGTTTTGGTGTTTGGATAACTCAACACGCACTCCACTCCTTCTGGTTTCAAATACGGAGCAAAAATCCTTTTGCTTCTATGTGCCATAACTCTACTTACATTACATTCACCCCTTTTTTTCGTACTCATCTACCCATTCTTTTTTGAGAGGACGGTATATCGCATTGAACATCGTCAGCAGATTTATTGCTTCCTCCGTCGCAACGTCATCGGGAATATCCTGTCCGAACTCTTTTTGCCAGATTGTCTTGAACTCATCAAGGGCTTTTTGAGAAATCATAACCGAATTACTTCTGGATTTGCGCCCGCACGCTCACCCCCACCGGCAGAGAGGAGTTTGTGCATCACCTCGAAGCTGTCGGAAATGTACTTCAAGAAAATGAGGCCGAGAACGATGTGCTTGTACTCGGCCGCATCAATGTTCTTGCGGAGCTTGTCCGCCGCAGAGAAAAGCTGGCTTTCCAGCCGCCCGTTGGCTTTCGTCGGAGTGTTTTTTGCTTTGGTTTTCATTTTTTATTTCCTTGTCGCTTGAGGACACGAAGGTTTGTGTTGGAAACGAGAAAGTCGGTGAGAGCTTTCTGGCTGATGCGCCACGTGCCAATTTTTGTTGCGGGGAGCTTCACGCCGCGTGCGTTTTGCCCGTGTATGAGCCGGAAGACCGTGCGCTCATTGACCCGCAGTATGTCCGCCACCTCTTTCAACGTGAGAAGTTTGTCCTCCATAGCCGTTTTAGTATACGCCTCAATATTGGTGTGTCAAAAGTGTCAATAGTGCAACTAGTGTAAATTGGCTTATATCCTACACATATTCACATCTCCGAGTTGACATAAACGTACATACGCCTAAAATGTACCCATATTCCCTCTGCAAAGCCCTATGATACCCCTAGAAACATTCAAGAAGTCCCTAGGAGAATGGGGTAAACATCTCCCCGACCACGAGGCCGAGAAGCTAATGCACCTCAAATATAAGCTCGCAAACACCCTATTTGACTTGTGGCAACATAAAAACAAAGTGGTGGTAGGCGGCGGTGGAGTGGTAGTAATTCACAAGCAAAACGGCAACGCCTGCCCCGCATATACCTTCGGGTTTATTTACGCCTATGCATAAAGCAGAGCAAGAAAATTGCATAATCCACCCGCGTGCTAGTAGTGTTAAACAAGCCGAGGGTGAGACGCTAGAAGACCAAGAAAAACTTGGCAGAATACTTGCAAGCAGCAATAACTGGAAAGTTGTTGCGGTTTTTGGATGGATACATTCTGGACGTAAAACAGAACGTGAGGATATGGAAGAAGTGATTGCTTACATCAAAAAGAGTGAGGTGAAGATTAGTCATTACATCACCAAAGGCATAGACCGCTTTACTCGTCTTGGGGGAACAGAGTATATGCGCTTCAAATCGGAACTTGAAAAGTTAGGGATGCAGGTTTGGGATACGGAGGGTATTATTCAGCAAAAAAGGAACTACTTGAGTGATTTGGTTGATGACGTTTACGACTGGGCATACTATTCACCAAGTGAAAGTGCAGAAATGGCACGAGCGCAAGACGCAAAAGATGACGGAAGAAGAATAATCACACGGTTGGTAAGAGCAGAAATCAAACTTGTCCAAGCAGGATATCTAACACGCCGTCCTACCGATGGGTACATCTTGGAGGATGTTTATTTTGATGATGGTAAGAAGAAGAAAATAGGTAAGCCCGACCCAATACGAGTAAAATACTTTATTGATATGTTTAACCTTCGTGCAAGAGGAAACTTGTCTGATAAGGATATTGTTTCCTCAATAAATGCAAGTGGTTACAAAAGTAAGATAATGAAAAGGTATGGTAAAGAGCGTGGTCTCAAAAAGCTAATCGGACATATTGGAGGCAAATCACTCACCGTAAAACAGCTTCAACGTATTATTCAAAAACCAATTTACGCTGGGGTCATCTGCGAAAAATGGACAAAAAATCTGCCGGTAAAAGCACAGTTTGATGGACTTATTTCCGTTGAAACTTTCAACTTGGCGAACCGTGGAAAGGTTTATATTAAAGAAAATGAAGACGGGACACTACGAATACTTCGTGATTACGAGAAATTCGCATCTACAAAACCAAAACGATTACGCAACAATCCTGACTACCGCTACAGGTTTTTTCCTTGCTTTATCTGTCGCAAGTGGATGCTGGGTAGCGCTTCGCGTAGCAAATCTGGAAAGCACCCCCCGCGTTATCATTGCGGTAATTTGCCTGCCAGAAAGCACGACTATTACAGCATCCCAAAAGAGGAATACGAGGGCGCAATCAAAAAGTACGTTGGAGCATTAAAGTTTACAGACGTGATGATTACGGGTTTTGAGACCGTCTTAAATGACGTATACCGGACACGAGAAAAGGAGATTGTCACGCAATCTTCAATGATTAGTCATAATGTTGGCAACTTGAAAGCGCAGCAGGCGTCAGCACTAGATACTCTTACTGTTACGCAGAGTCCGGTCGTTCGCAAGAAATTGGAAGAACAGATAGACGAGTTGGAACGCCAAATACAAGAAGCTGAGTGTCAACGTAACGAGATTGAAGTGACAGAGAAGGACATCAAGGCATTCGTAAAATACGTCAAATTTGTAATGGAACACCCGTCAGAAATCCTTATAGATACTGACGATATGCAAGCCCAGCAGACGCTGTTTGGCCTCGTTTTTGAGAAGTTGCCGACATATCAAGAAATACTCAATGGAACACCAAAATTGTCGCTTGCTTTCAAGCTTTCGGAAGAATGGGACAAATCAAAATCCCAGTTGGTGACCCTAATGCGTGGATTTCCGAACTCCTCGGTCAACGCGAATGGATTGCCCTTAGTATACGGGAATTGTCAGCATTGGTACCAACGCACTAGGAATTGGTGCCCTCGGGAGGGGTCGAACCTCCAACCTCGACGATAGAAGCGTCTTGCTCTGTCCATTGAGCTACGAGGGCGTGTGCCTTCGGATGGAGTCGGACCATCTTCTCGCCCTTTTCAGAGGCACGCTCTGCCGTTGAGCTACGAAGGCAATAGAAAAAGCCACCTCGAACAACCGCATGGTGTGCGGCTGTCCAGGTGGCTATCTAAAGCTCCTTCGTTCCATTACCAGATATTCTACCTCCCAACCGAGACTATGGCTAGCGTAGAGTTTTCACAGATTGGGCACACGTTGTCCTCGGTCAGAATGTCGTAGCGCCCCATTTTGCCGTGTTGCTCACAAACAACACCTGCCTCCGAGATAGTACTCGAGTCGAGGTTGAGTCCTATTTTGTGTTCTTTGCAGAAGAAGAATGTGCAGTTGGGGTGCTTGAATTCCACAAAGAAACCGCAACCCTCTTCGTTTTCACAGTGAACAAACGCCACGCGCATCTTCTTTAGTTCTTCTTCGTCCCAGTAAGGCTCCAGTGTTGAATCGATGTTCGCGAGGGTCTCCGTTTGAGCCAGTTGCACTCGTACCTCGGTCAAGTCCGCCGCCAGCGGGTTCGCCGGCCACCGCGCTACGATCGCAGTTATTGACTCCAAGTAGTGCGTACGTAGTTTTTCTATCGGAGCGTTGAATTGAGCAAAGATTGTCTCACCGCGCTCAAAGTCGTCGACGATCTCGGTTACATTACTGATAAGGTCGGCCGATTTTACAAGGAGCGAATCGTGCGAGAAGGTCTGGATATGCTCACGGGCTTCGCGCTTACGATCTTCCCACGGCAGGTCCTTGTTATTTTCCGATACGCTCTCGACGATGTCGGCAACATTCTCGCCAAATCGCTGTACGAGCATCGCTCGCGTGACCTTTTTCTCGGGGAGGCTGTCTTCTATCGTGTCGTGGAGTATTCCCGCTACGATAGTGTCTTCGTCTGCCCCAGCGCGAGATAGGATGAGCCCTACCGTGAGAGGATGCGTAATGTACGGAATGTCTTTGCCTTTCCGCTTCTGCTTTTGGTAAACTTCGTGTGTTTTCGTTGCGAATCGGATCGCTTTTTGGATTTTGTTCGTGTAGATCATGGTTGCTTTGTTTTTATGTCTGCAATAATTCTCGCGCACAAGTCCTCGGTAACATGGTCCCACGCTGAGAAATAAACAGTCCCCTCATCACTCCGGACGAACGGGTCCTCGCCAAACGTTATATAACGGTCGCGAAGGCCAGCCGGAGTGATACCTTTCAGATATAGCCCCCGTACGCTTTCTTCGGTTATCCGCCTGCAATCGTTTATAGCTTCCTCGGCACTGTCGAATGATCCGGCTTCATACCGCTCGCTTTCATCGGTGAAGTGAAAGTTGTCATCAACCATGACCGTGTACTTTTTCTTCTCGATCTGCATACTATTTCTTCGTCAATCTGCTAATCCTCTTAGGCTTTAGCGTGTTGACCACACAAACAAAAAGCGGCTAAGAGATTTAATCCAGCTCGACTGCTGAATGAAATCTCCCAACCGCCTTAGACGATTAGTCGCGCAATGTCATCTGGCTTCTCGCAGATTTCCCAAGTTGCCTACCCTTGCGGGAGACATGCACGGCCCGAATTCGCTGCACGGGCTACAGAGTTTCTAATCAAAGAACTACCTAAAATATAGCAAATTTTGCCCCACTCCGCCACCATAGGAAGATTCGAACCCCCAGCGCTAGCATCTCAAAACTACCGTGTCCGTTTGACGTTGCCTGTATTGTCTCGAGATCAATCATCGCAATGTGTTTCTAGCGAATACGAAAATCCTCTTGGAGGCGCTCAACGAGCGACCTGTCCATGCCAACAAGTTCAGCTCGAGTTCCGTCGGATTGCCGGCGCAGCTCGGCGTCAAAAGCGGCAACCTCTGGGCTCACGCGCAACGCGACATCGTTGATCCCTACAAGCTTTATACCTTCGAGTGTACGTACGCGGGACAGCGCGACGTATCCCATTCCGTGTCCAAAGGCCTTACCGAGGTTGATTTCCGCTGCGTCTAGCGTCATTCCTTGGCTTTTGTGAATCGTGATAGCCCACGCCAGACGTAACGGAACTTGCGAGATTGAGGCAACTACTTTTTCATCAGGATCGAGGTTCACCCACATTGTCGGCCTTGCCGTGATCCTTGTGCCACTTTTCACTTCGATGACCGGATAGTGGGGTGCCTCCTCCTCGAAATCAACGACCGTTCCGAGCGTGCCGTTCACATATCCTTCCCCGAAGTTGTTGCGAACGAACATCACAAGGGCTCCCTTCTTGAGCACCAGCTCCGCCGGTGCGAGACAACTCTCTATGAGAGCTCTGACGAGATCCGCTTCACCATGAGACTGCATGAGGTATATGTGCGGTTCGGTTTTGAGTTGCGCTAACTCGAAATCGTTTATCGCGTTTACATCCACTCTATGGCTGTACAGCTTTGTCGGCTTGGGAAAGCCATGTATCGGCTGATTGAGACGAGTTTTGAGTATCTGTAATGTCTCACGCGTTACTTTGCTGTTCCTGATAGCGTTGAGCATCTCCAAAAAAGTCGGGTCTTCCTGACGGAATTGTTTCTCCAGATAGCACACACGGAAATTCGCTCCCGCCCAAGCAGAAGAGTGAAAGGCATAACGGGGCGGAGGCTCACCTTTGCTGGGCACCGGCGGAAGCTGAAATAAATCACCGCAGATTACAATCTGTAAGCCGCCGAAGGGATGCGAATTCTTCCGCACCCACTTGCACACGGTGTCGAGCAATGTGAACACTCGTTCTTCGAGCATCGAAATCTCGTCAATGATAAGCACTCGCGCGCCGGTTATGCGCTCATTCGTGAAAGTGTTGTAGAAAAGCTCGTCGAGTTCCTTTGTGCTGAGTTTCTTACGCAAGGCGATACCCGACCACGAGTGCACGGTTCTTCCGTCCATGTGCGTGGCGGCAATGCCGGTAGAGGCCGTAACCGCGACCGGGATACGGTTCTTTTTGAGATAGTCGACGTACGAATTTAGAAGATAAGTCTTTCCCGTACCGGCCGCTCCAGTGAGGAAGACATTTTGACCGGTGAGGAGGATCTCGCACGCTTCTTCCTTTGTCATGGCTTCGTCTTTTCGCGTTTTGAGTCCAGTGCCTTACTCGCCGCGGCAATTTCGGGGTCGAAAGCTCGAACTGCAAGTAACGGCCGCTCGCTTTTCACTGCCTTACCGTGGGCAAGAAACTCCCGTGTGCGCAAATTGGGAATCACACGAACATGAGCGGCGCTGTATACGCCGCTCAAGTAATCCAAACTCGTCTTGTCCACCAGCGCGTGCGTGAAATACGTATTGCACTGTGATAGGACGGTTTTGTTCACGAGAGCAGTGCGTTGTGACACGAGCAACAATCCCACCCCGTACTTGCGCCCCTGCAACGCAATTTGCCCAATCCGACCGACAACCCATTGCGTCTCCGAATCGAAACCAGAATTGTATACCTCCGGCACGATCGTGTGCGCCTCCTCAAGGACTATGAGAATCCGTTCCGCTTTTCTATTCTTCCGTGCCCAGTCCATGATCGCTGACAGGTACAACTCTGTTGTGCGAAGTGTGGCTTTTGTGTTGGTGATTTCAGCCAGCTCGAATATACCCAGCTTTTGTTCAGAACTCGTGAGGAATTCTTTTATCTGCTCCGTTACTTGCGGCTTGATGGAATCTACGAACTTCTGGAGCGCTCCCTTTTCTGCCTTCGCACCATACTCGCCGGATTCAACAGCGAATATGAGTTTTTCCAACTCACTCCCTTGATCGACCGTGAGCCCGATTAGTTTTGGTTTGTGCTTCGACAACCGTGCTTTGTATTCTCCCGTGAAGTCAACACAAAATACCTTCGCGCCTCGTTCGAGAGCGTTCTGAATGATGGTGAAGACCAACTCGGTTTTGCCCGTTCCCGTGATGCCGAGTACGGCTGTATGGTACTCAATCAAATCGTCCAAAATGACGGGTATCCCGAATGGAGTATTCGGCACCTGTCCGATGATGAATTCGTTCTCCTGTAGTTTTTGTTCCGGCACTCTCTCGTGCGCAGCAAGGAACAGTGGCTGGTTCATATCCGGGAGCCACGGGAACTTCTGGAATCCTTCTTCGGAATCATGGGAGCCAAGCTGTGCCGCAGACGCAATTTGGAGACCATGCTGATTTTGCTGAAAACTCTCCTCGTTCGTGCTGGCATCGAGAATTTGATAATAGATTTTCTTTCCTCGGATTTGCGCGAAAACCACCATGCCTTCTTCCAAAGGAAAGCTGTCTATGACTTGGAATTTGATCGTCTCGATGAACGACCCTTCCGACACGATTCCTACCAACTCTTTCTTTTCCGCGTCTCCGCTCAAAGTGGTCTTCAGTTTTGCGGCAAGTGCCTCATCCGAAATCGAATACACAAACCCCATCTCGTTCGAGGGAGCACTAGCGGGCACACCATCCACTTCGCAACATAGCCCGATTCCTATTACCATGTCGTTTTGTATCTGCGCATACAATGGCAGAACGTATGTCGTTTTCCCGGTCGGCAAATTGACGACGTGTGCAGTTTCGATCGTCCAACTTCGGTTGTCCTGCGCAAGAGCGACACGTACTACATTAGGTCCGTCGATTCGGACAATGGTGCCAACGCTCTTCAATTCTTCGGGCACACTTTGCGCGCTACTCCACATGAGCCACAGACGAACCAGAAGCTCAACCGGTTTCGCGATCAACATAAATACCCAAAGACAGAGGATTGTCAGCATCCACCCAAGCTCTCCCTGATAGAAACCTGCCACGCTTATTATCACAGCCGGTGTGAGTAAAATCTCACCTCGTCCGAGCATACCGCTGAGACGATAGCTGCCAATTCGTTTCAGTGACTGTGTGCCGTCTCCTTGATAGAAAATCGCTGTGATTGCGAGCACAGCAATGAGTGTTGAGTAGACAATTGCCGCCCAACCGAACAGCGTTAGCCCCGCGTGCAGATTTGCGGATGATGGAACGTCTAGAGGCGCAAGCAACAGTATCGCTGCGATGGCCGTGGCGAGTGCATCACGAGGTGGCGTGAAGAATGGTGCCGCAATCAGCGCCAACAACCAATACGACAAAGCGGCTAGGAGCCAGACGCTTCCGCCTCCTGCCGGGAGCAGCAATCCCGTTGCAGCTACGTATATGACCCACGCCAGAGCCATATTTATCCCGAGCACCCAGATCCGCGATGTTTGATCGAGATGGGGTACCGCGCCTGTTCCAGAGGTGTTTTGCATACGAGGCACAACCAATGTACCACCAGAGAAAGCGCGTGTCGCTGCGGCTTAGCCGCAGTTCAGAGTAGTGGGAATTCTCATGCAAATAAGCCATAATGTCTGTTATGTCTAACTGGCGGGATATCCAAGAGCAAGCGACTGCCTTTGTTCATGAATGGAAAGACACCAAAGAGGAGCGAAGTTGGGCGCAAGCATATTGGTATGCCTTTTTCCAGATATTCGGTATAAAAGCTCGATCTCTGGGTCTGTATGAAAAGCTAGTAAAGAAGTTGAATGGCGACACCGGGAGGATAGATTTTTTCGCGCCCGGTAAGTTCCTCGTCGAACACAAGTCCCAAGGAGAGAATCTCGACAGCGCATTTCTTCAAGCGTCAGAGTACATGATGGGGCTCCACGAAGACGAGCGTCCGCGCTACATCATCGTCTGCGACTTCGCGCGGTTCCGTATATTCGATCTTGAAACGCAGAGTGAACACGAAAAGGAAGTGGAATTCACACTTGAAGAATTATCTGACGTCTCGAACTTGCGGCGCTTCTCATTCCTCATGGATGAGGACGTACGTGAGTACGTGCCCGAGGAGGATATCAGTGTTCGAGCTGTTCGTGCGATCAGTGAGCTTTACCACGCCCTTCACTCATCGAACTATCCACGTGAAGAACTAGCGCCGCTTCTTACGCAGCTCGTTTTCTGTTTCTTTGCCGATGATGTGGGTATCTTCAATCCGAATACCTTGCGTCGATATCTCGAGGAGAATTCTAGTGAGGACGGCACAGGGATCGGTGAACATGTTCGGAGCATTTTCGAGATACTTGATACGCCGACGGCTGACCGCCAAAAAGGCATGCACGAGACACTCGCCGCACTTCCGTATGTGAACGGGGGGCTTTTCAAGCAACAACACAAAACGATATTCAGTTCACGTGCGGTGAGAGAAATGTTGCTCAAGTGTATGGGATTCAACTGGGCGCGCATCTCGCCTGCGATTTTCGGCTCGATGTTCCAGTTCGTGATGGACGCTGACGAGAGCGAGAAGAACAAACGACATGATCTTGGCGCGCACTACACATCGGAGGGAAATATACTCAAAGTCATTGAGGGCTTGTTTCTCGATGATCTCAAGGTGGAGCTAGAGAAAGCCGACGGGAATCACGCTCATCTCGAATCTCTGTGGAAGAAAATCTCCGCGATTACACTGCTGGATCCGGCCTGTGGGTGCGGCAACTTCCTTGTAGTTGGATACCGGGAATTACGCCGCATAGAACTGGAAATCATAAAGCGATTTTATTCCGGTGGGAAACTCCCGAAGGGGGTGGACGTAAGGAATCTCTCACGTCTCTCGATTGAGAGCGTGTATGGTATTGAAATAGACGCATTTCCGGCTGAAGTGGCGAAGCTCTCGCTCTGGCTCATGGACCACATGATGAACAAGGAGCTCGGAAGTTATTTCGGCAAGGATCTGCGCAAGCTCCCGCTCACAGACCAACCCCACATCGCGCTCGGTAACGCACTTACTATGGATTGGGAAGCCATTGTTCCCAAGAAAAAACTCTCCTATGTCTTGGGCAATCCGCCATTCGTCTCGAAGCAAGATCGTAAGGAGCCGCAGAAAGAAGACATGAAAACCATATTTGGCGACTTGAAGGGATCCGGAGAGTTAGATTACGTTACCGCGTGGTACGTGAAAGCTGCAAAGTACATGGAGGGAACAGATATTACTGCCGCGTTTGTATCTACCAACTCCATCACGCAAGGCGAGCAAGCAGGTATCCTTTGGCCGGAGCTTTTCCGTCTCGGTGTCGAAATACATTTTGCACATAGGACATTTGATTGGTCCAACGAAGCGCCCGGCAATGCCGCTGTATTCTGCATAATTATCGGCTTCGGCCTCTTTGAGCCGAAGGAGCGGCGCTTATATGAGTACATAGACCCCGACGCCGAACCGCAGCTCGTGAAGGCGAAACAGATCAACGCGTACCTTGTAGACGCAGATAATGTAGTTATTTTGGCGCGCCGTAAGCCACTATCCGATGTGCCCCGCGCAGTATTCGGCAGTATGCCCAACGACGCCGGGCAATTTCTCTTTGAGAAAGTGGAGGAAAAGGACGTATTCCTCAAATATGAGCCGAGTGCGGAGAAATTCATACGACCATTCTTATCAGCGAAGGAGTATTTTCAGGGTAAGCAGAAATACTGTCTGTGGCTCAAAGACGCTTCTCCCGCGGAACTGCGTGCCATGCCAGAGGTCATGCGGCGAGTGGAGAACGTGCGGGTACATCGAGAGACTTCTTCACGAGCGGCGACGCGTGAGCTAGCGAAGACGCCTTACCTGTTCGGAGAAGATCGTCAACCTGATACGAGGTATGTTCTTATTCCGCGTGTTAGTTCCGAACGTCGCTTCTATGTACCTTTTGGTTTCTTCGCGCCGGATTACATCGCTGGCGACACCTGCATAGTTATTCCTGACGCGTCTCTATACCATCTTGGTGTGCTCGAAAGTGCCATGCACATGGCATGGATGCGGGTAGTATGCGGACGTCTCAAGAGCGACTACCGCTATTCCAATGAGCTCGTGTATAACAATTTCCCATGGCCGGAGAAGCCGACCGCGGCACAGAGAAAGACGGTGGAAGATGCGACACAAGCGGTCCTCGACGCGCGCGAGAAGTTCCCCGATTCAGCGCTTTCCGACCTTTACGACCCTGACACTATGCCGAAGGAGCTCCTCGAAGCACACCATACCCTCGATCGCGCCGTAGACGCCTGCTACGGCAAGCGGTCATTCAAGACCGAGCCAGAGCGCCTAGAGTTCCTTTTTGGAATGTATAAAAAACACGTTGAGAATGAGAAGCAGGAGTGATCCCGCATGTTTATGCACAGAAAAAAATGTGAGAACGACACACGCTGCACGATATAATTACAGTGTCCAGAAAGCGGACCTGTTATGTTCTCTGGCCGCATTTCAGCTTGAATACGTCGATGTTCTTGAACACATACTCGAGGACCAGAATTGCTCTCGACACTAAAAAGCTCTTGAAAAGAAAATGCCTCCACTGGGGAGACACTTCCTAACCCTTCTACCGCGGGTTTAGGTTATTGTACTCCCTCTTGGTATCGGTGGACCGCTTTTCCACATCATTTGCAGTTTGGAGCAGCATTGCAAGGCGAAAATGACGAAAAGACAAGTGTATTACGTCGTCCACAGGGCAGATGTGAAGCGGGACTGGGCTGTAAAGAAGCAAGGCAACCCGCGCCCAATTGCTACGTCGACGAACAAGGAACGTATGGTATCGAAAGCCGTGAGGATAGCCAAGCGGCACGACTTGAGTCAGGTGAAAATCCAAGGAAGGGACGCTCTCTTCCAGAAAGAATACACCTATGGCAACGATCCGGAGAAATACCCCGGCTAGTCAGTTAGGTCAATAAGGTAGACCGCGGCTCGGGTAATCCCCGAGCTGTGCGGTTTTTGAGACAAGCATGGCTCAGGCATTTTGCCCCTCGTAGCGCTCCGCCACTGTAGCGAATCTACGTGACTTCAAGCGACAAAGTCGATAATCGTTACAAGCAACGCGACAATCGAGACAACCGCAAGTGCGAAAGCGGCGTAGCGTTGTTTTCGTGACGTCGAAGCGCGAACAGCAAAAACCGCAAACACACAGGCGAGGAGAAGGAACACGGCCTCTATGACCGTATACACGTCATCAAGAAGATCTTTCACTCGAGTTTCAACATCCTCTCGCATGGCATCGACCGTGGAATTGATCGCGACCGCCAACGGATGTGCCGCGTACTGTGTGATGTCCGAATCATAGCCGTACAGAGGACCGAACATCCTCGCTGTGTCCTCGTCCGTGTACTGAGGGAAGTGCGGTGCGATCCGATTGAGCATGGAGTACTCTGCGAGACCGTACGAAAGTGTGATGATTGCCACGGCTATATATAGACCGAGAGTCCAAACGATGTGGTTCCGCCAAGCTTTCGGGTTGGTGTCGTTAGTCATATGCAACTAGAGGATCCCGTTCCGGATCATTAAGCGTATGGCCGCATTCGCTGAAGTACTGCGCTGCAATAGCGTCTGAACATGCAACTGTATCTCACTTCCGATGACCAGCGAGCCCATGAATCTCCCGATACGGTCGCTCAGCTGCCACGGGAGCGGATAGTCTTCTTCCTGAAAACTGTTCTTGTTCAGTTCCACGACATGCCGATCACTCAGCGGATAGTCGTCATAGATAGCGTTCGTTTTGTGCATTTTTACGAACGCCTCCTGCGCCGGTATGCCCTGGTCGTTGTGAAAGTGCATGAGCAGTTCCAGGTTCTGTGTTTGCAACACACGCTTCAATCCCTCCTGCTCGTCATGAGACATGCCGTTCCACCACGCGACGTCGCCGTCCCTAACCCCTTCCTTCCGCAGATACTCTTCGCGCTCTTCCTGAGAGACTGACGGAAACTTTTCCTCCGGAATCGCCGCAAGGAATGCCTTCCACTCATCATCAGACATATTTGGATGTGTTTTCATATACGGTCCGCTAGCTGATATCCCTCGTCCAGCGAGCCATGCAAACACAAAGCGACTCGCCAGCCGAGGCTTGCGCCTCCCGGCCCTTTCGGGCACGGACCACGGACATGGAGCTAAACGAGCCGCTCTCTATGTCCGTGGATTTCTCCATGCCGTGCCTGAACGCGGACGCGTTCAAGTTTAGGCAACGCCTCTTGTGAGGCCTCAATATTCAACTGTCCGTCTATCCTACACCCAAAACGGCGAACCATGGAAATAGCCGCCACCCGAGTAGAGTAGCGGCTATTCCACACACTTCACTCACCGATCCGCTCGACACTGTGGACTTCGAGACAGCCTTCGCTCATTTCGATTGATGTCTCTTCCCACAGTGTTCCCTCGTAGATATGAGCCTCAATCTTTCTACGAGCTTCTTCAGCACTATCAGCTTCGAACTCGACCGGAAGCAACTCGGATTCTGATAGCCATACGCGATACAGGGTCATATGTTATCTCGCGAACCTCTGGATGAGACTTGAGATTTCATCTTTCGTCATGTCGTCCAGTGTGCTTGCAATCTGTTCTCGGTCGCTCTCATCATCAACGTTCAAGCTGATGAGTTGGCGGGCGTAGTCCTTCTGTTTGCCGGTGGCTCTGTCAGGGTTGACGTCGTGTCGAGCCCTATACGCTTCCGCAAGGGCTGTCTTCTGCTCATCTCGTTCCTCATCCGCACGATTGAGGTGCATGGTGTCGAAGATGCGGCAAGCATGCCCTGCGCTACTCATCCAGGCTCCATTGAAGGCCGCGTAGGCGCAACGTTCGATGGATTTGTTCAGGCGACTAATTGCCGAGAAGCCCCTCCCTTGCGCGATGATGCGATCCTTGTATTTGATCGTGCAGATCATCGCGGCCACGGGGATCTCGGAAAAGACTTCGGATGTCTGATTGTCGGGCTCGAAGCTTACAGTCAGGTCTATGGTCTTGGAGAGCTTCTCGATCTCAGTTCGCACTGGGTCAGATGCTTCATGCTGCGACTGCCGAGGTCGCACGGGTTGGATTGGTGAGAGGACTCGGGGTTTGAATGTTGATGTTGTGTTCATGATTGTGTAATTTACGAACCGTAATAATGTCGTGCCCGTATTCGATGCTCACTCTGCTACCGACCTTGAAGCCGGATTCGAGCAGCATCCTGTTGGCTATCCGGATCATGGGCTTGGGCTCGATGGTGCGAGACCTATCCGAATAGCACGTCTGGCCGCCTGGAGCGTATGCCACCGTCATTTCGCGCTTCTGGCAGCCGTAGTCGAGGTACATGACGAGTTTAATCCCGCTCATACCTTCTCTTTGCGAGGCTCTATTTGCCTCACGTAGAACAAGAAGACCGGACGAGGGATCGTCTTGATCACGTTGCCTTCCGAATCCTTCTGCACAAGATAGGTCACAGAACGGATAGCTTTCTCCCCCTTGCGTGGGGCGTACCCGAGTGAGAGCCACCTGCTGAACGTGAGGCAGTTGCGTTCGGCATCGTACTTCTCGACCTCCGCTTTGCCCCAGCGACGCTCTATCTCTGAGGCGACCATGTCGTGGGTGGTCTCGGAGCCGGTGTACCCCGAGATCGCCGGACCCGCCATAATCTCTTTTATGCTTTTCATGCCGTGTAATGCATGAGTCAACACGCCCTCTGACGAGGAGTGCGTAAAGGGCTCTTGTTGGAATTAAATTAAGTCCTTCAAAACATTCAGTTCTACCTTTCGCGTTGACGGATTTTTTTGAATAGGTTCCGGGGGCTGTGGTTCGGATGTGACTCCCTGGGTCAACGGGTCCCATCTGCATAGGGATGTCGCGGGACCCGCGCGAGTTTTTAGAGATCGCGCGGTAAAAAAATTGCAGTAAACCTCATCTGAACAGTAGAGGGTAACTGTCACGTAGTTCGTGTGCACTAAGCTCTGAAAACTGGGAAATCTGGCGGTACCGCGACGCGGTCGTGCTTTTACAATCCTGCTCGCTTGACAACATGTAATAGGACTCTGATAGCTTTGTATGTGAACGCATGCAGATTCAATGAAATGAATATGAGATTTCCTATTAGCCATTCATTACATAATCGTTATGTACATAACCTCGTCCGAGTTCATTGTTTACTTAGCCGCGCCTGCCAACCGCAAGCGCGACATAGATTATTATCTTGACGCGTTTACGGAGGACAGCGACCTTTTCGCGAGGCAGATCGGGTACAGCCCGACCACGTTTGTGGAATTTGGGTTCGACAGCGGAGCCCCTCTTAGCAAACGCCCAATTCTGAAGGCCATCCTTGAAGAAAGCTGGTGGCAAGGCCCGAAGCGCAGGCACCTGGTGGTCCCTTTCTACGAGTGCCTTAGTCCGTACTCTTCCGACTTCGTGGCGTTCAAAAAGGATCTCGCTTTGTGTGGCCTTGACGTAGGCGCGTTCTATGAACCCGAGCTTTATTACCGCCCGCATCTTCGGTGCGGGAGCGCGCTTGGTAACGATGCTCCTTGGCCAGGGCATGTTTTCGACGGCGCTGACGGTTGGCGGCCTTACGACCTGACTACCAAGGGCCGTAAAGAATGATTAAAAGCAAAGGTTTTTGCTTGGTAGACATGAAAACGCTTGGTACCAGCTTTGGGCACAGCGCTCTGCTTGGTACTTGGTACATATCTTGTATGTACCAAGCACCAGGCGAGCCCCCGTGGTCGGAGACGCTTCACATCTCCAGCCCCGCGACCCGGATTTTGGGGACTGAGATAGTCTAATGGCATTACTAACAACAATTAATCTTACAAAGGTATGCAGATCGAATTTGACGTGTGCGTTTTCAAAAAGGCGTGCGCTAAGTGCGGATACGAATGGTTTCCGCGCGCGAAAGAAACGCGACGCTGCCCGCATTGCCAAACGTGGCATTGGAGAGGCCGAGAGAATCACAACGGCTCGGACAAACCCACCGAAGCAGCAGGGTAGCCGAAACGCAAGGCCCCGCGCTTGTGGCGCGGAGCGGTGCTCATTAGTCATTAGTTCCCGCTAACAACTCTTATGCATTTACACAATACTACAGTCCCTTCCTCGTTGTCATGCGACAGCGTCGCTATCTCAGAGCGCGTGGACGCTTATCTATACCGCCCCTTGCAACTCGGTGACGCCGACGCGCTCGGCTTAGCCGATGCGCGCTGCTGGGTGAACTGGCGCTTCGAGCTGCGCGTCGACGGCAACGGAAAGGAGAAGCTCACGAAAGTCCCGTGTATGCCAAACGGGCGGAATGCCAGCACAACCAATCCGGCGGCATGGAGCACGTTCTCCGAAGTAGCCGCGGCACAAGACCGCTTCGACGGGGTGGGATTCGTATTTACCGGCACGATGCTGGGGATCGATTTGGACAAATGCGTGGTCGACGGAAAGGTGTCGGGTGATACGCGGGCGTTCATTGAGACTGTCCGCTCATACACTGAATCCTCTCCAAGTCGGACGGGACTCCACACGATCTTAGGTCTCACCGCGCCTCTCCATCTTGTACGCAACCGGCACGGCAGCTATGAATGCTACACGGAGAAGCGCTTTTTCACCTTTACCGCCGAGGAATGGGAGACTTCTTTCCCGCTTCGCTATGTGACGCCTGAAGACGGTGAGCGATACCTTCGGATGCTTGGCTATCCGTGGAATGGCGAAAAAAACGATTCTGAGTCTCAAACAGTTCCATCGCCAAACCACCAATTTACCGATGAAAGACTGCTCGCCCTTGCGCGCGGCGCGAACAACGGAAGCAAATTTGCAACCCTTTACGACACGGGAGACTGGCGCTCACTCGGCTATCCCTCTCAATCGGAAGCCGATCTCGGTCTGTGTGGGATGCTTTGTTTTTGGACCGGGAGGGACTCGGAGCGCATAGGTAGCCTTTTCCGTGCCTCGAAACTAATGAGCCCCAAGTGGGACGACAAGCGCGGTGATTCGACCTATGGACGCAACACTATTAAATTCGCAATAGAAAATTCCAAAGAAGTATACACGCCTTCCCTGGATACCGGGTTACCGCCGTTCGTGCTTGACGCGCCCGGGTCTGGCGGCGGCATGGCGTCTCCGCAGTCACTCCGGTTCTTGCCGGACACCGACTTGCTGACGATGGATATTCCACCTACAGAGTGGCAGATAGAACACCTCTTCGCGAAAGGATCACTCAACATGATATCCGCTCCACCGAATCAGTACAAAAGCATGCTTTCTCTTCGCGCGGGGATGTGCGTCGCACACGGGCTACCGCTTTTCGGCGAGTTCGAGACGAGGCGCACGAATGTTCTGTACATACAGGAAGAGGACACGCTTTCCATGATGAAAGAACGGTACAACATGCTTCTTGAAGACGGCGAGGAAGTCGGAGGGGTATTCATCGCGGTTGATACGGGAAGGAAGATCAACGAGGCGTGGGCGCATGAAGTCGTGGAGCGAGCGAAAGCGCATAACGCCGGATTCGTCATTCTCGACAGTTTGCGCGCCCTACACACGGCACAAGAAAACGACTCGGACTCCATGCAGCCGATTATGGACACTCTCAAAATCATAACGCGCAACGACATCACGGTTCTTTTCACGCACCACCATCGCAAAGGCGTGCAGGGATTCGGAAACGAGCAGCAGGATGGCGGGATGGATGCGGCTCGTGGCTCTTCCGCCATCACGGCGGCCGTATACGGACACATTACCTGCGTGGAGAAAAAGGACGGTCAACCATACCTTGTCGTCCACCAAGCCAAGCTCAAGACGGCCAAGAAGCTCGATCCCTTCAAGCTGAAAATAGAGGAGAAACCCGATTCAACGATGAAAACAAAAATCCGGTTCGTATATTCCGGTCTCTATGACGCCGACGTGGCCGCTGTCGATGCGATGGCTGTGAAGCTCATGGATCACCTCCGGCAAAACAAGGATACGGTGTTCACGCGGAAACAATTCGTCGCGCTGAAGTTCGCGAAAAGCCCGGAGGATAGGACGTTGCGAGATGCCCTCGCTAAGCTCGTTGACGAGGGCAAGGTCTTTGGCCTTAACTTTAAGGATCTGTCCGACGCCGACAAGGCAAAGAAACAGGGAAAGAAGCCTGGCGCGAATGCGAGCGTGTACAAGTATCTCAGCGATACCGGAAATGTGAAGACCGACGCTGACGAGGTCGCATGATCATTCGCGATGTTATCCACAGGTTTTTTCAAATTCCCCCGCAGTGTGGATGCCACAATGATGCGTAAGTTCCCCGTCAGTCTCGGTGCACCCACTGGTAGCGCCGGAGTGAATTAACAGCAGTGCGGTCGTGTCCGCGAGGATGTTCCCTCATCTCCGTGCTTAACAGACGTTCATGCGTATGAAGTCTATTGAGCCCAACGAATCGCCACATATTTTTACGGAGGAGCAGATGGAGTCCATTGCCGAATACGGCAACGTGTTGCGAAGTGTTCATGCTCGCCTCCTTTCGGAAGGGTATTTTCTAGAGGACGGCAGGACTTGGAACATCTTCAAGTGCGCTGTCCCCTTTGAGGTGGAGTGGGAGGATTAACTTTAATTCGGTAAAATTGTCACTATGAAAACCCTCTTGATACAGATCGATCCCGGCAACGAGCAGGTGCTGAAGGACATCGAGGCGGGCAAATATCGCGACTTCTATTTGTTGTATCGCCGCAAGAGCACGGACGACGTCGACAACCAGCAGAACTCGCTTTCGTATCAAAAGACGGAACTCATACGCCTTTGCTTGAAGGATAATCTACGCGTGGCGCCGGTGTCGCTTAAAGGTTTCTGCGTCGACGGAATGGTCACGGAAAGACACTCCGCGTTCAAGACGAACAGCGAGATCACGCTCACGAAGAGTGGTCAGGTGCAGTCCGCGATAGAGCGTCCGAAGTTTCAGCGGCTGATGTACTTCCTTAGTAAGGAGTTGTTTAAGGGCGTGGTATTTCTTAGTCCCGATCGATCGAGCCGCAACAGTAGGGACGAAATGGTCCTCCGAGATCTCATGGACAAAGGCGTCGATGTTCGGTACGTCACCACCAAGTACGACAAGAGCAGCGCCGGCGAGCTACACAAGGACATCGACGGCATGTTCGCTAAGCATCGCTCTCGCGACACGCGCGAGAAAGTTACTTTCACGTTCAGAAATTTGCGAGAGAAGGGAGTCGTCACGCATCGCGCGCCCGCGGGCTATCTCAACCCGGGTGATATGTACAAAAAACCGATCGATCCGGTGCGTGGTCCCATCGTCACAAAGATGTTCGAACTTTGCGCGACCGGAGAATGGAGCCTCTCCGCTCTTGCGCGGTGGGCGAATGCCGAAGGTATGACCATGCCGCCCATGCGCAGAAGGAAAACGGCGGAGGAAAAAGCAGCGGAGGAGGACGACGAAGACATGATCCAGATAGAACCCACGTGTCGTCCTCTCGACGCAAACGATGTCGACCGTATCATCCTCAATCGTTTTTACGAAGGATTCACTAAGGGCAACGATGGCGAGTGGATCAGAAGCATAAGTCACGAACCCCTCGTTTCGTCCGAGCTCGCGGAAAAAGCTCGACGCGCGCTTGGCGGCAAGAGAACAAGTAAACACTACTGTAAGCATCTTCCGATGCCGTACAGAGGAATTTTTTACTGCTCGCTGTGCGGTCGCGTCTATACCCCTTACTTACAAAAGGGGCACGTGTACATGGGAGCCCGCTGCCTCGAGCATTGCGTGAATCCGCGCCGCAACGTCCCGGCATCATTGTTTGAAGAAAAAGTGGGCGAGCTTATAACCCGTCTGACGTTCTCGAACGGCGAGCTTGCCGACATCGATACGCGGACGCAATCGGACATCACCGGCATCGAGAGGAAGAGGCAGCAAGCCTTGGAGCACAATGATCGCCGGAAGCGGAAGGTTCGTGAGGATCTATCGTACCTCCGCGAGAACCGTATCTCGCTGCTTAAGGCGGGCGTCTATACGCCAGAGAGCTACGTTGAGGCAGAGACGCAACTGAACACGGAACTTTCGTCTCTTCAGCGGGAGGAGCGGGATGCGGACGCTTCGGCGCACGAGGTGATCGTCGAAATCATCAAACTTTCCGAACTACTAAAAGACGCTTATTTACACTACCGTTTCGCCAATTCTGTCGAAAAAGAGCAAATAATGAGAACCATCTTTTCCGAACTTAGGTATTCCGGAGATAGATTGGAATATCAATGCAAAAACGGCTTCCGGTCCTTGCAAAACCGCTTTTTTCAATTTGGTGACCCCACCGGGAATCGAACCCGGATTAACGGCTTGAAAAGCCGGCGTCCTAACCGTTAGACGATGGGGCCTTGCATAGCTTCTAGCTTTCAGC
>Ga0209541_10004459_pt1 | contig 24841 bp, 24 predicted proteins | sample RifCSPlowO2_01_FD_184027 | JGI IMG/M metagenome (GOLD analysis project Ga0209541, IMG submission 184027) | Groundwater microbial communities from Rifle, Colorado - Rifle CSP2_plank lowO2_0.1 (SPAdes) (version 2) | ecosystem: Environmental > Aquatic > Deep subsurface > Groundwater | place... | reverse complement strand
GGGAACTAAAAAAGAAACAGTCCACATATGTGGACTGGTACAACAACGAACGTGAGCATCTGGGGATCGAGGGGCTTACGCCTATGGAAAAACTAGAAAAGTGTCAGATATGATCTTGTAGCTTACAGAAGCGCTGACCGCTGGCTGATATTTTGCGTATTTACTTTTTCAAAAGCAAGTGCTTAAAAGGATACAGAAGAGAACTTTTACAAAGGAGCCATTGATGGATTTTGCACTTACCGAAGAGCAAAAAATGCTTAAAGATGCCACGCTTGAGTTTATGGCCGATAAACGCGTCCAGGAATGGATTGCCGTAGCAGAAAAAACTAAGGGATACCCGCATGACTTTATGAAAGTGGCCGCGGCCATGGGTTATTTGGGCATGAATGTTGATACAAAATATGGCGGCGCCGGCATGAGTTATCTTGACGCCGTTATTGCCATTGAACAGATTGCCTACTCTTCGGCCTCATTTTCCCTAAATATCCTTGTTCAGAACTCGCTTTTCGGGTTTGCCATAGCGCACGCTGGAACAGAGGCACAGAAGAAAAAATATCTTGACGCCGCCGCACGAGGGGATTTGTTCGGATGTTTTGCCAACACCGAGCCCGATGTCGGATCTGACGCCAAAAATATTCGCACGACTGCTGTCAAAAAAGGCGACCGCTGGATAATTAACGGCACCAAGCGTTTCTGCACAAGTGCGGCGGTTTCCAGTGCCGCAGTTATCTTTGCCCGCACCTCGCCACGCGCGCCAGGTTCCCCTGGCATCACCGCATTTCTTATTGATATCGGTCCAAATGTGAAAGGCTACACTCTTGACCGTGTTGAAAAAAAGAATGCCCAGCCGGGTACACTTCTTTGCGAATTCACATTGAAAGATTACGAAGCGGCCGAAGATGCAGTTTTGGGTACACCCGAGAAGGGGTGGGATGTATGCGATGCTACGTTCAGGCATTCGCGAGTATGGATTGCCGCTCAAGGCGTTGGTCTTGCCCAGCGGGCATTTGATGAAACGGTTGCTTACACCTCAACACGAAAGACCTTTGGCAAGCGCATCATTGAACGTGAAGATGTTGGTTCAGAACTTGCCCGACTAAAGATAGAGATTGAGTCTGCGCGTCTTCTTACCTATAAAGCCGCATGGCAGGAAACGATCGGCGATCAAGATTTCGCTCTCACTTCATCCATGGCCAAATACGCCGCAGGTGAAGCTGCTCAAAAAGCCGCATTACGTTGCTATCGTTATTTCGGTGGTTTGAGTGCCGTTGTCGAAACCATTTCGGCCAAGCTTCTGCTTGATGCACTTATCATTCCTGTATATGAAGGGCCTTCTGAAATTCAGTTAGCCATTATTTCAAAACACATTAGTCAATCCGTCCGCGCATAACGCGGACGTTTTAATTGACATGATTTTTAATATCGGTCAGTATAATCTCAAAGAGAGCTCTTTAAAATTTGCGAGGATATGAATGAGCGCGCAGTTCTACGCATTATTTCTGGTCCTATGCGCAGTTATTCTTTTAAGCTGTATACTTGGTTACTTAGTTGATTATATCTTGGCGGAGCGCGTTTTTAAGCCAAGATACGTAGCTGAAACTAAACGCATATTGAAAGAACTTTATCAAGTGAGCATAAACGATGCCGCAGAAGTCTATATCTATAAAGAAGAAAGTAAGTTATGGCAAGATAAGGGTGAATATATACGTCAACGTATACAATTGTGCATAGCGCATACGCGCGAACTCAAAATTTTGCCCTCCGGTACCGTTCCTGTTTTTGTATCCGTGGGTAATCTTTGATTTTATGCCCGTGGGTGCGCTATTGGAAGATGGTGCATTATTCTTAACAAAGCCATGCTTCGGCGCAAGCCGAGGGCTATCGATAAATTATTGGCTCACGAGTTTGCGCATCTTGTTACCATAAATGGGCATGGCAAAGAATGGAAAAAATTCAATAAAGAATTTTATGCCTTGCTTAAGTTAACGCCCGCCAATAAAACTAATTAATAAAGCCCCCAAATGAGGGCTTTTATATTTTTATATTATATTGTTTTATTGCTGAAGATATGATACAGATTCAATTAATAGGAACTTGAAAAAGGACGCAGGTGTGGCCAAGGATCCTTATGTCATACTGGACATTCCAAGATATGCCACAAAAGATGAAATACGCGCAGCCTATTTAACTAAGATGAAAAAATATCATCCCGATGTCAACGAAGGCAAAGGTGATGTTAGGGCCCTCAACGAAGCTCAAGAAGCATATGCGGTTATAGCAGAACAAAGTCGCCTGATGGGAATAGATAAAGTACGCGGCTGTAAACATTGCGACGGTAAGGGAAGGTGTAGCTGCATGTCCTGCCAATTCATGTTGGTTCTAAGAAACAACTATTTTGCCGGTCAATGCGCCGTATGCTTTTCTAATCAATAAAAATTAAATTTAATACTACAACGCGAGAAAACGCGCCCTTGACAAGAATTATAGGTATGATATAATTAGAATGTGCTTCTTGAGGAAGTAAGGGTACTGGACAAAGGTGTCCGCTGCTGCTCTGTAGCGTAGTATTCAAGAGGCGAATCACCTGACGCAGGCGTCCGCATCAGCAGAGTACGGCCCACCCTCGGCGTTCCGGAAGCGCGCGAAGGGACCCCCTTCCCACAAAAAAAGAGAAAAAAGAAAAGAGCCTTGAGCGTGCTCTACGGGGTACAGGCGCGCTCAAATAGAAAAGAGAAGAAAAGAGCCATTCCAATAGGTTCCCCGTGCTGCAAAAGCGGCATTAAGAAAACCTAATGGATGGCTCAAAACAAAAAATAACCCCAGAGACGGGGCGTAAAGGATGAGGCAAAGAGCCCGCGGGCCAGCCAAATCCTAGCCGGGTACGAAAACCCCGGCCTTCTTTTTGTTTAAATAGGATTGGGGGTTGACCCCGTTAGAAGCCGCCCTCCCGCAAATGCGGGACGGCTACGGCCGCCTTGGGGCGACCTGCTTCTAACGGGGTTGACACGCATTTGCCAATTGGCCTATAATGCCAACGCATCAGAAGAGAATAGTTTAGGGAGAGATGCGTTAAAATCTATGTAATATCTTTAAACAAGGCGTCTAAACATTTCTTTTTGGTCAAATAAGACCGGGAAGGCGGCTGTTCCGTGCAGCAAGAGACGTCTTCCCGGTTTTGTTTTGAGAACAAAACTATAAATCTTGTTTAAAGAACGGACAGGACATTTAAAATTCAAAAGTTATTGATATTGAGATCCTATAAGTTAGCGGATTTTAATATTAATGCAAGTTTAAATTTATTTTTCCAATAAATTTACAACGTTTATCTTAGCTTAATTCTTTCTCGCTATTCCCGTGCAGTTTACTGCAGGATTAGCGTCTATATGCAGGCACCAGGCCTGCGAAGACTCAAAAAAATTGTGAAAACAATTTTCATTGAGAGTTTGATCCTGGCTCAGGATGAACGCTGGCGGCGTGGATAAGGCATGCAAGTCGAGCGAGCCAGTGTTTCACACTGGAAATTTCAAGAAACAAGAAACAATAACCAGACAATATTCAATAATCAATCTTTAATATCCAAACACGTTTTGGAATTTGAGAGTTGTGATTTGGAATTTGTTTGTAACTTGTATCTTGGTGTTTGGAGATTCCAGCGTGGAACGCTGGTTAGCGGCGAACGAGTCAGTATTACCTTGGTACTTACCCCAGAGACGGGAATAACACCGCGAAAGCGGTGCTAATACCCGATAGTCCCAACACAATTTTTTGCGAGAAAGCAAGAAAATTTTTTCGCAAAAATTTGTGTTGGGTAAAGATGCAAATCACTTTGGGAGAGGCCTCGGTCTGATCAGCTAGTTGGTAGGGTAACGGCCTACCAAGGCTACGACCAGTAGGGGGTGTGAGAGCATGACCCCCGACGAGGGAACTGAGACACGGTCCCTACTCCTACGGGAGGCAGCAGTCGAGAATATTCGACAATGGGCGAAAGCCTGATCGAGCGACGCCGCGTGGAGGAAGAAGCCCTTCGGGGTGTAAACTCCTTTTCATCAGGAAGAAGTCGTGTCGCTACGCGACACTCAAACGTAAAGCTAAAAGCAAAAATAGTAAAAGTTTGGTATAGCCCTTCGGGCGATTATAATCCGCCGAAGGCGGTTACCAAAATTTTGCATTTTGACTTTTGCATTTTGATTTTGAGTGCTGCGCAGCGGCACGATTGACGGTACTGGTGGAATAAGAGGTTGCTAACTCTGTGCCAGCAGCCGCGGTAATACAGAGACCTCGAGCGTTATCCGGATTTATTGGGCGTAAAGCGTCTGCAGGTGGTAAGGAAAGTTCATGGTTAAAGACCCGGGCTCAACCCGGGGAGTGCCGTGAAAACTACCTTGCTTTGAGGACATGAGAGGCTACTAGAACTTACGGTGTAGGGGTGAAATCCGTTGATACCGTAGGGAATACCAAGGGCGAAGGCATGTAGCTGGCGTGCTCCTAACACTCAGAGACGAAAGCGTGGGTCGCGAATGGGATTAGATACCCCAGTAGTCCACGCCCTAAACTATGGATGCTAGCTGTGGGGAGTATCGACCCTCTCCGCGGCGAAGCTAACGCATTAAGCATCCCGCCTGGGAAGTACGGCCGCAAGGCTAAAACTCAAAGGAATAGACGGGGACTTGCACAAGCGGTGGAGCATGTGGTTCAATTCGACAATAACCGAGGAACCTTACCAGGGCTTGAAATCCTAACGAAATCTTTCCGAAAGGTTAGGCCTCTCACAAGGACGGTAGGACAGGCGCTGCATGGTTGTCGTCAGCTCGTGTCGTGAGATGTTCCGTTCAGTCGGGTAACGAGCGCAACCCCTGTCGTGTGTTATTTGTGTCACACGAGACTGCCCCGGCCAACGGGGAGGAAGGTGGGGACGACGTCAAATCAGCATGGCCCTCTGATGCCCTGGGCCACACACGTGCTACAGTGGCCGATACAAAGGGTTGCGAAGCAGCAATGCGGAGCTAATCCCTAAAAACCGGCCTCGGTTCGGATTGAGGGCTGCAATTCGCCCTCATGAAGACGGAATCGCTAGTAATCGCGCATCAGAATGGCGCGGTGAATACGTTCTCAAGTCTTGTACTCACCGCCCGTCAAGTCAGTGAAGCCGGCAGCACCCGAATGTCCACATTTGTGGGAACACGGTGAGGTCGGTGACAAGGACTAAGTCGTAACAAGGCAGCCGTAGCGGAAGCTGTGGCTGGATCACCTCCTTTCTAGGGAGTTTTGACTCTAGATTCCGTTTTAGATTTTTCTATTCGGCATCAACGGGTAGACCCTTCGATATTGTTCAGGTTAATCTCTTCGAGCCTGAGTCTCAGAGCCGAAGGCCTGAGCTTGCCGAAGGATCCTTAGAAGCGTCGATTGTTTATTTTTATAAACAGATAAGGTATTTATCGATCCCGATTTATCGGGACGCAGACTACATTATTGATTTTTCAATAGTTGGTTTGCGCAACCTTAAATGTCGATACCGTCCATCAAGGTTAAATGGATTGTGCTCCGGCAATACCGGAGTATCCCTATGGTTTGTGTACGCCTGCCCAGCTTCAATTTTGATAATTGTAGTGTGGGTGGGTACAGCTTCAATTTTGCAGTCAATCACAACTTTTTAAGTTGTTGGTTGGAGGCAAAATTGGGGCTGGGGGGATAGCGAGAGAGAATTAACAAAAACCGCTTTACGGCGGTTTTTGTTTTGTTAAGCAGTCGCATCTGTCACGCGACCACATTTTTTAAATCATCAGCGCAATTGCCTTCGCGACTACTGCGGGAATGATCGTTGGCAAGTCGCTCTGCGAGCGCATTCTCGGTGAACTCGCTCACTTTGTTCGCTCAAACAGCACCTTCATGCGCTCGCATCGCGGGCTAACTTACATTTCCTCGTTAATGTCGCTCAGGCAAATACGCTTGCTTTAAGTTAAAAAACAACTATAATCTCAGAGATAAATATTTTTATATGTACCGACATTTATTTAAAAATCAAGATTATAAGGATTTATACGATAAAACAATACAGGAAATTAAAAATGGCCAAAAAGATTTGGTATTCCGGGTAGAATTGTTAAATAATTTGGACGCATATTATCGCTACACGGTAGCGGCTCTAGCTATATTTATAGGAAAGCTCGATATTTATAATGATATTCTGTTTAAAAAAGATGGGGTAGCGCAAGTTGAAGAACGAACAGAATTTAGCCGAAAAAATGAAGAGATTTTTGATGAAGCCGTAGTCGCCGCATTAAGCTTTTATAATAACGCGTTTATATGTTTTAAAACTTTGAATATGCTTGCGGAAGAAATTGCTTGTTTGAGTGAGTTAAACAAGATTAGCAATCAAAAAGACCACCGTAATTTTATAGAAAACACGCATACTATTCGAAATAAAATTGGCAATCATCCACACGACCCTCAAATTTTTATTACAGGCAACCCATCTTCTTGGAGTGATAGAGGCCGCATAACGTTTAGTGCAACAAATATAACATATAAGAAATTTAGGCAACACAGTTTTAAATTAATTCCTGAAGAAGATGCAAAATTATTTTATAAATATGTTATTGAAGTAATAGAGCTTTTAAATAAAAAAGTATAAAAATAAAATTTTAGTTTATGTTGTTTTGTACTAAAATCAATGACCTTCAGCGCGTTTTAGAAAATGAAATGATACAAAATACAGATAGAGAGGTGGCAAAATTCATTAGAGAAGGCTTGTCTCTCGAAGAAATTTCAAGACAACAAGAAGAGGAAACGGGTCCATACTACGAAGAAGTTGAGGACGCGATAGAAAAATTTAGTAATAAAACAGAAAACATAGAAGTTATGTCAGCTATTACGCTTGCACAGATTTATGATTTTAATCCAAAAGAAGAAATACTAATATGCTTTGAGATGAAAGATAAGTTTGATGGTAGAGCAGTTACTCTTTCTGATTTTACTAAAAATTTTAAAACTGATACGCATGTAGATTGCGCAATACGTTTACGTGATAAGGAATGGCGCTATCAGATAAAAAGATATAATTCAAAACATCAAAATTTCACCGATGAGGGAATTATTTCTTATATCAAGAACGTTTTGGTTGGGTATGGAAATATGTCCGATACGGCGTTGATATTGCTTTTGCAACCGTTAGAAGATGCAGCTATCTCGTCATTAAATTTTGAAAAAATTCACAAAGCTCTATTGGCTATTGCAAAAAGCATAACTTTTAAAGAGATTAGCCTAGCTTTTAACGCTAATATGAAAACCTTATCATTAGTTCGGGTTTTTCCTAAATTAGAACATGGAGGTGTCCCCTTGCAGATGCGAAGCCCAAAATACCAGAAAATACAGGAAATCTGGGAAGATGAAATGCGCAAAAAGAAAGAGCAAGAGAATACGTGAAATATAGATCAAAATAAAGGAGGGGATAATAGTATCAGAAGGTTAAAAACTTCTGACTTGCCCAGCCCTAACCCAGCCCCAATTAAGAATTGGAGCTGGGTGGTGCTGGGTGGTGCTGGGTGTTGTTTTCAAAAGAAAAAGAAGACTTTTTGGTCTTCTTTTGGTTAGGTTTAGACGATTGGTATAAGGCAAAGGTCTTGCATTGAAGGGTAGAATTTGCAGTTTAAACAGTAGGATCCGCCGTCTTTGGTAACGGCAAGGGGCTTTTCACATACATCACAGCAAAGGATGTGGGTTACAAGAAGCGCAACTTCCGTGACTTTGCACTTGGGGCAGAATATTACTCTTTTGTTGCCCATTTGTAGTTGTGTGCCGCAATCAGCATGAAAAAGAACTTCTATTGCTTCCACGATTTCCTCCTATAACCTTTTATACTTTATATGATTATTTTTTATTATAGTCAAATATAAATTTGAGATTAAAACTTCTAGTCTTGCCCAGCCCTAACCCAGCCCCAATTAAGAATTGGAGCTGGGTGGTGCTGGGTGTTGTTTTTTTGCGGTATAGTGCTATAAAGTATCGGGTTCTTTAAAAAGGAGAAGGCAATGTCGGCTCAACAGCGAGTTGATATTTCAAATGGTAAGGTGGACAAGACTTTGCTGGAAAGAATTGCTCAGTATTTGAAAGGGCAGATAGAAACTGATCTGAGCGGAACGGTTATAATAAAGGTAAGAAAAGAATATAGGCTGATTGAACTTCATTTTCATACTCTCAAGATCGCGCCGGAGATGAATTATTTTGGGGTTTATAGTTCTGACGATAAAACCAGCGTGGCGCACTCTATGATCTTAAAACCCAACTGGATCTTGTTTACGGGTACGGTTTCCATGACCGGCAATCCAGACTGGGCTCCGGGTAAGGACGTGCCTTTCTGGCACAAAGAACGCACCAACGAGATAATAATAGGCAATAAACAAGGCAGATTAGAAATTTCCGAAGAAGCCACTTTCTTTTCAGCAATAAGTTAATACAAATAAGTTCAAATACTCCGCCACAGCGGAGTTTTTATTTTATCGCTGATGAACCGCCCAGCCCCAATTAAGAATTGGAGCTGGGTGGTTTTTGTTTTTAGAACGTTTTATGTTTAAATATTAGGTATGCCAGGTAGTAGAAATTCGATCGTTCGCCGCAGGCGAACTAAATATTTTATCGCTTGGTTAAAGGATGATTAGTTTTTCAATAAATTAACGTGTGAATTTGACGAATTTAAAATCGAATTCTCACTACCTGGCATGATGAAAAGAGTTTTGACCATAATCATAGTTCTTTTTGGTATAGCCGGCGCCTGGCTATTTTTTACAAAAGGCGGGCTTATCAAGGATTGGATTTTGGATATACAGCGGGAAGCCTCTTTGCCGCCCGCTTTAAGCTACAAAGATGCGCATCAAGAAATTATTCAACCCGCTTCGCCGGAGCTTCAGCGAGGCGAGTCGGCTTCACCACCATCTGGAGGAACAAATACCGGAGAGGGCGCATCTGAAAATCTTGGGTCCCAGAATACAGATATTGTTTCTCCTCCGCCCAAAAGTTTGAATTTAGACGTGCCGTTCACCTCACAAGCACCTTTTGCGATATGGGATGAGGTGCATAACGAAGCATGCGAAGAAGCCAGCATGATGATGGTCGCGAAATATAAGCAAGGCGTGTCTATAAACTCGCCTGAAGCAGCCGATCAGGAATTATTACAAATAGTTAAATTTGAAAATGAGCAGCTAGGATTCTATAAAGACACAACGGCTCAGGAAACCTTGAATATCGCTAGGGGATTCTATGCCTTTAAAAAATCACGCCTAATATATAATCCATCGGTTGACGATATTAAAAACGAATTAGCCGCAGGCAACCCGGTAATTGCGCCGGCTGCCGGCAGGATATTGCCAAATCCATATTTTAAATCTCCTGGGCCGCTTTATCATATGCTGGTTATTCGTGGCTACACCGCCGACGGCAAATTTATAACTAATGATCCAGGAACACGTCGCGGTGAAGGGTTTACTTATACTTACGACTCTTTAATGAACGCAATCCACGATTGGAATGGCGGAGACGTTTTAAACGGTCAGCGGGTTATTATAGTATTGGATTAGCGCAAAAGCGAAATCCAAATTACAAAATCCAAATGCCAAATCAAATTCAAAATCTAAAGTCTAAAATTTGATATTTGAGCTTTAGGCATTCATTTGGTATTTGAGCTTTGACATTTGGGCTTATTAAATATGTGTCTTTATCTTGCCGTAATATCTTACTTTGTTATTTTTCTTATACGGGCTGGTAACAGCATACCAAGAAGTCCTATCTTGGCCGCGTTACCCGCGGCAAAAGCTAACGGGATTGAAGCTATGCCCATCTGCGGCGAGAGATAATTTGCGGTCAGCACCGTTATTATCAAAGCCAGAAAAGAGGCACCAACCGGCCAAGCGGTATTTTTTGTCGCGTAAAAAGCCCGCGCTAAAAGATGCGACAGGCTTTCCAGAGGTACGGATAACGCAAAAAATCCAAGTATCATAGCCGTGTCCAAAACAGCTTTTTCGTCAAAAGCTCCTCCGCCGAGAAAAGTTTTTATGATGAGAGTATTGAATAGATAAATAATTATTGCGGCAGGTATGGTCAGGGCCAATATGCCCAACGCAGTGCCCTTGAATATTTTTGCGAATAGCCATCGGTCTTTTTCGGCAAAAGCTCGTGCCAGGCCCGGAAAGGAAGCTATCGCGAAGGCAATGCCTATCAACGCCACCGGAACGCTTTGGAAATTTCGTGCAAAGTTGATAGTTGTCACGCTTCCTTGACCGAAATTTGATGCGGCGGCTGTGAAGAACAGAAAAGTTAGCGGTTCAACCGGATGGCCAGCCATTTTTGGCAGCATAAGCCAGAAAAAGGACAGAAATTCTTTTGTTTTTACTTTAAGCGCCGGGACAGGAATAAAACCAGACATTAATATGTCTATTAGTCTTATTGCAAGATGGAGCAGCGCGCCGAATAATGTACCTATAGCCACGCCGAAGATTCCGAATGTCCCGCCAAGGAAAAAAGTTCCGGCTATTATCCCAAAATTGTATAGGACCGGCGCCAAACCATAAGCCAAAAATCTTCTCTTGACAACCAGAAGTTCTCCAATGGCAATAGATGCCGAAAAGATTATGGGCGCCAAAGCCAAAAGTCTTAACAATTTTATAAAAAGTGTTTTGTGGGTAGCATCAAAACCAGGCACTATTATGTTTACGGTATAAGGCGCAAAAACAATTATAAGTATTGAAGCGATAAACATTGTCAGTACCGCAAGGGTGATCACGGTCCTGGCGAAAAGCGCGGCTTCTTTTTTATCCTTTTCCTCAACGCCGGTAAAAATTGGAATAAAAGCCGCGCCCAATGCCCCCGCTACCAGGACATCCAATATCAATTCAGGCAGAATGAAGGCGGCGTTATAAGCATCCAAGGTGCCTGCGGCGCCAAAAGTACGGGCAAACATTCGGTCGCGTATAAGTCCAAGTAAATAACTCAAGAAAGTAAGCGTCGAAAGGATAAAAGCCCCTTGCGGCAGGTACATATTTCTTATTTTATTAAATACGAGCAGGAGTTTATTTGGCATGGACACAAAGCGTTTTGTGTTTTAATATTTCATCTATAGAGCACTTTCAAAAATGAGGAGACCTGATGCAAGTAAAGTTGTTTATTGGTAACGACAATATTGGACCCACTCAAGAAAAAATCAATGAATGGCTTGCCCAAAACCCAAATATCAAAATAGAACACGTTGTGGCTGGGAACTGGGGACAAAACTCTGTTTTTATTGAGAAAAGGATACAGATATACATTATCATTTTTTATTCGATAAAGCCTACCAAGACAGCCTCTTCTTAAAGGGGCTTTTGATTTGTCCAGCTCTACCCAGCTCTAATTCTTAATTAGGGCTGGGCAGAGCTGGATTTGATTAGCGTAATGGTTTGGTATAATATAGCATTTGCAAAACGGGTGAGCGGGCTCTGCCCCAACGGGGCAACGCCCCAGAGGGCTCAGCTTGCCCCGCCACAAAATTTTCTTGGGCACGTAGCTCAGCTGGTTACCATTCGATAAACTCATGGCAGGGAGCTCTTCACAATTTTTGAATATCGCGGTGGGCGGATAGCTCAGCTCGGTTAGAGCATTCACCCCGCCCCAAAAATCATGGGCATGTAGCTCAGTTGGCTAGAGCACTTCACTGATAATGAAGAGGTCCCTGGTTCGAGTCCAGGCATGCCCACAATTCAGTTTTGGGGCGGGGCAAGCTGATAATGAAGAGGCCGAAGGTTCGAATCCTTCTCCGCCCACATTAGAAAATCTTAGCGAGTTTACGAGCTTTAGATTTTCTATGTCCCGAGCGTATGCGAGGGGCTACCTAAGCAAACGTAGTTAAACCAAATCCGCATCGGCAAAATTAAAACTCCAAGTTTTATCTCGCCTGCGACAGCATTGTTGATGTTTAAACGCACAATACGTCTGTTCCGGCGTGTAACCAGCGGAGTGACATAAGCAGTAAATTGAGGCATGCTTTGCTCCTGTATGTTTTTTCAGCGAACTCTTTTTCATCTAGTACGACGTCAAATCATTAACCTATGCGTCAAGAATAAATTTCACGTTTTACGCGTGGAACTTGACAAATAATATTTTTTATGATAATATAACATTAGTTCCTTTCATTTAGAAAGGGCGCAAGACACCAAGGAGTTGTCTGGTGGAAAGCACCGAGTCCCAGCTTCCGGACGTAAGCGATGTCGCTGTTGCGACGGAGGAAGGGGCTCTTCTCGAACAGACGCAGGAAGCCGAAACAGCGGCCATCACTGATGTGATGACCCTGATCGCGGCTCACAAGCCCAGTGTTCCTGCGCGGCAGGAAGATGACGAGATCAGTTCGGATGATCTGCGTTCATCTGAGAGTGCTAACGTGATGATGGCCCAATGTCCGGATCACTCTTCCTTCAAGGTGCGCGTTGACGACGGCACAGTTCGTCAGGTCGTCATCTGGGAGTTCGAGGGTCGCAAGGGCGGCCAAAAAGATGAGGGTGAATGGAGGCGCAAGACGCGTGTCCTGTGCCCGCATCCAAGTCTCTTTGAGCCCAACGGTCACTTCATCAAGTCGAAGGCAGTTGAGGTTCGCGGCACGCACGGTCATCGCATCCGTGCCCACTAACCCTGAACAAGAGCCTGGTTCCAAAAAAGGAATCAGGCTCTCTTTTTTATTTTCTAACGCATAAAGTGACTCTTTGACTCGGTTAGCTCCTTATTAAACCGCAATAACCAAAAAGATCCTTTTTCTGATATAATTATTATGTAGGTAGCTAATATGAGCATTGATCAGCCTTTTGGTCCATGAATCTTGATTTTATATCTATTGGGGTAATAAATTTTTTAAATAGCCCGTTTACTTCGCTTGTTGCCGCGATACTAAATGGTTTGCTTGCGGTTGTAATTTTGAGTCGTAATCCTCACGGTTTACTCAACCGTATTTACGCCCTAACTGCTTTTAGTACCTGCTGGTGGGCTGCGGCTGAATTCATGGAGAGGTCTTCGGGCGTTGCGGCTCAAGCATTGGCGTGGGAACGTCTAGCAAGTCTTGGTTATGTTTCGACTATTTTTCTGCAATGCTGGTTTGCAATGCATTTTTCGGGCGTCCGCGCTTTTAACCGCAGGCTGTTGGCGGCTTTTTTGTCGTTTGCTTCCTTAGTGTCCATATTTCTTGTTTGGACCACGAATTTCATTGTTTTGGATGTTCGTAACTACAGTTGGGGTTTTGCTTCGGTTCCAGGGCAGCTTTTCTTCTTTTTACTGCTGTTGCTTGGCGGCGAACTTGTTTTAGGACTGCTTTTGTATTTGAAAGGGGCAATTAGTGACAAAGAAAGTTTAAAGCGCAGGCAATTTTATCTGCTTTTTGTTGGTTTTTTGATCCCAACAGTTATCGGTATGTACACCGACGGTTATTTGCCGCTTGTCGGCCAGGGTTATCATGTTGAGCTGGCGACGTTAACGACGACCATAAATATTTTGATTGTGGCTTTCGCCATGGTTAGATGCGGTTTTTTGGGCATTGGTATAGAGATAGCCGCGCCGTTTGTTCTGGCAACGCTGGCAGACGCGGTTTTTATCGCCGGCCAAAAAGAAAAAATAGTTTATGCTAACCGGTCAGCGCAAAAACTCGCTGGAGCAGAAGAAAACGTTATTCTAGGACGGGCAATAAAAGATTTTTTGCCGGATTTGCCTCCGAAAGCTTTTACCTCTTTTTTCAATCAAGAGAGTAAATTTAAGAGCGATGATGGCAAATATATTCCGGTAAGGGTATTGGCTCAGCGCGTAGCTGATTTGACAAGCGGCACAAGGGGTAATGTTTTTACGTTGCAAGATTTAACCGAAATAAAGAAACTTCAGGAAGTTGAAACCCGCGCGCGTGCCGATGCCGAAGCGCGGCATAGGGGAGCCGCTCTTATACAGTCCGCCGCTGAAGGAATTTTTTCGACAGATACGGCCGGAAATATCAATCTTTGGAATGCGGCAATGGTTCGTCTGACAGGGGTCGAAGCTAAAGAAATTTTAGGCAAAAACATTTCTTTGGGGCTGCGGATTATAGACCGGTCGGAGCAATATGTTTCTTTGCACGACAGTATTTTCCGCAAGGTCTTTGAGAATAAAGAGACAGTCAGCATTTCTTTCCTTGACGGATATTTCCTTAGGGACAAGGGGAATGAAAAGATTGCTGTATCTATTACAGCCTCGCCGCTTTTTTACGACGGCGGTGAGTTGTTAGGCGCGGTTGTGGTCGTAGGGGATGAGACCAAGGCCTTTGAAGCCGACCGGACCAAATCAGAATTTATTTCTATAGCATCGCATCAATTGCGCACGCCTCTGTCAACCATAAGATGGTTTAGTGAATTATTGACTGGCGGGGACTTGGGTGATTTGAATTTTGAACAAAAAGACGCCCTGGTTGAACTGGATAGCGCTGTGGGCAGAATGATCGTTTTGGTTAACATGCTTCTTAATGTTTCTCGTATTGAACAGGGGACACTGGCCGTGATACCCGAGCCTTGCGATATAGTTAAGCTGATTAACGATCTTGTCCATGAATTAAAATATGAAGCCGAGCGTCGCGGACTTCTAGTGGAAGTACAGATTAAGGGCGAGATGCCATCTACTATAATAGCTGATCCGAAGCTAATGCGTTTTGTTGTTGAAAATTTGATTACTAACGCCATGAAATATACTCCTGCAAAAGGCAACATAAAAATTTCTATTTCCAGACGTGATCAAGATATCGAAATAAATATTGCCGATACCGGTATCGGTATTCCCGATGATGAACAGAACAAAATCTTTCAGAAATTCTTTCGTGCAACCAATGCACGCGAAAAAATTCAGGACGGCACGGGCCTGGGTCTTTTTATAGCCAAGTTCGCCGTTGAAGCTTCGGGAGGCAAAATTTGGTTTTCGTCCAAGAAAGACAAAGAAACTATTTTCTCTTTCACGATTCCGATCAAGGGCAGCGCGCCAAAAGAGGGGTTAAGACAGCTTACGTAAGACAAAGATTAAAGGTATAATAGTTATATCAGGAAGCATAAGCGTAAAGTTCAAAGCGAAAAGCTCAAAATAACAATGTAAAATTCAAAAGATCTTTTCGACTTTACGCTGTTGTTTTACATTTTGCGCTTTACGCTTTACATTTTATGGTTGACATACAAAAGCCCGTATTAATAATTGAAGACGAGTTGGGTTTATTAAACGCGGTGCGGATAAAGCTAGCTAAAGAGAATTTCCCGGTTTTGGCCTGTACCACCGCCGAGAACGCCGAAGAAATCATGAAAGATACCCAACCGGCTTTGATATGGCTGGATCTGTTTTTGCCGGGCATGTCAGGTCTGGAATTCTTGCGCAAAATAAGAAATGACAAAAAATGGGAAAAGTTGCCGGTAATTGTAGTGTCTAACTCGGGCAGTCCAGAAAAAATCAGGGAATCAAGAGAATTGGGCGTTGATACCTATTTTGTTAAAGCCGATTGGCGTCTTGAGGAAATAATAGAGGTAGTGCGCACTATTCTTTTGTCGCAGAAATAATCTCAAGCTTTTAGCGTATAGCGGTTAGGTCTATTGTGTAAGCCGCTAAACGCCCAATGCTGGTTAAGATAGTTATCCACATATAAATATTGAGACCTTCAAATCAGTTATGCTATAATCTATGGTAGATGCACCTGTTCAAAATACGAATAAGCCGCCAGTTCAGGTTCTGGTTGTTGAAGATGATCCGTTTCTTTCCAAAGCCTATAAGGTTAAGTTTGAGCATGAGGCCATTGCGGCCGATTTCGCCACCGACGGAGAAATGGCTTTGGTAAAAGTCAAAGATAACAAACCCAAAATAGTGCTTTTGGATATAATGCTGCCCAAGAAGAACGGATTTGATTTTCTCGCCGACGTTAAAAAGGACCCCGAGCTTAAAGACATACCGGTTTTAATCCTTTCCAATTTGGGACAGGAAGACGATATCAAAAGGGGAATGGAGCTGGGCGCGGTGGACTATATAGTCAAAACCAGCATGAAAATCCAAGATGTTGTTACCAAAATTCGTAAATATCTGGTTTAATTTTTCGAAGCTTAATAAGTCAAAACAATAAATAGTAAATAAAAAATAATTAAAATCATTAATAATAAAAAACATATGCAAACATCTCTAGTCAAAAAAGCATTACCACGAGGTTTCACCCTCTTGGAGCTTTTAATCGTTATCGCCATCTTGGCTATTTTGGCCGCCGTGGTGGTTATAGTTTTGAACCCGGCTGAAACCTTGGCTAAGTCCCGCGACGCTCAAAGGTTATCAGACCTTTCAACCGTAAAATCAGCTATCGCTTTATACCTCACAACCGTTTCAAGTCCTTCGCTGGACGGCGGCATTGCTGACACCTCTACAGCCTCCCCGCATTGTTTTGGGACAAGCGGTACATATAGTTCAATATGGTATAGCGATATTGATGAAATTACATATAATACTAAACCGACCGCCGCAGGATCAGATGCTACGACAACTGCGAACTGGGCTGGCGGCACAGATTACAATAATGCTGCAGGGTGTACGGGTGGTTGTTTGGCCTACGTCAATAGCGCCGGAGCCGGTAGCGCTGATTACACAGCCGCTAATCAATTTAAAACCAATGGCTTGGGTTGGATTCCTGTTAACTTGGATACTATAGTCGGCGGCAGTCCTTTGTCTAACATGCCTCAAGATCCATCAAATGTCGTTACCCCCGCAGGCCCGATTGGCGGCACAGGAGGCACTGGCGATAAGGTTTATAGGTATGGTTGCGATGATACCAAGCACCTATTTGAAATAGACGCCGTGCTTGAAAGCAATGCCTACACTGTTACAGATAATAAGCAAGCAAAAGACGGTGGCGATAACGATAATTACTATGAGGTTGGGAATAGCGTAAGAATTCTTCCTGCAACAGACGCGCTCTTCTAAGATTTCGTATTTCGACATAAAGATTTTCTCATGGATTTAGGAAGTCAGTCCTATGGTCTTTGGTCGCCAACTCCCCAAGTAATTTGGGGAGTTTTGGTGTGGAAGCTCCCCGTGATTGCCGGGTTGGCGATATGCGTGTTGCTGGCAATTGTGTTTTTAACGAAACTTAGTCCGCTTAAGCGCAGAAGGATTCTTCTGTTATCTTTTGTTATAGCCGTGCTTGCGATTGTTTTTTCGTCTTCGGCAATAACATGGCTGCAATATAAAGCTTTCACCACTGGATTCATAAAGTATGCCATGCCGCCATATAAGCCGATAACTTTCTATTTTACGAGTTATGCATTTTTCACCTTTTGGGCTACCTGGATTGTCGGCTTGGCCGTAACATTAGCGATGAGCGCCTATTGGTGGTTCGTAAAGAAGCAAAGCGGTGGTTTGCGCATAAATACTGACGAAATTCTTGTCTTTATGCTTTTTGGAACGCTTTCCGGATGGCCGGGCGTATTGGTTTATGTTATTACCATCTTACTTTTATATATTTCGGCTCTTTTTGTATTGAACGCGATAAAAATCAATTTACTGCAGATATTTTTGCGTAAAGCGCTCAAGCCGCTCGCTAAGTTTATAGTTCGGGGGGAGCAGGAAATCAGGATACCAATACTATATTTTTTCTTGTTGGCCGCGCCGGTATCTCTTTTGGCTTCATCAGTTATTTTTAAAGCCTTGCATTTGAATTGGCTTTATATCGTCCCGCGCCTGTTAAACCAGTAAGATTTAGTTAGCGTGTTTGCGCTGACCCGCGCCGCATTTAATTTATCATGTACAAGGCCAGAATTTTTTCAAGCGAAGTTTCGCGTTATCGTATTTTGGCCGCCGTAATTTTTACGGCTATTTTTCTATTTACCATCAATATTGTAGGCGGAGAAACGTTCGGTGATACCGGTTACGAAATGAAAACTGGACAATATATTTTGGAACATCACGTGATTCCAACGACTGATATTTTCTCTTTTTCCGCGCACGGCGCGCCATGGATAGCGCATTACTGGCTTGCAGGCGTGATTTTTTATCTTATTAATGCGGCCGTAGGTTTTACGGGATTAATGGTCGTCGTTTCTTCTCTTGCGGTTTTCACGTATTGGATAGTGCTTAAGACAGCGTGGCTAAAAAGCAAAACCAGATTATTGCCTCTCATTATACTCGCCCCATTTTCTTTTTTGACATACGAATTGTGGGTTCCAAGGCCCCAAATTTTCTCTTATCTATTAACCGCCTTGCTTATTTTTCTTTTGGAAAAGTGGAGAATTTCTAAAAATGATCGGTTACTTTTTATCCTACCTTTGCTTTTTATACTATGGGCGAATGTGCATAGCGGCGTAGTGTTGGGCTTGCTCATCTTGTGCATATACGTTGGGTCAATAGTCATACAAAATGGCTTCACAAACAGGAAAACAATTATTTTTCTTGCGACCGCGCTGGTATGTTTTTTAGCAGCATTGATCAATCCCAATGGCATCAATACGTTATTATATTTTAAGATCATCGGATCTTCCGCAAGCGCCCTGCATGTTGCTGAATGGGATTCTTTGTTGCTCTATTTGAACCGTTGGCAGGCAGAAGTCTTTTTCACAGAGATGCTTGCCGCGATGGTTATTGTATTGCTGCTCTGCACGAGAAGTAAAAATCAAATGAAAGGATTCTTTTCGGTGCCATGTTTGATGGTTTTGTTGGCCAGTGCCTTGCCGGTTGTTTCAATACGTCACGTCGGTCTTTTCCCGATACTCGCTTTTCCTTTCTTTGCGGTTGCTCTCGAGCAATTAATTGAACCGTTACTTTGGTGTAGAGAAATGGGTCGCCAGCTAACAGTTTTTGTCGCCGGGGCTGGAGCGGTGGTTGTAGCCGCAGGACTTTTGCTGTTGCCTTCAAAACAGATCATTGATGCCAATTTTCTTCCTGTGGGCGGTGCGCGATTTATTCAAACTCAGCATGTTGAGGGGCCTATGTTCAATGATCCAGCATTTGGGGGGTATCTCATTTGGTCGTTGTGGCCGGAACAAAAGGTATTTATCGACGGGCGCAATGAGGTGTATTCGGGCAAGCCAACGCAAGATTTTTTGGCTATTATGGAGCGGAAGAGCGGTTGGGAAAATTTTATCAATAAAGAATATAAATTTAATTATTTTATATTGTGGTATAGAGGAACTCTTGCGCAGCATATAGTCGGTTTAACGGAAAGTTTGGTTGCTCAAGAAAATTTTAAGTTGGTATATTGGGACGACGCCGCTATTATATTGTTGCGCAATATTCCAGAAAATAAAAAGTTAATTGACGCCTTTGGCTACGAAGTTATAAGTCCTTTCCGCGCGCCGTTATCGTTAACGCCTGACCAATTGGAAAAGGCAAAACAAGAAATTAAAAAAGCTATTGCGCTGAACCCGGACTCAGATACGCTCAAGTCTTATGCGCATCAGATAGAAGAGGCCGCAGTCAAAAGACAATAAATAATTTGCTATGTAAAAAGCTCCGCTTTTGCGGGGCTTTCGCATATTTTAATGCCTAAAGCGTCTTAAATGTGATATAATACTATAATAGAATTTAGAATCTAGAATTTTGAATTTAGCTATTTGGTCCTTATATTTCGGCCTAGATTTGGGCGCCAAATTCTAAATTCCAAACTCCAAATTCTAGTGTAAATGCACATAACCAACGAAGATTTTAAGAAGATCATACTGGACTCCGGCTTTGTCAGCGAGGAAGCTTTTGTGACGGCTGTTTCTGATGCGAAAAGAGCCGATCGCACGGTAGAAAACGTTCTTTTGGGAAGAGGAGATTTGTCCGAACAGTATCTGGCTGACATTTTAGCTAATTATTTTAATGTTCCAATTGCCGATATTAAGAATACGGTTATTAATCCGGAAGTGGTAGAGCTTATTCCCGAAACTTTGGCTAAGGCCAAGGGCGTGGCGATTATGTCGGTTGATAAAGATAAGGGCGTGGTGCGTCTGGCCATGGAGGATCCCGGAGACTTAGGGACAATTTCTTTTGTCAGCGCCAAGTTGGGTTTTAATGTCGAACCATATTTTATAACCCCTACGGATTTGAAGTTTATCTTGAGGCAGTACAAAAGAAAACTTGAAGAGGAATTCAATAAAATTATTGAAGACAATATCAAGCACGCAAGGCTGGAAGGAGGAGAAATAAACTTGGCGCGTATGGCCGAAGAAGTGCCGGTTATTCGCATTTTAGACAGTATCATTGAGCATGCCATAACCCTTGACGCTTCCGACGTCCATTTTGAGCCGATAGAAGATAAATTATTGATTCGCTATCGCATAGAAGGCATAATGCGCGAAGTTCTAACCCTGCCCAAACCGATAGAGCCAATTACGGTTGCTCGTGTAAAAGTTTTGGCCGATCTTGAAATAGACGAACATTCGCGTCCGCAGGACGGAAGATTTCGGTTCAAGCTTGAACAGGAAGATATTGACGTGCGCGTTTCGGTAATGCCGGTTTTTTTTGGAGAAAAGGTTGAGATGCGTATTTTGCGCGGTGCCTCGCGGCCAACCAACCTATCCGAACTCGGTTTCTCGCCAAAGGATCTAGCAACCTTAAGCGAAGAGATAAAGAAACCCCACGGCATGATTTTGTCCACCGGCCCGACAGGTTCCGGTAAAACTACAACTCTTTACGCTATTTTGCAGATATTAAATACGCCCAACGTTAATATAACTACCGTTGAAGACCCGATAGAATATTCTGTTCCGCGCATCAACCAGACGCAGGTTAATGCTAAAGCGGGCATAACTTTTGCCACGGGCCTGCGTTCCCTGATGCGTCAGAACCCGGATATAATACTTGTAGGTGAGATACGTGATAATGAAACCGCTGGCATTGCCATAAATGCCGCCTTAACCGGCCATCTGGTTCTTTCTACTTTGCACACTAATGACGCTCCAACAGCCATTCCTCGTCTTATAGATATGCAAGTTCAGCCCTTCTTGGTGGCCTCTACGGTGAACGTGGTCATTGCCCAGCGCTTAGTCAGAAAAATTTGTTCCGTCTGTATTCATTCGCAAATAACTACCAAAGAACAGCAGGACCAGCTGAAATCGCAGATAGATCAGTTGAAGCAATTTTTTGGAGATGTCGAGATAGAAGCTCCTATACCATCAAGGATTTTTTATGGCGCCGGTTGCAGTTCTTGCGGGCATTCCGGCTACCGCGGCCAAGTCGCTTTATTCGAACTTATGCGCATGACCGAAAATATCCGCCAGCTGGTTTTGGCGAGCGCTTCAACCTCGGCCATAAGGAAGCAGGCTATTGCCGACGGCATGACGCCTATGTTTAAAGACGGTTTGCGCAAAGTAGAAGAGGGAATTACTACCATAGATGAAGTGTTAAGAGTAGTAAGAGAATAAAATTAAAAAGTAAAATCTAAAAGTGAAAAACGACAAGGAAGAATTTAAAACCGAATTGAAACGCCGCATCTATAACTGGGTTATCCGACTTATAAAATTTCTGGATACTTTACCCAAAGACAATTTAACTCAGCGTCTTGTCGATCAACTATTTCGAAGTGGCGGTAGCGTTGGAGCCAACTATGTAGAAGCCCAAGCCGCAAGCTCCAAAAAAGATTTTATTAACTTTATTCACCATTTCTTAAAATCCGCCAATGAATCGAAATTTTGGCTGGCTATTCTACGAGACACAAATAAAGGTGAGCGAAACGAATTGCTCTGGTTGTTAAACGAATTGATCGAATTGTCCAATATTCTTGGTTCAAGCCTTATCACTCTTAAAGGCAGACGTTAATTTTTAACTTTACATTGCCGTTTTAACTTTTTCATTTTTAATTTTTCATTTGAAACATGCCTAAATACAACTGGGAGGCGGTAGACGCTCAAGGACAAATGCACAAAGGAGAAATAAGCGCCCGCGAAAAAACGCAGGTTATTGACCTTTTAAACTCTCAGCGCCTAACTGTTGTTTCCATCAAAGTTGCATCCGATAAAAAGTCTTTAGGCTCTATTAATATTTTTGGCGGGCACGTCGGCGCATTAGACAAAGTACTTTTATTCCGTCATATGTCGGTCATGATGAAAGCCGGCATGGGCATTAAGGATATTTTTGACATTTTGATCAAGGATGCCGAACGACCAGCATTAAAGAATGTTTTGCAGCAAGCTTTGTCTAATTTGGAACGCGGTCAGCCTTTGTCGGCAACGCTTAGCACCTGGCCCAGAGATTTCCCGCCCGTGGTTATCGGTTTACTCAAAGCCGGAGAAATATCCGGTAATCTGGCCGATGTGCTTGAACAGTTGGCCACCCAGCTTAAAAAGGACCACGAACTTAAGCAGAAGGTTGTTGCGGTAATGGTTTATCCGGCCATTCTTTTTATAGCCAGTTTCGGTTTGTCAATTTTCCTAATTACTTTTGTCATTCCCCGCATAACCGAGGCCTTTAAATCCAGCCACTTGCCGCTTCCACTCATAACCAGGTTTTTTATTGCCATAAGCGATTTCTTTAATGCCTCGCCCTTGATACCTGTGGCTACGGTAGCGGTTTTTGTCGGCGCCGGAATATTCTTCACTAAAGTTCCTTCAGGCCAGCGCATTCTTCTTGCTATGAGCTGGAATTTCCCCCTTACTAAAAGCTTAGTTAAAAAGATATCTTTAAGCCGTTTTGCTCGAACCTTGGCCAACCTTATACAAGCCGGGCTTCCTATATTAAATGCCTTGGAAGTTGTAGCTCATTCGGTAGGCAATGAGCGTTATAGGAGCTCTATTATGTCTGCGCGTCCTGAAATTCAGAGAGGCGCTCCCATTGCCGGCGTTTTCCGCGAAAGGGCCGACTTGTTTCCGCATTTGTTGACGAGTATGATGGAGGTAGGCGAAAAAACCGGTAAATTGGAAGATATGCTGCGTACGGTCAGCGAGTTCTATGAAGATGACGCCGACCGCGCCTTAAAAACTCTCGTCACGTTGGTGGAGCCCCTAATGCTTCTTATTATGGGCCTTATCGTTGGTTCCTTGGCCCTTTCCATTTTGCTACCGGTTTATAAGTTTGTAGGAAGCTTTTAGAAGCGAAAAGCGCAAAGCGCAAAATGCAAAACATGTTTAATAACCAAGTTTAAATTTTAAAGCAAATCCCAATTCCTTAATTTTTGATGGCTATATAATATGGACAATGATAAACAAAGTGATTACAGCGAGCTCATAGGATTTTTAGATAATAAATTCACGGCCGTTGACCGTAGATTTGATGCTGTTGATGAAAATTTTCGTGCTAACGACGAAGAACACAAGGAATTAAAAAGGATGTTTATTGATTTGCAGTCAAGTGTAGATGCTTATGCCAAGCGATCCGATACATATTTTCAAGAAATGCTTATGTTGGCCAATAAAGTCGATCGCCTTGAAAAATGGCTTAGACAACTTGCGGATAAGGTAGGCTTAAGGCTTGAAGAATAGCAATTTTTAAAAAAGTGAAAATAGATAATTTCGACCATAGATAAAAAAGCGAAGGAATTTAGCCATTATAAATTAAAACATTCACTTAAAATTTAAAATTATAAATTTAAATCAATGTAATATGCCAGGTAGTTAAAATTCGACTGTTCTGCTTGCGGCAGAACAAAAGAACTATTATTTCTTGGCAATATTTAAGTAGATTTAGCAGCAATAATCATAATTAATTAAGAGATTCGGCAATTTTATTAAAAGAGTCGAATTTCTACTACCTGGTATGCCAAATTCAAAATTCTCTGGCCGGGAAGGCCAAATTCTAAATTCAGCTAAGAGTGGTTTTACCTTAATCGAGCTCTTGATCGGCATCGCCATCTTGACCATTGTGGTCGGTGTTGGCTCGGTTTCCTGGCTCGGTTTTCGTGCCAAGTCTGAAGCCGACACGAATTCGCGCAATATTGCCGATGCCTTAAAAAACGCTCAAACCAATTCCATTACCGGCGAAGGCTTCACTACTTGGGGCGTGCATTTTGAGAGTTCGTCCAGTCCTTTTTATCAAATCTTTTCCGGCGCCGACTGGGCTTCGGGTACCAAAGGAGATTATTATCCTCTGTCGGATGCCACGGTTTTCAATATCCCGACTCCTGGCGCCACACCCGGAGAAAAGGTTGAAATTGAAGTAAGCTATAATACCGACGTGTCAACTTCCGATTCAAGCGCCGTGCAAGGCGAGCCAGTGGTCATTTCCGGCACGACAACGCTTCAATAGCTTTTAGCGTGAATGCTACAAAGCAATATGCGCAAATCAGAAAATAATTATGCGTTTATCGATAGTCAGAATCTTAACCTCGGCATTCAAAGTCTCGGTTGGAATCTGGATTTTCAGAAATTTAGGGTTTATCTTCAGGAAAAATATGGTGTGGCGATTGCGTATCTCTTTATCGGCTATCTGCAAGAAAACCAGGATTTATATGCTTCGTTGCAGAAATATGGTTATATACTTATTTTTAAGCCTGTGTTACCAGATAAAAATGGCAACGTAAAGGGGAATGTCGATGCCGATTTAGTATTGCAAGCAATGATTGAATATCCAAATTATTACCAAGCGCTTATTGTTTCCAGTGATGGAGATTTCTATTCTCTCGTGAAATATTTATACGAACGAGACAAATTAAAGGCCGTGATGAGTCCATATGTAAGAACGTGTTCTATGCTTTTGAAGCGTTCTGCCAAAGAAAAGATTATTTTTATGGATAATTTGATGCGTAAGCTTGAATATAAAAGAAAAAGCACCGCATAAGGACGGAACCTTAAGAGGTGCTCTTTCGTGTGAATTCTACCTCTATTATAAGCCCCTTCAGCAGACCTTGTCAAGATGTTGTCCCGCCACGAAGCAAGCCAATGTAAGGAATAATAATATC
>Ga0209541_10004458_pt1 | contig 24841 bp, 36 predicted proteins | sample RifCSPlowO2_01_FD_184027 | JGI IMG/M metagenome (GOLD analysis project Ga0209541, IMG submission 184027) | Groundwater microbial communities from Rifle, Colorado - Rifle CSP2_plank lowO2_0.1 (SPAdes) (version 2) | ecosystem: Environmental > Aquatic > Deep subsurface > Groundwater | place... | reverse complement strand
CAACAAAATCAATTTCACACCCGAAGCATTCCACGGGGACTGGAATTACTCAATTAATCCCAACGAAGTTGACCAGCTCATTTCTTGACGACCCCTAAGCTCGGCATTGACGGCAGAGTCATCTTGCATGAGGGCTTTTCAGAGGATATCGCGCGGGACTGGCGTGAACGGGTGGGCATGCTCTGGATTGACGGCAACCACACCCAAGCCTACGCTGACTTCCGCGCCTGGAGGCCCTGGGTTGCAGACGGCGGGATTGTAGCTTTCCACGACAGCCGCTATCCTGAAAATGGGTTTGAGCCTGTGACGCGTGACGTGGAAAGGATCCTTCGGGAAGAGTGGAGTTCAGACCTTCGTTTTGTAGACAGCATCACGAGTTTCAGGCTGTATCGATACTAAAATTGCCCACGGATTCTGCACGGAAAGCTTTATAAATGCCCTGGGACTCCCGGAACGCAGGATTTGGGATGTTTTGCGACGCAAGCATCCGGATACGCACGCCTGAAAAGGGAGCTTTTCAGTACACGCATGATGCAGAGTACTGATTCTTGAAAAAAAGCCCCGCAAAAGGCGTTTTGGAGGCCCGCAGCTTAGAGGGCGCTCTCCCATGGCAAAAAGGAAAAACCCGAGACACGGAAGCATGCAGTTCTGGCCTAGAGTCAGGGCCAACCGCGAGCACGCCCGGGTCCGCAGCTGGGGCCTGGGCACGGGGCTGCTTGGCTTTGCCGGCTACAAGGTGGGGATGACCCACCTCAAGATCACCGACAACAAGCCGACGTCCATGACCAAGGGCCAGGACATCTTCATGCCCGCGACGATCATCGAATGCCCGCCGATGAAGGCGATCGGCATCCGTTTTTATCATGATTTGCCTTATGGCCCCCAACCGGTTTCTCAAGTGCTCGCTGAGTCCCTCGACAAGGAGCTTGCGAGAGCCATCGCCCTGCCGAAGAAGCAGCATGGGAAAGAGCCTTCAGAATTTGATGATCTCACGCTCATCGTCCAGACACAGCCGAAACTGACCGGCATCGGGAAGAAGAAGCCAGAGGTCTTCGAACTCGGGCTGGGCGGGAAGAAAGAGGAGAAGCTCGCGCTCGCGAAGCAGAAGCTCGGGCAGGACATCTCGGTGCAGGACGTGTTCAAGCCAGGCGAACAGCTGGACGCGCACGTCGTCACGAAAGGCAAAGGATATCAGGGGCCGGTCAAGAGATTCGGGGTGACGCTGCGCGCTCATAAGTCTGAAAAGAGCGTGCGGCAGCCTGGAAGCCTGGGCGGATGGAGCGGCCAGGGCCATGTCATGTACCGCGTCGCGCATGCCGGCCACATGGGCTATCACCAGCGCACCGAATACAACAAATGGCTTCTCAAGATCGGCACCAGCCCGGCTGACGCAGCGCAGAAGGGCGGCTGGGTGCACTATGGAATCATCAGGAATCCTTTTCTTGTCGTCAAGGGCAGCGTCGGGGGGCCGCAGAAACGGCTGGTCAAGCTGAGCAAGGCGCTGCGGCCGGACAAGCTCACCCCGAAGGAAGCTCCCAGCATCACCTATTTCAGCTCGGTGGCGAAACAATGAAGCTCGACATCGTCTCAAAAAACCTGGAGAAGAAGGGAAGCATAGACTTGCCTGCGCAGTTCCAGGAGCCGGTGCGCGTGGACATCATCCAGCGCGCGATTGAATCGGAGCAGGCGGCGGCGAGGCGGCCGTATGGCGCGAAACCCACTGCAGGACGGAGGCACAACGCGTACGTGAGCAAGCGCAGGCGCGACTATCGAACCACGTACGGAATCGGGCAATCAAGAACTCCAAGAAAGATTGTCAGCAGGCACGGCACGCGGCTGAACTGGGTCGGCGCTGTCGCTCCCCAGACCGTGGGCGGAAGGCAGTCGCACCCACCCAAGGCGCTGAAAGTCTGGACAAAAAAAGTGAACAGCAGGGAGATGCAGCTGGCGGTGCGCAGCGCAATTTCAGCCACACTCTCCAAAGAGCTGGCGAAGCGCCGCGGCCATAAAGTCCCGGATTCCTATCCTTTCATCGTCGACAATTCCATTGACGCGGTAGCGAAGACCAAGGACGCTGCCGCGTTCCTCTCAAGCCTGGGCTTGGCTGCTGACCTTGAACGGGCGCAAGCCACCAAAATCAGGGCAGGCAAGGGCAAGTCAAGAGGCAGGCGCTACAAGTCGAAGAAGAGCGCGCTCCTCGTCACCGCGAAGGAATGCGCGCTGTCGAAGGCGGCTCGAAACTTGCCCGGGGTGCAGATCGTGGCGGTCGACAAGCTCACCGTAGACCTCCTAGCGCCGGGAAGCGCTCCTGGCCGGCTCACGCTCTGGACCCAGGGCGCCGTGGAGCGCCTGGCGAAGGAAAAATTGTACTCGTGATCACCATGGACGTCATCAAATATCCCCTGTCAACGGAAAAAAGCATCCGGCTGCTCGAGGCAGAGAACAAGATGCTCTTTGTCGTCGACAGGAAGGCCAAGAGGAGCGACGTGAAGAAGGCCATCGAGGAAGTATTCAAGGCCAAGGTGCTGAAGGTCAATATTTTCAACAACAACAAGGGCGAGAAGCGCGCGTATGTCACCTTCTCTCCTGAAACGCCGGCGATAGACATCGCGACGCAGCTGGGGCTGATGTAATATGAAAATCATAGATTTTCAAAGTTCCAACCTTAGGAGGTTGTAACCATGGGAAAGAACCTATTATCACAGAGGAGGGGGCGGGGATCGCCGACATTCCGGGCACCGAGCTTCCGCTATGCCGGGCGCGCGGAACACCCGAAAGCTGTCGCGGACGGAGCAGTGGGGGTCATCGAGAGCTTTGTCAAGAGCCAGGGCCACAGCACGCCGCTTATGGTCGTGTCCTATGGAAAGGAAGAAGCGCTGACGCTCGCCCCTGAAGGAGTGCGCGTGGGCGAGAGTCTTCCTTATGGCTCTGGCGCTGACCTGACGCCGGGAAGCGTGCTCACTCTCGCAGATATTCCTGAAGGCACGGCAGTCTTCAACATCGAGGGCAGGCCTGGAGACGGCGGACGCTATGCGCGGACATCGGGAGCTTCAGCCAGAGTTGTCGCGAAGACTCCGGAGACTGTCACTTTGCGCCTTCCGTCCAAGAAAGAGAAGGAGTTCAACGCCAAATGCAGGGCCACTATCGGAGTGGCTGCGGGCGGCGGAAGGCCTGAGAAGCCGCTCCTCAAGGCAGGATTCGCCTATCATCGCGCGAAAATGAAGAACAAGTTTTACCCGAGCGTGTCGGCGACGAGCATGAACGCGGTCGCGCACCCCTTCGGCGGAAAGGGCAGCCACACCAAGGGAAGGCCGCACCAGTCCGGAAGAGGATATCCCCCGGGCAGGAAGGTCGGAAAGATCGCCCCGCGCAGGACGGGACGCAAGCAGAGGTAATCACTGTGGCCAAGAAAGAATTCACCTACCGCGGAAAGCGGCTCGAGGAACTGCAGGCGCTGACGCTGGCTGAGATCGGGCAGATGCTGCCATCGCGCGCCAGGCGGAGCCTGAAGCGCGGCCTCAGGCACGAGCAGAAAGTCGTGCTCGAGAAAGTTGGGGCCAAGGACCCTGACATCAGGACGCACTGCCGTGATTTGGTGGTGCTGCCGGCCATGGTCGGAGCCACCATCAAGATCCACACGGGAAAGGAATTTTTCCCTGTCCAGATCCAGCCGGAGATGATCGGCCATTTCCTCGGCGAGTTCGCGCTCACCAGGAAAGGAGTGACGCATTCTGCGCCCGGACTGGGAGCGACCAAGAGCAGCTCGAACGTGGCTGTGAAGTAACCATGACCTACCACTATACGCACACGCTGGCAAAGGAGCACACGGCGCAGGCGCTCGGCCTAGGCCTGCCCATCTCCTTCAAGCAAAGCCTGATGATCGCGAACATGGTGCGGAGCAAGCCGCTAATAAGAGCTAAAGCGATCCTCCATGATGCCATCGCGCTGAAAGTGCCCATCAAGTTCACCCGCTTCACGAACGCCCTTGGCCACAAGAAGGGCCATTTCGGCCCTGGAAGATTTCCGCAGAAAGCTGCTGGGCACATCCTCAGCTTATTGGAATCTGCGGAGGCGAACGCGCAGTTCAAGGGGCTGAACACGAGCGGACTGGTCGTGGAGCATATCGCGGTGCAGGACGGGGGCAACGTGTGGAGATACGGCAGGAGAAGGCGCATCCGCGCCAAGCGCTGCCATATTGAGGTTGTGCTGGCTGAAGGAAAAGCTGATGACTCAAAAGCAAAGAAAGATGGGGGGAAAGAGCCTCACGAAGAGAAAAAACATGCTCCTCAGATGAAGAAAGAAAAGAAGGATGAGAAGAAAACTGAAAAGAAAGGAAGCTCACCATGATCGAAAGAAAATTCGTCGCGGCGAACATGAAGGAATACCTGATCGAGGAGTTCATCAGCCAGAGCATCCGGGGCGCGGAGCACAGCAAGACCAAGATCCAGCGCACGCCGCTCGGCGAGAAAATCGTGATCTTTTCGTCGCGGCCGGGCATCATCGTCGGAAGGAAGGGGCAGAGCATCAAGCAGCTCACTAAAGTGCTGAAGAAGCGCTTCAGCCTCGAGAACCCGCAGATCGAGATCGCTGAGGTGCCGAATCCGGCGCTGGACGCGAACATCATGGCCGAGCGCATCTGCTCCTATCTAGAGCGCTTCGGCATCAGCAAGTTCAAGGGCATCGCGCACCGCATCATGACTGAAGTGATGGGCGCCGGGGCGATGGGCATCGAGATCAACATGGGCGGGAAAATCCCGAGCTCGCGCGCGAAGAGCTGGAGATTCTACCAGGGCTACCTCAAGAAATGCGGCGACATCGCGCTCACGGGCGTGCATATCGCACACAAGCAGGCCCTGCTCAAGTCCGGGATCGTCGGGGTGAAGGTGAGCATCATGCCGCCTGAAACCATCCTGCCTGACAAGATCACGTTCATCGAGGAGAGCGCTCCTGCAACGGCTGAACAGAAAGTTGAGGAGAAGAAGCCGGCGGAAGAGCTGAAAGAAGAGAAACCCAAGAGAAAGGCGGCTCCAAGAAAGCGCTCCCCTAAGAAGAAGGCAGAAGGGGAGGGAAAGGCTGGGAAGGGGGAGACAGAAGGGGAGAAAAAAGAAGAAGTGAAATCGGAGACCGACAAGCCTGCGGCGCCAAATAAGAAGGAAAACAAAGAAGCGAAAGGGAAGGAAGAAGAAAAAGAAAAGGAGCCTGCGAGCGCTCTTGAGGCAGCATGAAGAAGCGCGACCTGAAAGGACAGAGCACGGAGGAGCTGAAGGAGAAGCTCGCCGAGCTGCGGCTGGAGCTCATCAAGGCCAACAGCCAGGTTGCGTCAGGCAGCGCTCCCAAGAATCCCGGACAGATCAGGCAGATGCGCAAGACCATAGCGCGTATCCTCACGTTCATCCACCACAAAACGGAGGCAACCCACAAGGATGGTTGAGATCGACCCCATTACGGGACTGCCCAAGGAGCTTGGCGTTTGGGAGTCCATCGCCAAGGAAGACCAAGAGATTACCATTGCCCTCGAAAGCAAGAAATTCAGCAAGAAATACACGGTGATCACAGGAATCGACAGCAAGGAAATCGACCTGGACGACCTAGTGAAGAAGCTCAAGTCGAAATTGGCCTGCGGAGGCACGGCCAAGGACGGGAAGATCGAGCTGCAGGGCAACCATGTCAGCCGCGTGCGGGAGATCCTCATCGAGCTGGGCTTCCCGCCTGACGCGCTGGTGACGAAATGAGTCTCGCGCAGGGCGAACTCATTGGCCTCGCGGTCGATGTGGACGGAAAGAAAGGAAAAGTTGTGGACGAGACCCGCAACCTGCTCGTCATCGAGGATGGCGGGAAGGAGACCCGATGGGTCAAGAAGGATCATGTCTTCCGGTTCCCGGAGAAGGACGCGGCCATCGAGGGCCGGCTCCTCGTCGGGAGCCCGGAAGAGAGAATCAAGCGCATGGTGAAGCGATGACAACAAAGCAACGGGACATCAGCTTACGGGGCAGGAGCTTCGTGGGCACGGTGATCTCCGCACGGATGCAGAAGACCGCGACGATAGAATGGGAGCGGCGAGTGGATCTCCCGAAATACGAGAGATACACGACCAAGCGCACGCATGTCAAGGCGCACAATCCGGAGAGCATCCGCGCCGAAGAAGGAGACATCGTCCGCATCCAGGAGTGCAGGCCGATGTCCAAGACCAAGCATTTCATGATCGTCGAGAAACTCGGCAGGGAAAAGGGATTCACCCAGCGCAAGGAAGCGCTCGAGGCGGGCAAGAAGCGCGCTGTGGAAGTGCCGGCAACCGAGGAAAAGAAGGAGGAGAGCCATGCAAGCCATTAAAGCGAACATGACCAAGGGCCTCAACTTCGGGGCCTGGATTTCGACGTGCGACAATTCGGGAGCGAAAATCGTCAAGCTCTACGGAGTCAAGGGCGGGAAAATGGTCAAGGGCAGGCAGGGCTCGGCTGGCATCGGTGATTTGGTTATGGTGAGCATCGTGCGCGGCAGGCCGGAACTGCGAAAGCAGACTGCGCTGGGCGTGATCGTCAGGCAGCGCAGAGCCTTCCGCAGGCCGGACGGCATGCGCGTGAAATTCGAAGACAATGCAATAGTCATCGTCAAGGATGACAAGGCCAATCCCAAGGGGACGCTCATCAAGGGCCCGGTCGCGAAGGAGGCGATCGAGCGCTGGGGCAACCTGGCAAAGATTGCGACAATCGTCGTATAAACGTGAACTGAAATGAAAACCTGGTCAGCACACTGGAAAGCAAGCAGGCAGCCGAGGAAGCAGAGAAAATACAGATACGAGGCTCCACTGCATGTCGTGCGCAGATTCGTGGCTGCTCACCTGTCTAAGGAACTGCGCGGCAAATACAGCACCCGCTCCCTCGGCTTGAAAATGGGGGATACGGTGAAAATCGTCCGCGGCCAATACAAGGGCAAGCAAGGCAAGGTGGAAGAGGTGGACCTGAGCCGAAGGAAAGCGCGCGTCGCCGGACTCTCGCTCCAGAGAAAGGACGGCACCAAGGCACCTGTCTTCCTCGAGCCGTCCAACCTCCTGATCATCGAGCTCAAGATGGATGACAAGCGCCGCCAGGCAGTGCTGGAGCGCAGGAAGTGAACGCATGAAGAACCATATCAAGAGTGTCGCGGCTCCGCGCGCGTGGCCGGTGCGCGTGAAGAAAGCCCAAAAGTACATCCTCAAGCCGGCTCCGGGCACGCATAGCCTCGCGCGAGGCATGGCGCTGGCGGCTGTGTTAGCTTCACTTGGGCTGGGAAAAACAAAGCGCGAGCTCACGCATCTTTTGCATGCCACTGAAGTCCTTGTGGACGGGGTGCGGAGAAAAAAGAACGAATTCATCATCGGGCTCTTCGACGTGCTGTCCGTGCCTGCCCTCGGCAAGCAGTGGAGGATGATCCTCGACGCGCATGGCGAGCTCAGGACGCTCCCGGTTTCGCCAGAGGAAGCGGGGATCAAGCCGCTCAAGATCATGGACAAGCACCTGTACAGGGGCAAGATCCAGCTCAACTGCTCCGACGGCAGGAACCTGCTGACGGACAAGGCCTCCTTCAAGGTGGGGGACACGGTGCTCTACAGCCTCGGCAAGAAGGAAATTTCGAAGCACCTGCCCCTCGCGAAGGGCAGCGTCATCTTCCTCATCGGGGGCAAGAGCCTCGGCAAGCTCGGCACCGTCGAGGACGTGCTGGGAAGGACCATCGTCTACAAGGTGGGCGATGAGGTGAACCAGACCAAGAGAAGGTACGCATTCGTGATCGGCGACCAGAAGGCGCTCATCAGCGTGGAAGCATGAATCCCATGAGACGCATCAGGATTGAGAAGCTGACCCTGAACATCGGCACAGGGAAGGACCAGAACAAGCTCGACAAGGCTGTCCTGCTCCTGAAATCCCTGACAGGCATCGAGCCGGTGAAGACGATCACGAACAAGAGGATCCCGGCCTGGGGCGTGCGGCCTGGCCTGCCCCTCGGCTGCAAGCTCACGCTGCGGAAAGGAGCGGCGGAAATGCTGGCGAAGCGGCTCATCGAGGCAAAGGACAAGAAACTGAAGCCGGACTGCTTCGACAACTCCGGCAACATCGCCTTCGGCATCCATGAGTACATAGATATCCCCGACATCAAATATGACCCCAAGATCGGCATCATGGGCCTCCAAGTGTGCCTGACCCTCGAGCGGCCGGGATTCAGGGTCAAGCGCAGGAGCGTCCGGCAGACAAAAGTTGGGCACAAGCACGCGATCACAAAGGAAGAGGCCATCGGGTTCCTGCAGGAAGCCTATGGACTGACGGTGGGAGAATGACGACCAGCAATTACAAGAAAGTGTTCCGGCAGCTGAGGCACAAGCCAGTCAAGCTCAAGAAATACCTGAAGCACAACGCGCCAGATGAGCGGAGCTGCGGCCTGAGCCTGAAGCCGTGCCGGCGCTGCGGCAGATACGGGGCGCACATCGACAAGTATGGCATCGACGTGTGCAGGCAGTGCTTCCGCGAGATCGCGACAAAGATCGGATTCAAGAAATACTCTTAGGTGAACCATGACCCTCAACGACACACTGGCAAACGCGCTTTCCCGGATCGAACAGCATGAGAAGCTGGGAAGGAAGGAATGCGCCGTGGAAAGCTCAAAGCTCGTCAAGAACGTCCTTGGCATCCTGAAGCAATTCGGCTACATCAAGGATTTCAGCGCGAAGAAAGAGGGCGCGAAGGAGATCCTGACCGTGCAGCTGTCCGGAGCCATCAACAGCGTCGGGGTGGTGAAGCCGCGATTCCCGCTCCAGACAGCGACATTCACCAAGTGGGAGAAGAGATACCTTCCCTCCAAGGACATGGGCATCCTCGTGCTCTCGACGGTAGAGGGGCTGATGGACCATGCCAAGGCGAAGGAAAAACACATGGGGGGCAGGATCCTCGCCTATTGCTACTAACCATGACAGAATCCAAAGGACTGGAAACGCGCATCACGCTCCGGCAGGGGCAAAAAGCGAGCTTCGAACAGGGCACACTCCGCATCACGGGAAAGAACGGCGAGGCAAGCCGGGAGATCTCCCACCCGATGATCCAGGTGGGCGTCGAAGGGAATGAAATCGTGATGCGCGTGCCCAGGGACACGAAGAACCAGAAGCGCATGCTCAACACGCATGACGCCCATGTCCGGAACCTTGTAAGAGGCGCGGATGAAGGCCATGTCTACAAGCTCAAGATCTGCGCCAGCCATTTCCCGATGACTGTCCAGGTGGCCGGCAGCCAATTGGTCATCAAGAATTTCCTCGGCGAGAAATTCCCCCGGACGCTGGCGCTCAAAGAGGGGGCAACGGTAAAAGTGGATGGGCAGATCATCACTGTTGAGAGCGCGAACAAGGAAACTGCTGGCACCGTGGCCTCAGATATTGAGAAATTGACCCGGAGGCCGGGATTTGATCCCCGCGTTTTCCAGGACGGCATCTATATGATCCTCAAGGACGGCAAGGGGGTGGCGGAATGAGCCACCTTGAAGTGAGAAAGGCGACCAAGCGGAGGAAGCCGGAATTCCTTCAGCAGGACTATCATATCCTCAAAAGGGTGGCGAGGCACTGGCGGAGGCCGAGGGGCATAGACAGCAAGATGCGCCTCCATCTTAAAGGCTACCAAAAGGAAGTCGAGCCGGGATATGGCTCGCCAAAAGACGTGCGAGGCATGCACTTTTCCGGGCTGTGGCCTGTCAAAGTTGCGACAGCCGAGGAACTCGGCCGGCTGGACGCCAAGACGCAGGGAGCAGTGCTGCTCAAGGTCGGCATGAGACGGCGAAAGGAACTGCTCCTCAAGGCCAAGGAGCTGGGCATCAGGATCCTCAATATCAGGGAAGCCGATAAGGCGGTGGCTGCCATTGACAGCGCGCTTCAGGAGCGGAAAAAGGAACGGAAGGAGAAGCTCAAGCGCCGCGACCGCGCGCCGAAAGAGGAGAAGAAAGCGAAGAAAGACAAGCTCGCTGAAAAAGTGAGCGATGAAGAGAAGGCGCTCGCTGAAAAGAAGGAGAAAGATAAGCTCCTGACACAGAAGGCACCATGAAACTCACAGTACAGAAACGGCTTGCGGGAGATTTGCTGAAGTGCAGCCCCAAGAAGATACGCTTCGATCCCGCGCGGCTCGAGGAAATCAAGGAGGCGATCACGAAGAAGGACGTCTGGCGCCTCATCTCCGAGGGCGCGATCAGCTACCGCAAGACGCAGGAAACGTCCAGGAGCCGGGCCAGGGTGCTCCAGCACCAAAAAAGCAGGGGCCAAAGAAAGGGGCCGGGCAGCAGGAAAGGAAGCAAGTTTTCCCGCGTCAGCAGAAAGACGCGCTGGATCCTGCGCATGCGCGCGCTCCGCGGCCTGCTGAAGGAACTCAAGGAAAACAAGAAAATCACCAATGAGACGTTCAGAGATGTTTACACCAAGACGAGCGGCGGCTACTTCAGAAGCAGAAGGCACATCCTGCTCTACCTTGAGGAGAAACAGCTGATCAAATGAGCACCACAACCCGAAGCGTGCCTTTCCGCAGGAAGCGGGAGGGGAGAACGGACTACCGGAAGCGCATCAAGCTCCTGATGTCCGGAAAGCCGCGGCTCACTGTGCGGATGAGCCTCAAGAATATCCGCGCGCAGCTGATCACGTTTTCCGAGAAGGGCGACATCGTGCAGGCGCAGGCAGACACGAAAGAGCTCAAGAACTATGGCTGGAACTATCCGGCGAGCAATACGCCGTCCGGCTATCTCCTCGGCATGCTCATCGCGAAGAAGGCGAAAGAAAAGGGCGTTGGGGAAGCGATCCTTGACATCGGTTTCAGGAAATCCGTGCCGGGAAGCACTGTCTTCGCGGTGCTGAAGGGCGCGGTAGATTCTGGCCTGCGCATCCCCCATGGCGAGGCAATCGTGCCCAAGCCGGAAAGGCTGTCGGGCAAGCATATCGCCGAGTACGCCGCCAAGCTCAAGGCAAACGGAAGCTATGAGAAAAAGTTCTCCGGCTACCTCAAGCTCGGGGCGAAGCCCGAGGACATGCCGCAGGCTGTCGAGACCGTAAAACAGAAGCTCCAGGGTGCATCATGAGACGCAGAAGATCCGACATCAAGGAAGAACCGGCAGAACAGATCGAGAAGCTCCTTTCCGACATCGAGGCCTGGCAACCCAGGACAGAACTCGGAAGGAAAGTGAAATCCGGCGAGATCACTGACATTGATTTCATCCTGGATTCCGGGCTGAAAATCCTTGAGCCGGAAATCGTGGACAAGCTGCTCCCGGGCATGGAGAGCGAACTGCTGCTCATCGGCCAGAGCAAGGGAAAATTCGGCGGCGGACAACGCAGAGTATTCAAGCAGACCCAGAAGAAGACCGCTGAAGGCAACAGGCCGCAATTCGCGACGGTCGTCGTCATTGGAAACAAGAATGGCTATGTTGGATTAGGAAACGGGAAGAGCCGGGAGACCGTACCCGCACGGGAAAAGGCGATCAAGAACGCGAAAAAAAATCTCTTCAAGATCAGGCGGGGGACTGGCAGCTGGGAAGACAGCTCGACCGAGCCTCACAGCCTTCCTTTCGCAGTCAATGGCAGGTGCGGGTCGGTGCGGCTGAGGCTGATGCCGGCGCCGCGCGGCTCTGGCCTGGTGGCGCACAAGGAAGTCCAGAAGATCCTCAGGCTTGCCGGAGTCAGCAATGCCTTCTCCAAGACTTTTGGGCATGTCGGCACCACAACCAACCTCATCAAGGCCTGCGAGGCCGCGCTGCGGCAGCTCATGCGCGTCAAGGTGAGCAGCAGCCTCAATGTGGCGGAAGGAGCGAAGCGCACGCTCAGGCAGGAGTTCCAGGACGTGATGCCATGAAGATCGCCGTTGTCCGGGTACGGGGGCTGGTCAGGGTCAAGACGCCAGTGCAAGAGACCATGCGACATCTCCGGCTCATGAACCGCAATTACTGCGTGTTCCTCGACCCCACGCCCCAGAACCGGGGTATGGTGCGCCGGGTGCGGGACTATGTCACATGGGGAGAGGTGGACGATGGCTTTTTCGCCGAGGTAGCGGAAAAGAAAGGCGATGCGTATACGGGCAGGGAGCAGGACGCAAAGGGGAAGATCTCCTATTCCAGAAGGTACCATATCGTGAACGGCAAGAAAATACGGAAGTACTTTAGGTTGAATCCGCCTCGCGGCGGCTACGGCAGAAAAGGAGTGAAGGCGCCTTTCTCGCTGGGTGGGGCGCTCGGCGACAGGAAGGAGAAGATCGTTAGCCTGATCAGAAGGATGATGTAGCATGGTTCACAGAAAACGCAGGAAGTTCTCGAGGATGCGCGGCCTATCCACGCATGGCTGGGGAGCGAAGAAGAAGCACCGCGGCTCTGGCAATCGCGGCGGGGTCGGCATGGCTGGGACAGGAAAGAAGGCGCACGGCAAGAAGCCCATGATCTGGGACAATCCCCTGTACTTCGGCAAGCACGGCTTCAAGAAGAAGGGCGAAGTCACGATTGACACGTGCATCAACCTGGACCAGCTCGAGCTGATGCTGCCGAAACTTGTCTCGGGGGGGAAGGCGAGGATGGAGGGGAAGACTTTTATAGTCGACCTGCCGAGCCTCGGATACACGAAGCTGCTCGGCTCCGGCAAAGTACAGCACAGCCTGAACATCACGGTGCCTCGGGCGTCCGAAAAGGCCCGGGCGAAAGTGCAGGAGCAGGGCGGCGCTGTCAAGGCGGAATAAGATGTCCTGGTTCAAAACCATCATCTACAACCTGCCCGAGGTCGCGGCGCCGGAGCAGCGCCGGCTGGCCTTCGGCGAGAAGCTGAAATGGACGCTCATCGCGCTGGTTCTCTATTTCGTCCTCGGCATGATGCCGTTGTTTGGGCTCGGCGAGAACTCGCTGCAGCAGTTTGAGTTCCTGTCCATTGTTCTTGCGTCTCCTTTCGGTTCGATCATTTCTCTGGGGATCGGGCCGATCGTCACCGCATCTATTGTGTTGCAGTTGCTGAATGGCGCGGGCATCGTGAAGTTTGATCTGACTTCACATGAAGGGAAGCGGCTGTTCCAGGGCGTACAGAAGCTTTTGAGCATCTTCTTCATTATCTTTGAAGGTTCCATCTACGTCTTCATGGGCGGGCTGGCGCCGTCGAACGCTTTGATCGGCACTTCCCAATACTTCCAGCTTCAGATGATCCTTGTCTTCCAGCTTGTCCTGGGCGGGCTGATGATCATGTTCATGGACGAGGTTGTGTCGAAATGGGGCTTCGGTTCCGGCATCAGCCTGTTCATCGCGGCGGGAGTGTCGCAGAGCATCTTCATCCAAGCTTTCAGCTGGCTTCCGGGGCCTTCTGGGCTGGCTGGGGTGACCTACGCCATCGGCGCGATCCCGGCGCTGTTCCAGTCGCTGGCAGCCGGCGACCCGACGACAGCCGGGGTGCGGCTGGCCGCGCTTCTTTCGACGGTGGTGATCTTCCTCGTGGTTGTGTACGTGCAGAGCATGAAGGTGGAGATTCCTTTATCGTTTGGCAGGATCCGCGGGCAGGGCATCCGATGGCCTCTTTCATTCATGTACACTTCCAATATTCCGGTGATCCTTGTCGCTGCCTTGCTGGCGAACTTTCAGTTGATTGGAAGATTGCTGCAGAACTGGATCGGGCCTAATTTATTTGCCAGGTTCTCCGACACCGGACAGGTAGTGGGGGGTTTTGTTTACTGGGTGCAAGCGCCGGATCTTCTCCGGACGATCATCGAGCAGAAGACGCTGTTCTTCGGCTCAGCGCCTTATCTCCAGTCGCTCGTATACATCATCGTGATGATTGCGGGCAGCGTCGTGTTCTCCATCTTCTGGGTGCAGACAGCTGGCATGGACGCCAAGAGCCAGGCCAGGCAGATGATGTCGGCCGGGCTGCAAATCCCCGGGTTCAGGCGGGATGAGCGCGTGCTGGAGAGTTTATTGAACCGGTACATCTGGCCGCTGACAATTATGGGCGGCATGGCGGTCGGGCTGCTTGCTGCGCTGGCTGATCTTACTGGGGCATTGTCTCGCGGAACAGGCATCTTGCTTGCGGTGATGATCGTCTACAAAATGTATGAGGACATCGCGCGGCAGCATCTCATGGACATGAACCCCGCGATGCAGAAGTTCCTGGGTGGCTGATGGCATTTTCTTCTTTCTTGGATCCGGTGCTCGGGCCGTTGCTCTTGCTTGATCCGCTGCTGGCGATGGTTCTGGTTTCTCTCCTGATCAGCGTCCTGATCACGGTCATCTACAAGTATACCACAGACCAGAACTTGATGAAGCGATTGAAGGAGGAGATGAAGGAGCTGCAGAAGCAGACGCGGGAGCTCAAGGACAACCCGGAAAAGATGATGGAAGTGAACCGGAAGGCGATGGAGAGTAACATGAAGTACATGACGCAGAGCTTCAAGAGCACGCTCTATACTTTGCTGCCCTTGCTGCTGATCTTTTCCTGGATGAGCAACAATTTCGCGTATGAGAGCATCCAGCCCGGCGAGCAGTTCTCGGTGACGCTGAGTTTTGCGAAGAATTCGCTTGGCAATGTGTCTGTATCTCCTCCTGCAGGTATTGAAATGGTAGGTGAAGAGACGCAGGCAACCGCCAACGGGAAAGCGACGTTCAATTTCAAAGGGGAAGAAGGGAGCTATACCGAGGGGAAGGCGCTGACTTTTCATTATAACGGCAAACTCTTTTATAAGGACGTGCTCATCACTTCGGAGCCGAAATACGCTCCCAAAGACGAGAAGATCAATGACCCGAACCTGAAGCTGATTTCCATCGATTACCCGAAGAGAAAAATCCTTCCGGTGATCGGATGGGGCTGGCTGGGGACGTATATCGTCCTTTCGATTGTCTTCTCGATGCTGCTGAGAAAGTGGATGAAAGTGTATTGATCTCCGCCTGAAAGCCATCTGGTTAAGTCAAATGGAACTTCTCAAAGCAGGCCTTCCTGGCGGCTGTCGGACTGCTTTGTCGCCTAACTTGACTGCGTCAGGCCATCTAAAGCTTTATAAACGCTCCGGGACTCCTTTTCGGCATGGTACGCAGAAGCTTGCGCTCGACGTCATGGAGGCAGATCAAGGTGAAGACCTCCAGCGGGGTTCGAATCCATTACCGAAAAGCTCGGCCGAAGAAGGCGCACTGCGCTGTCACCGGAAAGCCGCTGCAGGGAGTTGCGCGGCTGTGGCCAAGCGAAAAGGCGCCCAAGATCGCCAAGAGGCCGGAGAGGCCTTATGGCGGAGTGCTGAGCTCGGAAGCGATGCGCAAGCTGTTCAAGGAGAAAGTGAGAAAATTAGATTCTTAGCTCTTGCCAGGGCGGCGACGCCTGGCGGAGGAGGAGAGCCATGTTCGAAACCGGAAGAGTATGCATGAAGATCGCCGGCAGGGACGCCGGAAGGATGTGCGTGATTGTTGACAGCATTGACGGCAGATTTGTCCTCATTGACGGCGATGTCAGAAGGAGGAAGTGTAACATCTTCCATCTTGAGCCCCTGGAGAAGACTGTTTCTTTGAAGAAGGGCGCATCACATGAAGAGGTAGCGAAGGCCTTCAAGGAGCTTGGCTACAGCGTGTGGAGCACCAAGCCGAAGCAGAAGACCGTGAGGCCGAGGAAAGTGCGCGAGCATCTGAAAGTTCAGGAAGAGAAGAAGGGGCACAAAGCCGAGAAACCGAAGAAGGAAAAGCCCGCCGCCAAGCCGAAGACCGAGAAGAAAGCTCCGAACGTTCCCAAGGAAGAAATCAAAAAATAAGTAATGGATCAGCTCTTTCGAGAAGCTCTGCTAAAGAAGCAGATTGACATCAATTTCGAAAACGGATACCGGCATGATCAACTGCCAATTTTCCAAGACTTTGGGGTGCAGCTCGCCAATGAGTCCGGCGTCCTTATTTCCTATCAGGATTTTCGCGACCCTGCCGGGGATGAAGCTGGGATGGGCGGCCTTTTCTATGGCGCAGTCCTTGCCGAGCATGCGCAGGAGATAATCGAGAACCTGCTTTGCTTTCGTGTAATCCGCCTTCTCGTCCGCAATGCCGACGACGAGCTTCTGCACTTCAGTTATTCCAGTCTCGCTCTGGCCTTTGGCGAACGTCGTGAGAAACGTGAAGAGATGCTGGGGATACTCGTGCTGCCTGTTGCGGTGGAAAATGTCCATGAGCGCCGGGACAGCCCAGGCGGGGAGGACATTGTATTCCTGGTTGACGGCGTTTAAGAGCGGGATGAGATGCTCTTTCGCGAGCATTTTCTCGTTTTGTGTTTCTTTCGAAGTGAGATGAAGCGTGGCGCATTCCAGGAAACCGAGGCCGGCTAAGATTTCGCTGATCTTTCGCTTGAGAATGCTGATGCCTTGCTCCTTGCCGATGGTCGCGACCGCCGGAAGCTCTTCGGTGAAATTCTCGAAGCCATACGCGATGGCGATGTCCTCAACAAGATCAATCGGATGGAGGATGTCGGCCCGGTACGCCGGGATTTTCGCCTTGCCTTTCTCATATCCATAGCCCATGCGCTCCAGGAGTGGCTTGAGATCGGACTCTTTTAACGCAAGGCCGAGAATCTTGTTGACATAGGCGATAGTGATGGGCATTTCTTCTGGTCTCAGATCAGGGGATACCAGTTTTTTGCCGTAGGCCTCGATCTCCATCGCGTGAATTGAGCCGCCCATATCCGCAAGGGCGGTAACGATCATGTTAAGGCACTTCGCCTGCGCGCTGTAATCGAAGCCGGAGCATTCAATGAACACTTCTTTGGTTTTTTCTGTCACCTTGCCTGTGTCGTGGCTGTTGATGACCGGTGGCATTGAGAGGATGCTCCCTTTTGCGTCGACGAAAACCGGGTATCGCGCCTTTCCCTCGAGAAGATGGCCGTAGGCCTTTCCTGCTGGATGCGTTTCCAAGATTTCAGCGGCTGACTGCACGCCTTTTCCTTCTAAAGCGTGGAATTTAATCTGCTGAGGTGCGAGCGCCTTGAAGGTGATAGGCATCTGGATGCTCTCGAGGGGATAGATGCCAATGGCGACTTTCTTCCTGTTCCTTCCGAATGTGATGTGGAGCTTCTCCTGGATCTGGATGAGTTCCCTGATTTTTTCATCGTCGAGTTTCAGGCCTGTGACAATCGCGCAGGCGCTCCAGGGACGCACGTCTTTCACGGAGGGGTCGATGATGAGCTTGTGCTTTGATTTCGTGATTTTGTATTCTTTAAGGCCTGTCTCGGCACCCAGAAAACTCTTGAATGTCCTCGCGAAGCCGGAATCTGACAGCAAATCCGGGCGGTTGGGGAAGATCTCGACGATGATTTCATCCTTTGTGACGGATTCCAGATCTGTGCCGAGCATGCTGATGCGCTCCTTCAGCTGATCCTCTGCGAGCTTCTTGCCTATCGCGGCTTCGAGCACCTTCCGGTTAAGAGTTATCGTGGGCATCTCATCCAGTATCTCGTCTCTTTCAGTTGCCTGATGTCGTTCCTGTAAATATCTCTCAAGTCGGTGATCTTGTAATAGTCTGCGAGGATGCGCTCAAGGCCGAGGCCCCAGGCGAGGACCGGGACTTCCTTTCCCAAGAGCGGCTTCACCACTTCAGGCCTGAACACCCCGGCTCCGCCAAGCTCAATCCATTGCTTTTTTTCCGGGTGGAAGACTTCCACTTCGCAGCCGGGCTCGACATAGGGGAAATGCGCGGGGCGGATGCGAATCTTTTCGAAGCCCATCTTCTGGAAGAACTGCTTCAGGTAGCCAAGCAGGTGGCAGAAGGTGACGCTCTCGTCGACGACGATGCCGCCCACCTGGTAGAACTCGAAGAGGTGCTTCCAGTCCAAAGCTTCATTCCGGAAGACCTTCATGATCTGGAAGGTCTTTATCGGCAGGGTCTTGGCCTGACTGAGCACCTGTGCGCTCAAATACGTATCATGGGTGATGAGCATGAGTTGCTTTGCCGCTTCCGCATCCCATTTTCCGCCCCAACCCTTCGAACCGGTGGAATGGCCGGATTCGTGAGCTTTCCTGACTTCATCCGCGATTTTTGGCAGCTTTCCCTTTCCGTCGATGAAGAAGGTGTCCTGCATCTGCCTGGCTGGATGATCCTGCGGGACAAATAAAGCGTCAAGGTCCCAGAACGCTGTCTGCACCAAGGGGCCGGTGAGCTCGGTGAAGCCCATCTCGAGCCAGATGGAGCGCACATAGTCAATGGCCTGGCTGACGAAATGGCGCTTGCCGCCGTAGACTGAGGGCACTTTTGACGTGAGATCGTATTCACGAAAGGCCTTTCCCTTCCATTTTCCTGCCTGGAGGAGGTCGGGAGTGAGACGATCAAGGGCAGAAAAGGATTCGAGATTTAAGGAGAGGAGATCCTTGCCAAGCGTGGTGGGCTCGGCTGTCCAGAGCGTCGCCTTCTCGAGACGGATGATGTCCTTCCTTTTCAGGAGCTCGTCGCTTATGGATTTGTCTTTTGGTTCGATAGTTATGAGGGGAAAGGCTTTCCTGAGAAAGGCCTCTTCAGGCAATTCGGCCTCTGTCAATTTTTTCCCTTCTTGGGTTAGGGATGCGATCAATTCCTTTTCTTTCACAAGCGATACGGCGTTTTTCTTTCTTAAGAGGCCCAGGCAGATATTGAGCTCGTTGATGTCGAGCTTGGCTTTCTGCATTGCTTCTTTTACCGGAAGCGGGCCTTTTGCCAGCGCGTTGAGGAAGCGGCGCTCGGGAAGGCCCTGCTTGAGATAGAGCTTGCCGTTATTGCCTAGGACAAGCTGTTCCTTCTCTTCCTGGGTGAGCGTGATGGCCTGCTTATTGGAGAGCCATTGCAGGGCGCGCATCACTTCCACGTCCTGCATCCCTGAAGCTTTCGCGAGCTCTGGAAGCGTGGAACGCTGCCTCAGGAACGGCAGGAGCTTGCGCTCCAAGGGGTGAAGATTCTGGGCGAGATGCTTGACGTCCATGGCGCCTCAAATCCCGAGGGACTTTTAAGGATTGTGGTAGTGTTCGGGGGGAAAAATGGGGCTGCGGCCGGAAAGGCTGAAACATTTATATAGGAAGGAAGGAAAGAAGGCGGCATGGAAAAAGAGGAGTGGCATCTTCTCAGCCTGCCGGAGGCCTATAGGAAGCTGGGCTCCTCTGAGAAGGGACTTTCTGCCAAGGACGCTGTGGAGCGGCTGAAGGGGGGGGCGAATGTTTTCTCAGAGGAGAAGCATGCTTCATGGCTCACAATCCTGACGACGCAATTTTCTTTTGTTGTGCTGATCCTCATCTTTTCGGCCGGGGTTTCGTTCTGGACCGGCGACACTGTGGAGGCTGTGGTTATCTTCATTATCGTGGCCCTGATTGTGGCGCTTGGGTTCTTCCAGGAGTTCAGGGCTGGCAGGGAGATGGAGGCGCTGAAGAACCTGACTCCCAGGAGAGCAAAAGTGCTCCGCGACGGAAAAGCGGTGGAGCTTGAGGCTAGGGAGATCGTTCCGGGAGATGTCCTCTTGTTGGAGCGCGGCAATCTTGTGCCGGCCGACGCCCGGCTGCTCTCCTGCAACGGCCTGGAGTGCGACGAGAGCGCGCTTACAGGGGAGAGCACGGCTGTGGCGAAGGCTACGGCTACGCTTTCGGGCTCAAAAGCTGTGTCTGAGCAAAGCAATCTCGTGTTCGCCGGGACGCAAGTGACGAGCGGCAACGCGCTGGCATTGGTTGTACGCACAGGCCGGGAGACGGAGATCGGGAAAGTCAGCACGCTGCTGAGAGATATCGGGGTGGATGAGACACCCTTGCAGAAGAAGCTCAAGAAGCTCAGCAAGATCCTTTCTTATATCGTCCTGGGGATCTGCGTCATCATCTTCATGGTGGGACTGTATCATGGGCAGAGGATGGCTGATGCGCTCCTCCTTGCTGTGGCTGTCGCTGTTTCCGGGATTCCGGAAGGATTGCCGACGATCATCGCCATTACGCTGGCTTTGGGCGTGAAGCGGATGGCCCGGCGCAATGTCATCATCAAGCGGCTGCCTGCGGTGGAGACTTTAGGAACGTGCACAGTGATCTGCTCTGATAAAACCGGGACGCTGACGCAGAACAAGATGGTGGTGGAGAAGATCTTCTTGTCTGACAAGGAGTTTTCCATTTCCGGGCAGGGATTCGAGCCGAAAGGGTTCTTCTTCTTTGAAGGCAAGAAAGTGGATCCTCGCAAGCACGCGGGGCTGACAAAGATCTTTGAGATCGGAGTTTTGTGCAACAATTCCGAGCTTACCCGGCGGGAACAGGATTGGGCGATCGACGGCGAGCCGACAGAGGGAGCGTTCATTGTCTTGGCGAAAAAGGCGGGAATTGAGAAGGGAGCCCTGCACCGGAAGCACCCCCGCATCAAGGAGCATCCCTTCGATCCTGTGAGAAAGTGCATGAGCACGGTGCATCTCGTGGAGAAGCAGCCGATGGTGTACTCGAAAGGCGCTCCTGAAGTGCTCTTGAAGAAGGCGACGCATTTCTTCGAAGATGGAACCGTAAAAAAAATGACTTCCCACGCAAGGGAAATGTTCCTGGCGAAGAATGAAGCTTACGCGTCGCAGGGCATGCGCGTGCTTGGGCTGGCTTTCAAGAAGCATCTCTCTAAGAGATTAGAGCTGGAGCATGTGGAATCAGAGCTCGTGTTCACAGGCCTGGTTGCGATGCGCGACCCTCCGGGGCCGAACGCGAAAAAGTCAGTTGAACTCTGCAAGCAGGCCGGCACCAAGGTTGTGATGATCACCGGAGACAATAAGATAACGGCGCAGGCCATTGCCCGCGATCTGGGCATCTGGACTGAAGGAGACTTGATCCTGGTTGGGGGGGAACTGGACAAGATCGACGATGAGAGATTCCTGCGCATGGTGGAGCGCGTCACGATCTACGCGCGGACAACGCCCAAGCACAAGCTGAGGATTGTGGACGCTTTGCAGCGCAAGGGGCACATTGTGGCCATGACTGGGGACGGGGTGAATGACGCTCCCGCGCTGAAAAAAGCTGATATCGGGATCGCCATGGGGAAACGAGGAACGGACGTCGCGAAAGAGGCGGCGGAGATGGTGATCAAGGATGATAATTTTTCCACCATCGTTGTGGCGATAGAAGAGGGAAGAAACATCTATTCCAATATCCAGAAGTTCATGTACTATTTTTTGGCGTGCAATATCACGGAAGTGATGATGATCTTCATCGCGATTGTCTTGGGGATGAATCCGCCGCTTACCGCCTTGATGATCCTGTTCATCAATCTGATCGTCGGCGATTTTCCCGCCTTGGGGCTGGCTGTGGAGTCAAGTCCTGCCGCGATCATGCACGAGAGGCCGCGATCGCCCAAGGAGAACGTGCTTTCCGATTACTTGATGCTGAAGATCGCGCAAGTGGTGCCGTTGATGCTCTTGGGGACGCTTGGGCTGTATGTTTGGATGATCTTCCAGGGGGCGGGATTGGCTAAAGCGCAGACTGTCGCTTTTACAGCGCTCGTGTTCTTCGAATTGTTCCATGTGTTTAACGCGAAAGCGTGGCATGACTCGGTGTTTTCGCTCAAAACCTTGCAGAACGTGTCGATCAACGGCGGGATCATCTTCTCAACGCTGTTTCTCTTTTTGGCGATCTACCTGCCGCCGGCGAATCTCATCTTCGGCACCGTGCCCTTGTCTGGAAAGGAGTTCCTTATTATCCTCGCGGTGGCGTTCACGATCGTAATCGTGACAGAAATCCAGAAGACGGCGATCAATGCCGAGATTCGGGAGAGGGAACGGATGCTGGTGAAAAGCGGGTAAGCAAAAAGTTCAGATTTCCGATTGTTTTGGCACCCTCTTCGGGGGATTGCTTTTTGCCAAGGGACGCTGATGAGCCGTGAAAGCCGCCTTGACTGAAGAGAACTCTGTCCCTTTTTCTATGGCAGCATAGCCGTCAAGAGATTCAAGATACTCCTGAAGCTGCTCAAGAATCAGTTTCTTGACTGGGTTCGGCATCCACGCCGCGCGGCCTTCAGAAGGCCCTCAGCTGTCCTGATAAGATTTCCTTCCAGATTGCTCGCTGGGGCAAATCGATATGGGGGGATGAAACATTTTTGCAATCCATGAAGGAGTCTTAGAAGCTTTGGATAATTTCTATGCTGGAGGACATCGCCAAAGACTGCTCTCCAAGCGGCGGGCACTCTCAGCTGGCAGAAATGAAGAATAGAGCATTCATCGAAGGCGTACTGATTTTTAGGATCGAGGGCCATGTTATGCCGGAACCAGTTTTTTCAAGTCTGGATTTTCCAAAGAAAAGGGGTACTCCTTCACGGAGTTGACGATAAACTGATAGTATTTATTGATTACCCGGGAATCCTTGTCTTTCTTCCCCATTTCTTCTTTAATCATGGGGATCGCCCTGGAGAGAATATGCAAAAAGTAATAATCAAGCATATAGGCATCATGGTCATACGCTTCTTCCAGCCGTTTGAATCGCTTGTCGCGAAGATATTTTGTCAAATAATAGCAATACTCTATCAGCGCCCTCAGCGTGATATTCACTATACTATCTTCCGGTATCTTATCAAGCTCTTGATAGAGGTCATAGAAATCGACGTGCAACGTATTGACTTTCTGAAGCAAGGTATCCCTGTCCTCGACCTCTACAAGCAGTTTCCTATGTTCGGTATCGGAAATATCTGAAGCACTCAGTGTGCTCAGATGCTGAATCTCCTTCTTGAACGCAAGCAATTCCCCTACTGATAATATTTTCTCCAATTTTGTCCTTATTGTTTTCTCCGCGAGCTCAGTTGCGGGCGGCTTCATCCGATATCCTATGCATGGAGTTCCGTTATACTCATAAGCGTATTTTTCGAAATAGTCATTTGACGAAAGCTTATCCACATCAGGGCTGAAAGAGCCAAATTTATTCAGCTTGAATTCAATATCTATTGGGATAAGATGGAGATTAAAGCTGGCCAAGAGCTTATTGAGCAAGGTTTTAGAAGAGATTCTATGATTCGGGGCAAAGCGCAAAATGAGGCTCATGGCCTCGTCTTTTGTCAACCTCATAAAGGCATGAGCGAGAAAGCCCTTTAAATATGTTTCTGAGAAAAAAACCGGAAAGTTTCCGGGAAATCCGACGGAGATTTTATTAAGGACCATCGCTTTGCGTGCTCACAATGTTTATATAGAAAAGAGCGTTATCCGCCCTTCAGGGGACACCCAAAAATTATATAAAGCCAGTATACGAAAAGGTAAACATCAGAATGGACGCCAACGAATATGACAGGCTGAAAACAACGTTCCTGCAGCTCTTCCCCAATGTGCCCACTCCCTTGAGAACCCAGATTATCGCGGTTGTTGAGAATCATACTTTCAGCTGGTTTACGGCCAAAGAGGAGATTAGCCGGAATGGCCCTTACGCAAAGCCCATTTTAAAACAGCTGAAAGAGATGAGGGTGATTTGATGACAACCTATGGAGAAGATATCAAGAACCTCGTAAAAGAACGGCTTCGTGCAATTCCGGCCAACGTGAGGTTTTCTGTAGGGAGCTATGGAGAGTTTACAAGAGAGCAGCTCATACAGGAAATTGACTTAAATACCCCTATCGGCAAGGACATCATAGAGATGCAAGTCAACTTCATACGGGAAATGCCGAAAATCATCGCAAAGGCCTCGAACTAAGATGCTCCTCATTAGAACAGATCACGATTCTGCGACCCATTACCTCTTCGAGGCCTGCCATGAGGTCATCGAAGAAGCCAAACGCAAAGGTTTCCAACCCCTTTGCATAGAATCGAAAGAGATAACCCTAACCACCATTCAAAAGAGGGTCAAAAAATCACATCCCAGATTCTTTTTCTTTAACGGGCATGGATCGGACTCGAGCGTCTTCGATAATAAAGGCAAAGAACTGATCGCGAGAAAGGACGCTGACGTCTTTTCAGAAACGATAGCCTTCACACGTTCCTGCAGCTGTTTGCAAAAATTAGGGGAAGAAGCAGTTAACCAGGGCTGCCGAAGCTTTATCGGATACCGGAGAAGCTTTTACATCTCGCATCTTGATAGCTATGCGACCCGGCCATTGAAGGATCCGGCAGCGAAGCCAGTACTAGAAACATCGAATCTTGTGGCGCTTTCGCTGATAAGAGGAAAAACAGTGGGAGAGTCTATTGAAGCATCAAAAAGAAAGTCCGCAGAATATATTCGAGACTTGAGTTATAGCAACGATCCCTATCTATCGGCTACCCTCCCCGCACTGATCAACAATGTCGCGGCATTAGGGTTTTGCGGTGATGAAGGGGCTTCTTTGAACGTAAGCAAATAGCAGCAATAAAGAGCTACCTCATCCCTTCCAGAACCTTCTTAATCAAGTCTTCTTGGATATCGATGTTCTGCTCAACCTTACCCAGCTTCCTTGGGAAGACGAACTGCCTGCTCGGGAGGTGCTCGAGCACTTGGTCGACTCCATAGGAATGCTTCTGGGGCGCGCCGAGCTTTTCAAGCAGAGCGTAGACTTTCCTTGCCTGCGGCGGGTTGAGGATGCCGGCGGCTTCCGCCAATCTTGTTTCGGTCAAGACCCCTAGAGCGAGCCAGTCGCGGTCGCCTAATCTTGAGAACGCGTGGCCAAGACGCGTGCCAAAGCGCAGCTGCTTGATGTCAGTCTCCAAGAGCTTGAGCTTCAACTCCAGCGCCTTCTTCAGGCATTTGGCGAGCAGCTCCTTGTCTGAGGCGAGCTTGGAATGATAATCCTCGAGCAGGATGAAGAAGCGGTCATCGGCGACAATCGCGACGCGCAGCATCTCGATAATGCCCGGAATATAAGCATCCGGAGGCAAGGAATCCAGAAACGCCAAGTCGATCAGGACGCGCTTCGGGCGGTAATAGGAGCCAATCACCTTCCTGCTCTTCTCGGTGTCTACCCCCACCCG
>Ga0209541_10004455_pt1 | contig 24845 bp, 31 predicted proteins | sample RifCSPlowO2_01_FD_184027 | JGI IMG/M metagenome (GOLD analysis project Ga0209541, IMG submission 184027) | Groundwater microbial communities from Rifle, Colorado - Rifle CSP2_plank lowO2_0.1 (SPAdes) (version 2) | ecosystem: Environmental > Aquatic > Deep subsurface > Groundwater | place... | reverse complement strand
TTAAATAGTTGGTTCATCTACCATATCAAAGCCCGTCACGAGAGTACCAAATGGAGCTCACGATAAATTCAAGCTATGAGCTTTGGGGTTAGTGTTACGGGCTGCAAACTTATGATTAAAAAGCATTAGAACAAGTTCATCATTATCATTCATTATTATTGATTTGAAATAGTAGATAAAGAGTAAGTAAATCTAATTTAAGATAACTTGTTCTAAATGTTTCAACAGAGGAAGCTGTTATGTTCATCAATCCATCATATTGATTTAGTGGATTTATTGATTAAATAGCTTCTTCTATAAAAGTGGAGGGTGGATTAAAATGGGTAAGATAAGCCCTGTAGCAGCAAAGTACATTATTCATACAAACATAGAAATTGAAGGCATAGTTGACAGACCGGATGTAATTGGAGCTATCTTTGGGCAAACTGAAGGGCTTTTGGGAGCAGATCTTGAGCTTAGGGAGCTTCAAAAATCCGGCAGAATTGGAAGGATAGAAGTTAATACAGAAACAAGATCAGGAAAAACAAAAGGCACAATCATAATTCCTTCTTCTTTGGACAAGGCAGAAACGTCCATAGTTGCAGCAGCTTTGGAAATAATACAAAGAATCGGGCCATGCAATGCCAAGCTTGATGTCGTGAATATAGAAGACGTAAGAATAAGCAAGAGAAGCATGGTGGTTGAAAGGGCAAAGGAATTGCTCAAGAAAATGATGGAGCAGACAATGCCGGACTCTCAAGAGCTTGCAGATGAAGTAACTGCATCTGTAAGGGTAATGGAAATTGTCGAATATGGAAAGGACAGACTGCCAGCAGGCCCAGCAATTAACGAGAGTGATGAAATAATAGTTGTTGAAGGCAGAGCAGATGTATTGAACTTATTAAAGCACGGCTTTAAGAATGCTATTGCAATTAACGGGACTTCTGTGCCTGAAACAATCATAGAATTGTGCCAGAAAAAGGTTGTGACTGTTTTTGTAGATGGCGACAGAGGCGGCAACTTGATAATAAAGGAATTAACATCAGTTGCTGATATAGATTTTGTCACAAAAGCCTCTGATGGAAAAGAAGTGGAAGAAATAACAAAAAAAGAGATACATAAGGCATTGAGGAGCAGAATTTCAGGGGAGCAGGCAAAGCTTGAGCTTTCAAGAGAGCCAGAGAGAACCTCTATGGAGCTTGTCAAAAGACAGCAGCATAGCCAGCCACAGCAGCAATTCCAAAGGCCGATGCACAGGCCATACCAGCCTATGCCTAACATAAGGCGAGTTCAAATTTCAAATGAGGAAAAAAATGCATTTAGGTCAATGCTTGAAGACTTGATTGGCACAAGAGGCGCAGAGATACTTGATAACAAGCTTTCTGTGCTTGGAAAAGTTCCAATAAGCGAGATACAAACTGCTTTAAAAAGCATAAGCAACGCCCATGCTGTTGTATTTGACGGCAGCATTGAAAGAGAAATTGTAAAAGCTGCAGAAGAAAGCAATGTCAAGTTTTTGATAGGAATGGACTCAAAAGTCAAGCAGAACGAAACAAGGGTCAATTTATTGACTGTGAATGAGCTGAACTAGAATTTTGTTTTAATATTTTAATTTTAAAAAGGGGAATTCTTCAATGGTCTGTAGAGATGAAAACGCCAAAGTGTTTAGATGGATTAATAGAAACAGGATTGGACAAAGTATATGGTTTTTTGGATAATTTAGATATATACATTGAAAAACATCCAATACGCTCAATTTTGTATTTCGGTACAACTGTAATCACAACCAATTCTGCTGCACACTTTTTTAAAGATATTGTTTACAGAGGACCAAAAAAGGAAGACCTCATTAATGCTGTGATTTTAGCAGGATGCGGCTATGCAATCAAAAAAATATTTAGTGATGTTAATTCAGAAGGTACATCAAAAAAATTGAGCGACCGACTTGCAGATATGGTAAGCGAAGACATGGCACTTACGGTTGGCTTCATTACTTTGTCTAAAGAATTAGGAAAAAAATACTTGGGAAAAGTAAGAATTTATCCAAGCGGGAATGAAATGATAAATGCATTGGATTACTTCGAAGAATCTATCATTCATGCTGCTCAAAATGGATTGTTGCAGCCAGAAAAAACCTTGAAAATGCTGCCGATTCTTGAAACAGCTTATTTGTTTCTTAGAGAAATGTTTGAGGACAAAACTTCCCAGCATCCAAGAGTCATGTTTGGTGATATTGAAAATTTGCTTGAAGAAGTGATTGGCAAGATGGAGCAGTTTTATGGATACAAAAGAAGTGTAACCTTAAAATTTTCAGATAAGCCGATAACTGAAGTAGAAATCCAAAAAATGTTAGAGGATATAAGAAAACTCTGAGTGTTAAACCAAACTCTTCGACAAATTTTTCTCGCACTCTTTTAATTTGTTCAGCCTGCAGAAGTTTTCCTTTATTGTTTCTGCTGAATTTATGCCGCTGAATCTTACTTTGTTGTTGATTAGGAATGTTGGAAAAGTTTTAATGCCGAGTTCTTGCGCAAGCTTGTCATTCGAAAAGTGTTTTTCAAATTTTGCTTCTGCAAAAGCATCCAAAAATTCCTTTAGATTGTTTTCTGCCTTTATGGCAGCTTCGTCTCCTGCAATGACGAATAATTCAATCTTGTTTGCAATGTTATCCCTTTTAAAATAAAATGTGGAGCCAGCTGCATCTTCGCTTAAAATATAGCTATTGTCTTTCTTCATAATTGTTTGCTTAATCTGCTCGAAACTCGGTTTTTTTGTTATGTTTTCATCTAAAATATACATAGGCAGCATTTTTGCATTAAATTTTTCTGCCAATTCTTTGCCTTTTTCCGTATTGTAATCAATTTCTTTTACACTTATTGCTCCAAGCCAGCTTTCCAGAATGCCTAATACTCTTTGAGTATCGCAATTAAAGCAATTCTTCCTGTCATTCAAAACAACAATGTTTGATTTTGATACTTTAAATTCGCACTTTGCATCTTTTGTTCCAGGCGCTACGCAAATCCCGATTTTTCCTTCTTGCTTGCAGTCGTCGCCAGAATTGCATGCGGCAACAAATTTTGATGGCATTATTTTTTCTTGGGCTTCTTTCTTATTCACGAGAAAATCCTGTGAGATGCGAGTGAGCTCGTCGAACTCGCTCACATTCGTCTGATTTTCTGTGCCCCGAAAATCTATGATTTTCGTGGGTTTCAATAAAGAATATGAAAAAAATATGATAAGCGCCAAAACAATAAAAACAATGGCATATTTAAAGAATTTGCCTTCATTTTTATCCTCTTTAATTTCTATTTTCGGCTCTTGAGCTTCTGGCGATTCTTTTTGTTCAGTTACTTGAATTTGTTCCTGCTGCTGCTCTTCAAAAGTTTCGTCTTGTATTACATTTAGTTTTATTTTTTTTCCTTCTTTGGACTCTATTGCCTCAACATCCTTTGTTTCTTCTATTTTTTCCTGCTTTTCCGGCTTTTCTTTTTTTGTTTCTTCATTAATTTGTTCTTTTTCTACAAGCTTTATCTCTTTTAGTTTTTTCTCAATCCTGTCCTTGCCTTTTTCATACTCCTCTCTGCTTATAACATCAGCTTCAAAGCTCTCTTTAAGGAACCTTAGTTCTTGCTCTAGTCTCTCTCTCTGAGTTTTATCGTCCATAAGAACTCTTGCAAGGCATAATTAAGGTAATAAATAAACCTTTCTAATATAAATAGAAATTTTTATTACTAATAAGTTTCAATAAAAGCATTTATAATATAATACAAGGGTTGTATCTTATGTATGACATTCTTATAGGCAGGAGTGATGCTGATAAGGAAAAATATGGCACGCAAGGCTCAATCTTCATTGGCAAGCACTATGTCAAGATGGGACAGACTGTTTCATTGTCGAATAAGGTCTATCTTGATGTTTCTAAAAGCCATGTAGTTTTTATTGTTGGTAAGCGCGGATCCGGAAAGAGCTATAGCATGGGTGTTATTGCAGAGGGCATTTATGACTTAGAAGACGAAATTAAAAAAAATCTTGCTGTTGTAATGCTTGACACAATGGGAATTTACTGGACTATGAAATACCCAAACAACAAGGAAAAAGAACTGCTTGACGAATGGGAGCTTGAAAGCAAAGGCATAAATGTGCAGATTTTCACACCAATTGGTTTTTATGAAGAATATAAGGAAAAGGGCATACCTACAGATTTTCCATTTTCAATCAAGACAAGCGAGATAAATGCAGAGGAATGGTGCATGATTTTCAATGTTTCAGTAACAGAGCCGATTGGTATTTTGATTGAGAGGATCATAAATAATCTGAAAGAAGAAAAAAATGAGTATGGCATTGACGACATTGTAAAAGCTGTACATGCTGATGACAGGACAGAGCAAAGTGTAAAAGATGCTGTTGAAAACCGCTTCTTAGTTGCTGAGAAATGGGGTTTGTTTAGTAGAGAAGGTACCTTAATAGAGGATTTAGTAATTCCTGGACAAATAACTATTCTTGATGTCAGCGCTTATGCAACAACAGCTGGTGCTGAAAATCTAAGAGGATTAGTTATTGGCTTAGTTGCTCAGAAATTATTTGTGCAAAGAATGGTTTCAAGAAGAGCAGAAGAAGAAGCTGCAATAAGCGAAGAGATTCATTTTTTTGAAGAGGAAACAGAAAAGAAGAAAGAGCCTATTGTTTGGCTTATTATTGATGAGGCGCATGAGTTTTTGCCGAATAAAGGCAAAACTCCTGCAACAGCTCCTTTGATAACTGTGATTAGGGAAGGAAGGCAGCCTGGAATTTCTCTTGTATTGGCGTCGCAGCAGCCTGGCAAGATTCATACTGATGTTATTACGCAATCAGATATTGTCATTGCCCATAGGATTACTGCAAATATAGATGTGCAATCTTTAGGAGGCTTGATGCAAAGCTATATGAGGGAAGGCTTGGATAAGCAGCTTAATTTACTGCCTTCAGAGGAAGGAGCTGCAATTGTATTTGACGACTTAAATGAAAAGCTTTATCCAATAAGGGTAAGGCCAAGGTTTAGCTGGCATGGCGGCTCTGCTCCAACTGCTTTGCCGAAAGAGAAGAAAGTGTTTGAGATTTAGAGTAAACTGAAAATATATAATAAATTATCATTAAAATTTTTTAGTTAATTTAATCTAATTTTTGGAGAATATCTTTTGGGCTGGCAATTTCCAAGCCAAATCTTTTTTTAAGTTCTTCCTTTTTTCTTAACAGTCTTTCATTTTCTGTAACAAAAAAATCTATTTTAGCATTCATTACTGCATTAATATATTGAATAAAGCTATCACTTCCATAATCATCATAAAACATATCTTTATATTTTTGGTTATACTCCTGCTCTGTAAAAAGTTTTTCTTCAAAAGCTTGCTTTAGCACATTATCTTTCTGTAAATTCATCTTATAATTAACTCTCTCTATAATTTTCATGCCTATAGGTTTAGGAAGTTTTAGTAGATTTTTAATCAATTTTGGATCAATTACTACAAAATTTTTATGTTCGTCTTTTTTATTTTCTTTTGTAATTTTTCACAACCTCTTAAAAAACTCCATCTTGTTCAACTGTAAAATCAACGATTAAAAATTATTTAAATATAATATAACTTTAGTTAATAATATTAACTATAAACCACTAAAAATTCTTTTTAGTTAATTATATTAACTAATCAAAACTCTGTTAATTTTATACTTGACATCCCATTTGTCAAATATTGCCTTAAGCAAATCTTCTTTTTCTGTTGGAACTAGAATTGAGCCTGCTCCTAGAAACTTGCCTTGAGCTTCGTTTAGCATGCCTTTTGAACCATATCGTCCTTTCAATAGATAATGAAATCTAACCCTTTTTGAGGGTGAAAAATAATTTAGTGTATAAACAAATAAGCTCTTATTCTCAAATCCAAAAACAGAAGAAAAACTTTTATTGTGCTTAATACTGCGCCCTTCATTTAGGAGTGTTTTTGCAGGAGTATTCCCAGATATAAAGGAACTTGACATTAAAATATTTATATGAAATTTCAGCTTAAAATTATCTGTTAATTTGCCTAACGAATCCACTAAATCTAGGCTTTTTTTCTCGTAATCGTCTTTGATTATTATGCAAAGATCTACATCGCGGGGGCTTAGGTTTCCTCTTATAGAAGATCCAAATAATATGACATCCACTATATTATTTCTTATAATCCACTGACTAATCTTTTTTATTGCTAGAGATAATTCTTTTTGCATTTTCTACCTCTTCCCTTACAAGTTTGGCTATTGTCTCACTAATTTCTTTGCTGTAAGAATCTCTGTAGAATCTGAATAACTTCGAAGCTATGTTATATAAAGATGAAGAATGCATCTTCAATAACTCAAATCTTTCTGCATGATTTGCTCCTATTTTATTTAACTTTCTTAATAATTCAAGGTCGCAAATTTCAACTAAAGCTTTGTAGTAAAGTATTACAGCAGAATTAAATTTCTTTTTGCTAAATGAGTAGTCGGCTATCTCAAGATACTCTTTCAGATTTTTTTCTATAATTTCTTTTTCAGCCATGTTAATATTATTAACTTAAAACTAGTATTTAAACCTTTGGGTTAATAATCATAACGAAGTTAAAAGAAAGCTTTAATTTTTCACAACCTCTTAAAAAACTCCGGTTTATTCAACTGCAGTACTATCAATACTAAAACAACCGCAATTATTGTCATTAGGTAGTATCCCAAGCCGATTGCAATTCCAACTCCAGAAACTGCCCAGACTGATGCTGCTGTTGTCAAGCCATGAACTTCGTCTTTGGACTTGAAAATTGTGCCTGCTCCCAGAAAGCCAATGCCTGTTGCTATGCCTGCAATTATTCTGGCTGCTTCATTTGGCAAGGTTTCAAGAGTTACTAACACAAACAAAGCAGAGCCAAGGCAAACAAGCATGTGCGTTCTAACGCCAGCAGGCTTGTGAACAACCTCTCTTTCCAGTCCAATCAAGCCACCAGCTAAAACTGCAAGAACCAACCTAAGCAATACTTCAGTGTATTCCATCTTTTATATTCTCTTTTTGTCAAAAATCGAGGATTTTTGAGCATGCTCAGAAACTCTTCGAGTTTCTGCCATATCCATCTTTAATGGCCAGTCGCTTGGAGCATAAGTCATTGATATCAGAGAAGCGACAAACATCAAAGTAAAAAACAAAACAAAGGTAAAGCCCCATGTTTTTGAGTTTGGAAGGATGTAAAAAGCAGAAATCAAAAAGCCAACAATGCTTGTAATCATATAGCCTCCTGACAAAGGAGCTATGTTGAATTCCTTGTGATGCATAATCTCAACCTCTTTTTTGATTTTTTTAAATTTTTTATGTATTTTTATTGAATTATCGAAAATAATGTATTATTTTCGGGAATGCTCAAAAATTTATATAATTTTTGACATTTTCGTTAATGTTCAATAGTTATTGAGTTTTATTTTATTGAATCTATATCTTTATTTTACTTTTATTTAAACTTAACGAAATTAAGCTTGCTTATATGCTTTCTTGCCTGCTCAATGCCTTTGACAAAATTGTCCATGAAATCTTCCATTTTATTGCAAGCAATCTCTTTCAGTTCGCCGCTTGTTATTTTGCCTGATTTGTATTCATTATATATTTTATTAAGCTCTTTATCGTCTTCAACTAAATGCTGCTTCATTAATTCAAAAACCATGTCTCTTTCTACAATTGCGCCAAGCTTTCTGTGTTCTTCTAAAGTATCTCTTCCGCCAGATAAAGCATTCTTGATTTTTCTCTTAACAAATTTTATGTCTTCTGGCAATTCTATACAGCTTTCTGGCTTTGACTTGCTCATCTTAATGTCGCCGTCAAGGGAAGGTGTATACTTGTTATACAATGCTGAAGGCAAAAAGTATTTTCTATCCTTAAATCTCCTAATTATGTCCCTTGTTAGCCTGATATGGGGATCTTGATCAATGCCCACAGGGATAATGCCGGGCATTCTTTCTTTGAACTGTGGATAAAGGATATCAGCAACTTGCGTCATTGCAGCCATTATCTTTCCAGGGTCGGCATTTCCATAAATCGCCTCAAACTCGTTGAGGGTGATTTTCTTTGCAAACTCGTACGCATTGTTCATAACTTCCTTATTTTCTGACTGGAAGTAGAATGTTGTTTTCTTGGCATCCAATCCAAGTGCGACATAAGCTGGGATGTGAAAGTCAAGAGCTCTTCCCCTCGATTCTTCTAAAGTTACCCCTCTTGTCGAAGCTGCCTCCAAATCAGCTACTAATATGTAAGTTTCAGCTCCATGCTCTTGAAAATACCTAATGTTTTCAACAACCATCTTTGTGCCAAAATGGATTTTTTCGGATGAAGGCATTATTCCGCTGAGAACATAGTATTTCTTCTTGCTTTTTATGGCGTCAGCTATCACTTTTAAATCCCTGCCTGCAAAAACTACGCCTCTCCTCATTATCCTATTTGGATTTGGAAGCAGCTTAGGGTCAAAGAGCTCTAATCCAAAGTCTTTTACAATTTTCTTATAGTCCTCTAACAAGCCAGAGCCCCATGGGTCTATTATCTTCTGCTTCATTTTAGCACTTTATCGCTTTTTACAGTTATCATCATTTTTTATTTAAATATTCTGTTTTTAAAATAAGATTATCAAACCGGCTCCAATCAGCATAATAACAGCCCCTATAGACCTTTCTTTGATACCTTTTTCCTTAAACAAAAAATAACCGTACAAAACCGAAAATATCGAGCTTGTTCTTTTTATCGAAATCATATACGGGACTATAACCATCCTTATAGCCAGCATATGGAATATTGTCATTAAACCAAAAAACAGACCAATGAAAAAGAAACTCTTAAAATCCGATTTTAATTGCGTTATTTTCTTCCTTGATACAAAAAAAGCTATTATGATAAAGGATATTGCAAGCAGGGGCAAGTAGATTGCGCTAAAGAATAACGGCGATGATTTCTGAACCAAAATTTTTCCTAAGTTGGATGTTATACTAAACAGAAAAGCAGCAATTATCATATAAACACAACCTTTTTCTTTAAGTACGGATTTAAATGGCTCTATGACGCCCCTCTTAATATCTTTTATATTTAAAATGTAAGCTCCAATGACCACAAGCAAAATTCCAAAGAAGCCCACTATTGTAGGCAGTTCCCCCAATATCATAAAACTTGTAAAGACCAAGAAAACTGGTGTCAAAGACAACAACGGCGCAACAAGCGACAAATTAGAATTTCTTATTGCTTTTACATATAAAATCCAAGCAATTGCTTCAATCAGCAAAGCAATGGACAGAACAAGCCAGAAAAGGCCGTCTAATTTTGGGATGGGTATAAAAAACAACAATATCAAAACAAAAGGGCTGCTGTACAAAAATCTGGACAAAGTTATTATGTAATCATCAATGCTCGATGAAATTCTCTTTGTAAAAGCGTCAGCAGTAGCCCAGCTAAAAGCGCTAATCAGTGAATAAATCACCCAAATCATTTTATTTTAAAGTGCTCGATATCTCTTTTATCGCAGCTGCTCTATCTTTTTTTCCAAATATGAAAGTGCCTGCTACAAATATGTTTGCGCCTGCTTCAAAGGCAATTCTTGCAGTTAATGGATTGATGCCCCCATCAACCTCAATATCGAGCTTTGGCTTAAGCTTTCTTAATTCTTTAACTTTTGACATTGTTAAAGCAATAAACTTTTGTCCAGCATAGCCAGGCTCAACTGTCATTATCAGCACCATACCGACCATATTAAGGTATTTTTCAATTCTATATAATGGTGTTTTTGGTTTTATAGAGATAGCAGCTTTTACTTTATTTTTCTTTATGAAATTAATTTGTTTTGAAGGATTTTTGCAAGCCTCCTCATGTATTGTTATGGAATTAGCCCCTGCATCTATAAAGCCTTTTATATAAGAATTGCTTGGCTCATGCACCATCAAGTGAACATCAAGCGGCACTTTTGTTTTGATTGTTTTTATAAAGTTTGAGTCAACTGTTGCAGCAGGAACAAAAATGCCATCCATAATGTCAACATGGATCAAATCAGCATGCTTCTCAACATCTTTTATCTCTTTATTAACCCTTGACAAGTCAGCTGACAAAATTGAAGGGGCAATTTTTACTTTTGGCATTTTATATTTTAAATTTTTATTTTTCAATATTGGTTTTAATTGATTTTTTATTGAATATAAAGTTGATGTTTTTGTTAATGTAATTTTGGCTCTCCTAACGCATTGTTCTATTTTGACACAGATATTTTAAAAAATATAAAAAAATTATTGATAAACTCTCTCTTCCCTTGTTATTCTGTCAATATCTGGATGCAATTTAAAGCTATATTTAAAGCTTTTAGGTTTCATTTTTCTGAAAACAAATCTTTGATTAAATTTAAAGCTATTTCCCTTTTCTTTGGAAAAGCAGCTACACTAATTTTTAAATGGAAGCATTTGCCAGAGTCAGTTAAAATTAATTTTTTTTCATTTATCCATGAGTCTTTGTCAAACCTAAAAAATAAATCAAGATTTTTATCCAGCCTTGATTCAAGCTGAGAAAGTATCATATTTTTTTGGTTTTCATCCAGATTATTCAATAAATTCTTAAGAAATTGGTTTATAAGCCCATTGTTTGCCAATGCAGCTTCAAATACTCCTATTTTACTTTCATTAAACCCATCGGCATTTGTTTTCTTAAAGGCAACTTTATTGTCTTCAATATTAAAAGGAAAAAACATTAAGAAAGCGCCTAAAATAGATTGGCTATTTTCATTTTCATGAGAAAAGACAGTCAGTTTTATTAAATGAGCATATTTCATTTAATTTCATCATAATTTCTCAAGCATGCTCATGATGTTCCATATCTGCGTCCTTGTATAAGCCTGCAGGTTAACGTCATTGGCAATCTGATCAAGTTCACTTAATGCCTTATTGACTTTTATTGACAATTCGGTGTCTTCTTTTAAAGTATTGACAACAGACTCTATTTTTGTTCTTACATTTCTAGGGGCAGTAGCATCTTCCTTTATCTCATTCAAGCTGTTTACAACAGTTAGCTGGCTTATTTGCTCTGTCATTTTCATGTTCAATCTTCCTTTTTTATTTTATTTAGAATTTCTGACTGTAATTTTGAAGCCTTTTCCCTCACTTGGGCTTCCTGTTTCTCCATTGTCTTTATTCTTAATTCAAGCATTTCCTTCTTTGACTGCAGCTCTGCTTTCAATTCATTCTTATCAGTTTCGACCATAATGTTCCCAACAATCTTGTATGCTTTTTCAGTATTGTCAAGCTCGTTCAAAGCTGACTCAACCTCAACAAGCTGGACTTGAAATTGCTGCTTTTGCCCTAGAAAACTCTGAAGGCTCTGCTCAAACATCTGCAGTTGGCCTATCTTTTGCTCTGTCTCTTTTGAAACTTCCATTTTTTATCTTGCTTTTACTTCTGTATTTACGCTTCTGGGCTTGAATAGTATCTTGCTCCCGCAGTATGGGCATCTAATCCTTTTTCTCAAATAGTCCATTGCTACTTTCTTATTGCAGTCAAAACATTTGTATTCTGCCATTATGCCTCCTCTAAAGCCTGATTAGCTTCTTCAGTTTCTTCTTTTATAGCTAATGGCTCCTCTTGCGCAGTTTCTGCTATTTCTTTTATTATTATCTTCTTTGAAATAGAATATGCCTTGCCTGTGAACTTGGCATTGCACTTTTTGCAGTTCCATATCCCAACAGCCATTCTCTTTACAGCTGTTTTGTTGCAGTAAGGGCACTTATGCAGCTTTCTCTGCTCAATTTCTATTTTAGAAAATTTAAGCTTAAGCTTTCTTCCGTACCTTGCTCCGAACCTTTTGACAGAGCCTAAACCCGATTTTTCTTCCGTTTTCATTTTCCTAAATGGGGCTGCCCGGAGTTTCAACAACGAAAAAGTTCGTTTAAGTATTTGAACCGGGGTCGTCCGCTTTTATGTCAACTCTGCGAACGAAGTGAGTTCTTGAGGCTTTATGCCTCGCAAAGCGTCAACCGATTTCGCGGTTGTCCCAAAGCGGAAAGGATGTGTCCAAGCTACCCCACAGCTTCATGCTTTTTAAAGACCCATGCTTGGGTAACTATCTTTAGCCCCACCTATGAGGATTAATCTTTCATTTTTAAATCTATCGTTAAAGCCTATTTCTTTAGCGAATTGTCCTAAACTGCTCTGCTTAATTTTAAAATATAATCCTTTAGTAATTTTTCCGTCTTTTCTTAAATTACCTTCAATTTGCCAAGTTTCGCTAGAATTTATATTAAATACATTCAACATTGATTTTATTTCTTTCAATAATTTTAATCCATTATCTAAATTTTCTTCTGTTTTATAAATACCAAATCTTATTTTTGGCTGTTTTTCAAACCATATGCTCCCTTAACAGTCAAAAGCAGTTCTTAAGTATGCCCTAGATAGCTCTTGATTAAGTCTAATCCATTTTGGTATTAAAAAAGATTTAGTAACCTTATCCCCTCTTGGAACTCCAATTTCTTCAAAAAATTTGGATATTTGCCTATTAAATACTCTATATTTATAAGTCTCTCCATGACCCATTCCTTTTTCTAATCTTCCTTTAATCTTAAACTTATTATACACTAAATTTTCAAAATCCGACAAAGTTTCTTTATTTTTAGAACATAAGTAAAAACATTTTAAGTCTTCTGCCAAATGTCCATCAAATGTCAAATAACTCACTAATTTAGCTAAATCTTCATTAAATTCTATTTTATTATAAATGTTATACATTTAAATCACCAAGCTTTATCTAGCCGAAACTGCGTAAATGATTTTGGGTTTAAATATTTCACACAGAAATGTCCAGTGCTATAATAAAGTATATATTAGAAACCATAAATAATAATTTGGCAGTTGAGACAATGTTTGAGGTGATTTAAAATGTAGAAATAAAATAGAATCAAGATTTTTAATTAGTTTGATTTTATCCAAAATTCTTATTTTTCGACATTTAAATGTATCGATAAAACTGATTTTCTGCTAATCTTTATAAACCTTTGAAATTTCTGATATATTATGGCGCTGACAGAAGCTCAAAGATTTCATTTAAAGAAATTCATCAAGGGACTGGAAAATTTTAGAGGCAGGCATACAGAATTAGTTAGCGTTTACGTTCCTCAGGATTATGACTTGAACAAAATAATTAATCATCTGGCTCAGGAGCAGGGCACAGCATCCAATATCAAGTCTTCTTCTACAAGAAAAAATGTCACAGATGCGCTGGAAAGGATGATTCAGCACCTAAAATTATTCAAGAAAACACCTGCAAATGGTTTAGTGGTATTCTCCGGCAATGTAGCTGAAAGAGAGGGCCAGCAGGATTTTAAGGTGTGGAGCATAGAACCCCCAGTGCCATTAAAAACAAGAATTTACAGATGCGACAAGGAGTTTGTTCTTGACATTCTGAGGGATATGCTCGAGACAAAAGATGTTTATGGATTGGTTGTTATGGACAGAAGGGATGCGAATATTGCATTGCTGAAAGGAAAAACAATCGTTCCATTGGTTAAGACACATTCAGAGGTGCCTGGGAAGTTTAAGGCCGGGGGGCAAAGCGCAGCTCGCTTCAGTCGTCTAATAGAAGGAGCTGCAAAAGACCATTACAAGAAAGTAGCGGAGTACATGAAGGAAGCATTTCTTAATATGGAAGGTTTAAGGGGCATTATAGTAGGCGGTCCAGGACCTACAAAATACGACCTTGTTGAAGGCGATTTTATAACAAATGAAGTCAAAAAGAAAATAATAGCAATAAAAGACTTAAGTTATACAGGCGAATTCGGCTTGGAGGAATTGCTCGAGAAAAGCCAGGATGTTCTTGCGCAGGAAGATGTGATGGAAGAAAAAAAGATTGTTGGAAAATTTCTTGAAATGCTTGCAACAAAGCAGAGCATGGTTTCTTATGGCGAAAATGAGGTTATGAATAAGGTGAAAATGGGTGTTGTTGATACATTGCTTTTATCAGAAGACTTGTCAGAAGAAAAAATAGAAGAGTTTGAGAAAGCAGCACAGCCAGTCGGCACAAATGTAAAGATTATTTCAACACAAACAAGAGAAGGCGTTCAATTAAGGGATTTTGGAAAAGTGGCAGCAATTTTAAGGTATGAAGTGCATGGATAAAAATGTCGCAACTAATCAAAGAAGCATTCCAAGAATTATATCCAGACAAAGAGTTGAAATATAATTTTTTTTTAAAATACTCAAGGAAATTCAAGCCTTACAATGCAAATGTAAGACTGTATCATAGTAATTTAATGTTTAATTTAAGCAGAGATTGGAAAAAAATAAGCAAAGAAATACAGATTGGCTTGGTACAGGAATTGATAACAAAAATCTTAAAAGACAAAAAAAGGACAATAAACATGGATTTATATAATTTGTTTATGAAAAATGTTCATTTAGCAATTCCCAAAACAAAAACTGACGCAATTCTTGAAGAGTCCTTTAATAGAGTTAATGAAACTTATTTCAATGGAATGCTTGACAAACCAAATTTAGAATGGGGCAATCCCTCAACAAGCAAGCTTGGCTCTTATGAATATGGAAGCGATACAATAACAATAAGCGCTATTTTCAAAAATGATAATCCAGAATTCCTGGATTATGTTATGTATCATGAAATGCTCCACAAGAAATTCAAGTTTCAAAACAAAAATGGAAGAAATTTTCATCACAGCAACGAATTCAAGAGAATGGAAGCTAAGTTTGAAAATAGGGAATTGATGGAAAAGGAAATATCAAAACTTGCAAGAAAGCACAGGTTTGGGTTAAGGGCTATTTTGAATTTCTAGTGAAAAAGTTTAAATACACATCACCTTAACTTAAGCTAAAATGACAGACAAATTTCTTCCTCTTGCAGCAATGGAAAAGCTGCTTAAGCAAGGCGGTGCAGAAAGAGTTTCTGACAAGGCAAAAGTGGCTTTGAAGAATGCGATTGAGGATATAGCGAATGAAATTGCTTCTAAATCAATAAAACTTGCTGTTCACGCCGGAAGAAAAACAGTAAAAGCAGAGGATATTAAGCTGGCAGTCAAGGAATGAATTAGTTATATTATATCAATACAAATAAATTCAAAAAACCTAGAACGACTACTTGAAAATCATAGATTTTCAAGTTCCCAAAAATGCTATGCATTTTTTAGGATTTATAAGTAATCAAGAAGAAAGTGAACCGTTTGTAATATATTGGCGAGGTGGAGTTTAGTGAGATGCGTGCGACCGACTTGTGAGTGAGTTCGGTGAGATAAGCGAGCGGGTGAAGGAGCGAGCGAGAGGCGAGCTCTCGCATCTACCCGAGCTTTCGCATTCGACTGCTCACTCGCATCTCACCGCTCGCACGCTCGCGTTCAACTCAGGCAAAAGACGCCGAGCACAAGATGTCGAAAATTGAAAATTTTCGAGCACGATCGGAAATGCGTAGCATTTACCGACGATTGCGAAGCAGATTGAAGAATTAAGATATTAATTCAAATTTGTCAACTTTAAGCATAATCTTTATAAATTATTAGCTTACTCTAAAATAAAAAAGCAAAAGGTGGGGCTCAATGTCAACAAAGACTATTAGTGCAAATAATGTGCAGAAAGGCACCTCCATCATCCTTGAGGGTGTGCCATGCAAAGTTGTAGATGTTGAGATTTCAAAGCCAGGCAAGCACGGCCACTCAAAAGTCAGGATATCTGCTGTTGGGTTGATAGATGAAAAAAAGAGGATTGTTGTGATGCCGGGCCATGACAATATTGAAGTTCCGATTATAGAGAAGAGAACAGCGCAGGTTTTGAGCTTGCATGGCAATAGCGCCAATGTCATGGATTCTGAAACTTATGAGACATTTGACTTGAAAATTCCAGAGGAATTCAAAGATCAGGTTGTTGAAGGCTCTTCTGTGCTTTATTGGACAATTTTAGATGAAAAAATCATAAAACAGGTTAAGGGAAGTGATTAAATGATTAAGCAAAAAAAATCAGAGATTCATCGAAAATCTAAAAGATTTTCGGGGTGCTCGGAAATCCAAAGATTTCCGACATTTAATCTTAACCAAAAAAACACTAGGGGTGTTTATTTTGGTTAAGTTTCCAGAAGCTGAAATAAGAAAGTTTAGGAATGTATTTGTCTGCAGGAAATGCAAAACCAAGATTAAGGCTCCTAACATGAAGATAATCCAAGGAAAGATAAGCTGCAGAAGATGTGGGGGCAAGGCATTTAAATCTGTAAGGAAGAAATAAAATGCTTGATTTTCAAACAATTGCCGCTGTTGTTTTTCTTATTGCTTTGACAATTTTTGTTTTCTTGAAGAGGAAAAATCTTGACACTAAGCAGATAATTCCCTATCTTCTATATTTTTCAATGTACAAGACAAAATTGGGATTGAAATTAATGGATTCTTTAGCTAAAAAGCACAGAAAACTTATGATTTATATTGGATATGCAGGAATTTTGGTTGGATTTCTTGGAATGATTTTGATTAGTTATGGATTAATCAGCAATATTTATGTCTTATTTACAAAGCCAGAGGCAATGCCTGGAGTTGGATTAGTGCTTCCGTTCAAAGCAAAAGGCATTTTCTTTGTTCCTTTCTTTTACTGGATAATCTCTATTTTTGTCATTGCTGCTGTGCATGAATTTTCGCATGGATTGATTGCAAGAGCAAATAATCTGAAGGTGAAGTCAAGCGGTTTTGCTTTTCTTGGATTGATAGTTCCAATTATTCCTGCTGCTTTTGTGGAGCCTGATGAAAAAGAATTAAGGAAAAGGCCGCATAAAGAGCAGCTAAGCGTTTTTGCAGCTGGTCCATTTTCAAATATTGCAATAGCATTTTTGTTTTTAGCAATTGCCTCACTTATTCTTGCGCCAATAGCAAATGCAGTAATCGAGGCAAATGGAGTTAAGGTGGCTGATTATGTCAAAGTGGGACCTGGCGAGCGAGTCTCTTCGCGAGCCTCTCATGCCACTGGCCCTTTTCCTGCTGAAAGCTCTGGAATAAAGATTGGCGAAATAATACAACAAGTTGATGATAAAAGCACTCCTTATGTAGAAAATCTCTCAACAGCTTTGAGAAGCAAAAAGCCAAATGATGCTGTAAAAATAAAAACAGATAAATCATCGTATGAGATAAAGCTTGCAAAGAATCCAGACAATGAAAGCCTTGCATATCTTGGAGCTTATCTAGAGCAAAGCACAAAGATAAAAGACAATATAAAAACAAGCTATGGTGAATTCTTGCCAAAAGCCTTGATATGGATTTATGGGTTGTTTGTTATTTTGTTTGTTTTAAATCTTGGAATTGGCTTGTTTAATCTTGTGCCTATTGGCCCTTTAGATGGAGGCAGAATGCTGCAACTAGTTCTTCATAGAATTTTTGACAAGAAAAATGGCAATAAAGTCTGGTATTACATTGGAATGTTTTTTTTGATTTTGATATTGATTAATATAACTGCTGGGTTTGTGAGATGAGAAATTATTCATATTATTGTTTTTAAAGAATTAACTTTGTTTACCTTTGCTCTCAACATACTCCTTTACTCTGTCATTTCCTGTTGGCTTTGCATTTGGGCCAAGAGAATAGTAAATTTTTTCAGCTTCTGTGCCCCAGGAATAATCCCCTTTTTCTTTCTCAACTTTATTTACAACAAATTCTCCAAGGTCAACTCCCTTTTTCAAATGATAGTAAATGCTCCTTAGAGTCACTTTAGGGAATATCGCTGTGTAAATTTTATAGATTTCATATCCGTAAGCTTTTTTTATAAAATGGAGTATTTCAACAACATTCTGCCTTATTTCTGATTTTATTGGACGTCCTTTCTTCATAAAAATGATAAATATTTACTTATTTATATACTTTTTGTTTCTATATAGAAAATAAATATGGAGATGCACGCGAGTTAGCGTGCTCGCTAGCAACATATTTATACTAAGACTTATTCATTTTACAAATGCCATTCAAAATTAAAGAAACAATACTTGGGTTTAGCATTGCGATAATATTTGTTTTTTTTGTTATTTTTGGGATTAAAGCATTTTACAAAGAGCCAAAGTATGAGGATTTTTGCAGCAGAGGCACTTTGATAGATGTAGTTTATTCTGAGGGGTATCATGGATCTTATCCATATCCAGCACGATTTAAAGAGCCTACTGAGAATTTGTGCGCAAAAGCCATTACAGAATATGACAAATTCAGGAAAACTTGTGCAGACAAAAAAGCTGATGTTTTATACGAGTACGATGAAAATGGCTGCCAAGTTGCAAAAGAATGCACTTTTTGCCAGCAGGATTACAACAAAGCAAGAAATATTTACTTTAGGAATGTTTTCATTATAAGCGGCATTGTTGGGATTATTGTGATAATTATTGGAGCTGTTTTGCATTTAACAAGCGTAAGCTCAGGCTTGTTTGGAGGAGGAGTTTTAACTATAATTTATGGAACAATGAATTATTGGAGTGAATTGGCTGATTGGGCGAGATTTATTATTTTGGGAATTGCTTTGATTGTTTTGATTTATCTTGGCTATAAAGGATTTTCTGTACTTGGCTTTGGCGGTAAAGGGGTAAAGAAATTAAGAAGAAAAAGAGATAGATTAATTCTTTAATTAACAGCGTTAATTTGTTAAATTTATTAAGTTTCAGTATAGAAATAAATTTAAATTAGACTTGTTTTATTTATTTTCATTATGGAAAATAATTAACAATACTGATTAACCCTCAAAACCTTATTAACTCCTTGCTCTAGAATTTGCTGTCTTTCTTTATGTACTCCAAACCCTATTTCTTTAGCAAATTTATCCAATTGTTTTGCTCCAATATACAAACTCCACATATCGTGCCTATTGCTTCTTAAAACTGGTTTACATTCAAAACCAAGCATTGTTAAAAGTCTATGCAGATATTTTATCTCTTTTTCATTTCTCATTTCGATCCTTACGTATCTGCTTTTATTGAAGTAAGCAGTGCCCTCACCAATCATCATGCCTCTGATGTAAGCGGCTGCTAGTTTATTGTCTTTAGAACAAAACTCTTTAATTGTAGGTTCTATTAAAAGAATTAGGTCAATAAGTAATGCATTATCTAAACATGTTTTATATATTATTTTATTTTTCCACTTTGTTTTTGTATATTTTATTTTAACCTGACTATGTTCTAGTTCAAGATACTGCTTTATGTTTTCCAAATCTTTTTCATCAAAGCATTCATTATTAGGAACAGAAACCCGAATATAAAAATAGTTATTTGGAAAATAAGTTCTTAGCCATTTCATAAAATGCTTATGAACAGCTAATTTTGAATTAGATAATCTTACTTTTCTAGGAATTTTCTTTCCATTAGATCCATTGTCACCTTCCGCCAAATAGAGAGCATAACCTTCTACAAAGAATTCATCAATTTCTAATTCTTTATTTAATATAAGTTCTTTAGAAGTCTTTGAACCTCTTGTATAAAACGCTAAAATTTCATTATAAAGTTCTTCTTCATAAATATTAAAATCTTTTATTATTCTCAATAATCTATCAAACTTAAAGTATTTATTTTTCCTGAATTCAAGAGCTAAAGTATGAAGATTAATATTTAGTTTTTCTCTATTATATCTACTCAGAGTTCTATACGTGTTTAATATTTTATTCTTTAACTCCAATTTGAAAGCACTGCTAACTTTAACATGTGCTAAGCTATTATTTCTTAAATAATCAAATGTTATAATTTTTGTTGAATTCATTTAAAATCACTGAGTTTTTCTCGGTTGAGACTGCGTAAAAAGCTTTTGATATTAGTCAAAAGACTTAATTTGGCAGTTGAAACATTGTTTGAGGTGATTTGAAATATTGAATGATAACAAAAAGAACATCGATTTTGAAGTTTAAATAGTTTAGGCAGAGATGTCCAGTGGTCAGTGCTTCTTTTTCCTATGTAATGTTTGTTCTAATTTGATTATAGCGACTGTAGTCTTGATAACACTATCGGGATTTAAGGATATACTATCTATCCCACATCTAACTAGAAATTCAGCGAAGTCCAAATAATCACTACTCGCTTGCCCACATATGCCAATCTTCCTTTTGTTCCTTTTAGCCTTGTGTATAACTTCGTAAATCATCCATTTAACAGCTGGATTTCTCTCATCATAAAGCCTGCTTACAAGCTCTGAATCCCTGTCTAAGCCAAGAGTTAACTGCGTTAAGTCGTTGCTTCCAATACTAAAGCCGTCAAAAATCTTTGCGAAATCATCTGCCAATATTACATTGCTTGGAATTTCGCACATAACATATATTTCCAAACCATTTTTACCTTGGGTTAACCCATATTTTCTCATTTCAGCAATAACAAGCTTTGCTTCTTCAACAGTCCTGCAAAAAGGAATCATAAGCTTGGTGTTTGTCAAGCCCATTTCATCTCTGGCTTTTTTCATTGCCAAGCACTCCAAGCCAAAAGCTTCTCTATAGCTGCCAGAATAATATCTTGAAGCGCCTCTCCAGCCAAGCATCGGGTTTTCTTCTTTTGGCTCAAACTCATTGCCGCCAATCAAGTTAGCATACTCATTTGTCTTAAAGTCAGACATTCTTACAATAACGTCTTTTGGATAGAAAGCAGCTCCAATCATTGCAACTCCTTGCGCAAGCTTCTCAATAAAGAAATCAACCTTGTTTTTGTAAGCATAAGTCAATTCATTAATAGTCTCTTTTATTTTCTTGTCTTTGAGCTTGCCAAAATGCAATAAAGCTAATGGATGAACCTTAATGTAAGAGCTTATAATAAACTCTTCTCTTGCCAAGCCAACTCCATCATTTGGTATAAAAGAAAATTCAAAAGCCTGGTCAGGGTTGCCAACATTCATCATTATCTTTGTTTTTGGCCTTTTTAATTTTTTCAAGTCTATCTTTCGTATTTCAAACTTAAGCTTGCCTTTGTAAACCTTGCCAACTTCGCCTTCTGAGCAGCTTATAGTAACGTCAGTTCCTGTTTTCACAATTTCTGTTCCCTTCTCAGTTCCAACAATTGCAGGAATTCCTAGTTCTCTGGCAACTATTGCTGCATGAGCTGTGCGACCCCCTTTGTTTGTGACAATTGCAGAAGCAACTTTCATTATCGGCTCCCAATCAGGATCTGTTTTTTCTGTTATAAGAATTTCTCCCTGCCTGAAGCTTTTTATGTCCTTTACATTTTTTATCACATGAGCTTTTCCTGCTCCTATTTTCATGCCAACGCTAAGCCCTGTTAAAATAACCGGGCTTTTTTCTTTTAATATATATTCTTCAAGAATGTTCAGATTTTTCTGGCTTTGGACAGTTTCTGGACGCGCTTGAACAATGTACAATTCATTTGTTATGCCATCTTTTGCCCATTCCATGTCCATTGGCTTGAACTTTCTGGCTTTTTTTGAGTAATAGTCCTCTATAATGATAGCCCATTTTGAAAGCTTTAGGATTTCATTATCATTCAAAACAAATTTAAAGCGCTCTTTGTACGCTACTTCAATATTCTTTGTTGCATGCTTTGCCCCATTCATGCTGTAAATCATTTTTATTTTCTTGCTGCCTAACTTCTTGCTTATAATCGGCTTGAAGCCTTTTTGCAATGCAGGCTTGAAAACATAAAATTGATCTGGATTTACAGAGCCCTGCACAACATTTTCGCCAAGCCCATAAGCAGCATTAATCAAGACAGCATCCTTAAATCCAGTTTCTGTGTCGATTGAGAACATGACTCCAGAGCATGCCTTGTCGCTTCTCACCATTTTTTGCACTCCAACAGATAAAGAAACTTTGAAATGACTGAAGCCTTTGTCTACCCTGTAAGAGATTGCCCTGTCTGTGAATAAGGAAGCAAAACACTTCTTGGTTGAATCAATCAACGCATGCTCCCCTCTTATGTTGAGGTAGGTTTCCTGCTGGCCTGCAAAACTGGCAGTCGGCAGATCTTCCGCCGAAGCAGAGCTTCTCACAGCAACATCTGTATTGGCCCCATACTGTTTGCATAGTTTTTTGTAAGCAGTCGATATCTCATCTTTAAGCTCTTTTGGAAATTCTGCTTTTAAAATTGTCTCGCGGGCTTTTCTTCCCTTTTCTGTCAGATTTTTTATGCTTGAGGTGTCTAAGCCCTGAAGAACTCTCTTGATGTCATCTTTTATTTTTGCTTTCTCAAGAAAATAGTTGTAAGCATGAGCAGTAACGGCAAATCCATTTGGAATTTTGACTCCCTTTTTTGTTAGGTTTCTGTACATCTCACCTAGAGAAGCGTTTTTGCCGCCAACAATAGCAACATCATCAATGCTTAACTCATTAAACCAAAGAATAAATTTTTTTTTCTTGCTCAAAACGAAGTCACCTCTTTGATTATTAACTTGAAGTATTTTTATTAATATAAAGGTTTTGATTTTTTATTGATTAGAAAATAATAAATAACAGATATATTAAGAATGCCTATGAAGAAGTTTATCATTATAACATCCACAATAAATAACTTCCGAGCTACAAATTTTATAGAGAAAGGTCAACTTAACCATTATATTGCATGTGGATGTTGCGGCGGAGCTGAACCAAGAGAAATGAAGTGTCTGTATAGGTCAAAAGGAGATAATCTACTTGAAGTTGTGAGAGACGATTGGAAAAAAGAAGCAATTATAATTGCAGATTTGTTGGGTGTAGCTTGGGAATTAATTATTCATATTGTGACTAATGTCTAATAAAAAACTTTAAATATTAAGCAAGATACTCTAATTTAGGTGGTTTAAATGTCAAATTTTGTTAAAGTCGCGAGTGCCAATGATTTAAAGCCTGGCGAAAATAAGGTTGTGAATGTTAATGGAACAGAAGTTGCCTTGTTTAATGTAGAAGGTGAGTTCTTTGCTATAACCAACACCTGCCCGCATAGGGGCGGTCCTTTAGGAGAAGGTTATCTTGAAGGAGATGCTGTGACGTGCCCATGGCATGGCTGGCGCTTCAATGTCAAAACTGGCGTATCGCCTGTAATGCCGACTGCAAAAGTTCCGACTTACGAAGTAAAAGTAGAAGGTGGTGATGTGTTTGTAGCTTTAGAATAAATTTTCCAATCAAATTTTCTTCTTGTGAATCTTAACTTTCAATTTTTTCATAGCCTTCATCGCTTCTTTAAAGGTCAATAAAATATTCTTTGCGCCATAATTCATTATGACAGATTGTGCATTTGCAATTCCCAGCTTAATGGCAAATTCTATGTCGTTTTTCCTTAAAATGCCGCAGAGAAATGAGGAGGCAAAAGCATCTCCAGCTCCTGTTGCATCAACAACCTTTACAAAAGGCGGCTTAGCAGTGTAAATATGCTTTTTATCTATAACATATAAATCATTTTTGCCATCGGTAATTACAACAATTTCAGGACCCAAGCTTTTTAACTTAAATAAAAGTCCCTCAATTGGCTCTTTTCCAACAAGCAAGCATGCTTCTTCCTTGTTCAAAATCAGCAGTTCTGTCCTGCTTATTACGTGCTTTAAATGACGCATTCCTTTCTCAGCAAGATAAGTGCTTGGGTTGAAAGCAATTTTTATCTTATGCTGCTGGGCAAATTCCGCTAATCTTTCTAAAGTATGAAATGACTCTTCAAGCATAGAACAAAAGTAAAACCATTTTGTCTTAAGTTTCTTATATGGAACATCCTCGTGCCTTAACTCATCATTAACGCCTTTGTATGTTAAAATGGTTCTATCGTGCTCTAAAGTATCAAGAATGACAGAATAGCCTGCATTGCCTTTGCCATGCGCGCAAAGCAGTTGTATTTTTTCTTTTTTCAGATTTTTATGTATAAAATCAGAATTTGTGCCTGTACCAAGCTTGCCAAGAAAGGCAACTTTGTGCCCAAGCCTTGACAAGGCAACTGCTGTATTTGTCCCTCCCCCTCCTGTTGTAAATTCAAGCTCGTCTATTAATATTTTAGAGCCGCTTGGAAAAGCCAGCAAATCTGTTTCGCCTTTTGGATCAATAATTTTTATAATCTCAGAAAACCTTGTTCTTGCAAAAACATCTACAGTGGAGCTGCCAACAGTAATTACATCATACATAAGTTTTTATTAATTTATTGGTTTATATAGTTTTTTGTTTTCTTGGTTTTTTATTTAAACTCTGAATATTGCAGTTTGAGCTCTGCTTGAATTTTGTTTTTAGAAAATACTAGCGAGTGCAGATAATCAAAAATTCTCGTATGGCTTCCATTTAATTTGGATTTTTGGTATTCAAAAGATATTTATATGAATGCTGGTTAGTGTCCTGTAAGTGCGTTATAATGAGTGTGAAAAAGATTATTACCTATGATGCATGGCACCTAGTTCTAGTCTCTGTCTTCATCGTTGTATTTTCAAGTTTATTGCTCACAACTATCAACTCGCAAGGAAGCACTGCATTGACTATTAACCTACAAGAAAGCACAGAATGGATACGCCACAGCATAGACACCGGCACTTCGCTAGGTGCAGATGGCACAAGATTGGCAGATGTTGATGGCGATGGCGACATGGATATAACAACACCATGGGAAGAAAAAGGGCATATAAAAGCGTATCTCAACCCCGGTCCAGGGCAAAACATTACTCAATTGTGGGAATCAGTTATTGCTGGCCGCGTGAGAGGCCCTGAAGATTCTGTTTTTGCTGACTTGGACAACGACGGAGCCGTGGACGTGGTCAGCTCGGCAGAGGGTGCCAAAGCGTTATACGTTCACTGGGCGCCAAAAGATGCAATCATCAATGGGCTATTCAATAAAAATGCTTACTTAAATTCTAGTTTGTGGACGACAGAGCCTATTGCGGAATCCAGCGGCTCAAGCTGGATGTTCGCGTTGCCAATGGATGTTGACGGCAAGAATGGAATAGACCTTGTGG
>Ga0209541_10004452_pt1 | contig 24850 bp, 29 predicted proteins | sample RifCSPlowO2_01_FD_184027 | JGI IMG/M metagenome (GOLD analysis project Ga0209541, IMG submission 184027) | Groundwater microbial communities from Rifle, Colorado - Rifle CSP2_plank lowO2_0.1 (SPAdes) (version 2) | ecosystem: Environmental > Aquatic > Deep subsurface > Groundwater | place... | reverse complement strand
GGCCTCATCGGTTTCCTCGCCTACTTCTGGTTCTTAGGAAGCATTTTCCAGCTTGGTTTGGAGGCGCCGGCAGGGGAGCGACTTCTCGCGGCAGGGTTTCTGGGCGGCCTTGCGGCCATATGCGTTCTCAATGTTACCACCCCGTACCTGAACCATCCGCTCGGCATCGGTTACCTTGCACTTTCGATAGTAACCTTCAAAGCGCTTCGTCCATGAAACCACTCGTGAGCATCATCGTACTGAGCTATAACAGCAAGCGCTACATTGAGAAGTGTTTAGGCTCTGTTTTGGCGCAGGATTATCAGAACTGGGAGGCGTTCGTCATAATCAACGGATCGACCGACGGTTCGGGGGACCTCATCAAGAGGCTCTATGGGAAATACAAACGCATTCGCGTAGTCGAACCTGGGGAAAATTTGTGGTTTTGCCGCGGAAATAATTATGGTATAGGAATGTCCCGCGGAGAATATATTCTAGCTTTGAACCAGGATACGATCATGGAGCCAAATTTTTTGAGCACCCTCGTGCAAGCGATGGAGGAGGACCGCTCGCTCGGGTCAGTCTCTGGCAAGCTCCTCCACTACAATTTCGAAGCTGAGTCGAAAACCAAGATCATCGACAGTACCGGACTAGAAATTTTTAAAACGCGCAGGGTCATCGACCGCGGGCAATGGGAGTCAGACCATGGGCAGTATGACCGCGACACGGAAATTTTCGGCGCTTCGGGGGCGGCCGCCATGTATCGGCGAAGCGCCCTCGAGTCAGTAAAACTTCCCAAAAAAGATGGAAAGTTTGAATATTTCGACGAGGACTTTATTGCTTACAAAGACGACATCGATCTATCGTGGAGACTGCTATTATATGGGTACACGTGTCGTTACGTGCCGCTCGCGGTCGTGTATCATGGACGCACTGTCGGACGGTCCTGGCCGTCACGGCTCATCAAGTTTATTTGGAACCGCATGGGCCAATCACCGCAGGTGAGGATTCAGTCGTTCAAGAATCACTATCTGATGATGGTCAAAAACGAAATTTCACGGCATTTTTGGAGACAATTTCCTTATGTTTTGACCCGAGAAATCCTCCTGCTGATCTACAGCTTGCTGTTCGAGCAGTTTCAGGTCGTGGCCATAAGGGATTTTTTTCGGGAGTTGCCAGAAGCCCGCCGCAAGCGCAATTTAGTCATGGCAAAGGTGAAAGTGAACTACACATATCTTTTATCCCTTTTCCATTGATATGGACATATCCGTCATCATTGTCAGCTACAATACCAAAGATAAGCTCCGCCTTTGCCTCGCGTCCGTGACGCAAAGCTCAGGCGTGGTTTTTGAGGTGTTTGTGGTTGACAACGCGAGCTCCGACGGGTCGCCAGAGATGGTGCGGGAGGAGTTTCCGAGCGTGGCTTTGGTTAGAAACCGAACCAACATTGGATATGCCAAGGCCAACAACCAGGCAATCGCGAGTTCGCGCGGTCGCTATGTGCTGCTGCTGAATCCCGACGTCGAAGTGCGTCCCGATACGATGTCTAAAATGATGGCGTACATGGACGAGCACCCGGACGTCGGAATTTCCGGGTGCAAGGTTCTCAAAATTGACGGCAAACTTGACCTCGCGTGCCGCAGAAGTTTTCCTACGCCCGCCAGTTCCTTATTCAGAGTCACGGGCCTGTCATTTTTATTTCCCAAAAGCCGGTTTGCCTCGTATAATCTAACTTATCTCCCGGAGGACGAGATCGCTGAGGTGGACAGTGTGATGGGGGCATTTCTTCTTATCAGCCGCTTAGTCATCGAAAAAATCGGTCTCTTGGACGAAACCTTTTTTATGTACGGAGAGGACATTGACTGGTGTTTCCGAGCGAAAGAAGCGGGGTTTAAAGTCATGTATGCGCCCATCACTACAGTTACGCATGATAAGGGGTCTTCTTCCCGCAAGGTTTCCAGAAAAGCCCTTTATGAATTTCACAAAGCAATGCAGATTTTCTATGATAAGCATTATCGGAGGCGCTATAATTTCGCGGTAGGATGGTTCGTGAGCGGCGGCATCTGGGGACGCTATTGCCTCAAAATCGTTCAAAACGCGGTACGTAGTGAAAAATTCGTAAGCAAATAATATGGAGTTTCAAACATCTGAAATAGATCCCGGAGGTTTCAAACCCAGCAAATTCCGATGGGTCCACGCATTCTTTTTGCTAGGCATTGTTTTTTTTCTGGGAGTTCAATTTGGACACTATGGTGTACCCGCTGCGGAGAACGCTGCGGCCACGTTTTTGGACCGAGGGCGGCAAGACGCTCAGCGCGAGGCCGATTGGCAGCTCCTGTGGGACGCTATTGATACTATAAACGAGCAGTATGTAGATCGTCCGGCGGACATGCTCAAAATTCTCTATGGCGCCGTCTCCGGGGCGGTCGCGAGTTTGCAGGATCCCTACAGCGTTTTTCTCCCTCCTCAGCAGGCAACGGAATTTCAGGAAGAACTCGCTGGAAATTTTGAAGGTATCGGCGCTGAGATAGCCATCAAGCATCAGCAATTGGTCATCGTCTCGCCACTTGACGATTCCCCGGCTGAAGCGGCCGGCCTACGGGGAGGAGATGCCATTCTGAAAATCGACGGCGAGGATTCCGTGGGTCTCACGCTGGAACAGGCTGTCGGCAAGATCCGCGGGCAGGCGGGGACTCAGGTAACACTCTCTGTGTATCGGCAGGGACAGGATGAACCGCGGGATTACACCATTACCCGGGCGAAGATCGAGGTAAAGAGTTTGAGCTTTGAAATAAAGGAACATAGCGGAAAAAAAATTGGCTATATCGAGCTCCGTCGTTTCGGAGAGGATACAAAGGGGAAGTTTGACCAGGCTGTTACTGAACTGCTGGTCGCCAATGTTGCTGGGGTAGTTCTGGATTTGCGCAATAACCCGGGCGGGTATCTCGAAACCGCAGTGGAGCTCGCGAGCAACTGGGTGAGCGAAGGGGAAGTGGTCGTTATTCAAGAGTTCGCTTCAGCGGCTGCCCAAGGATCACCGGGTGAGGCAGGGGACGAGCGCCCGCGCGAGGAAATGCTCTCGGAGGGGAGGCAGAGGCTCGCTGGTGTCCCTACTGTAGTATTGGTGAACGGAGGCAGTGCTTCCGCGTCCGAGATCGTGGCGGGGGCCCTTCAGGACTACGGTTTGGCAAAGCTCGTCGGAGAGAAGACATTTGGAAAAGGGTCCGTGCAACAGCTCATTGATCTGCGGGCCGGAGCGGAAATCAAAATTACCGTGGCGAAATGGCTCACTCCCAAAGGCCACGACCTGAATAAAGAGGGACTTGCTCCCGATGAAAAGGTTGAGCTAAGCGACGAGGATTTTCAGAACGACCGCGATCCACAGCTCGACCGCGCCCTGGAGATGTTCACTCAATGACAGCAAAAGAAGTACGCGCGAAATTTCTGGAATTTTTCAAAGCGCGGGGTCACACGGTGATCCCGTCTGCTTCATTGGTGCCGGAAAATGATCCGACCGTGCTTTTTACCACGGCGGGGATGCATCCGCTGGTGCCGTATCTTCTCGGGCAGACTCATCCGGGAGGAAAGCGTCTCACGAGCGTGCAGAAATCTCTGCGCACAGACGATATCGACGAGGTCGGGGACGCCGTGCACAACACCTTCTTCGAGATGCTCGGCAATTGGTCCCTCGGGGACCCTGCCTCGCCTGACGGCATCGGACAAGGCGGGTATTGGAAGCGGGAAGCGATCGAATGGTCACACGAATTTTTAACTGATCCAAAATGGCTGGGGCTCGACTCGAAAAAAATCGCAATCAGCGTATTCGCGGGGGATAGTGACGCCGCGAAGGATGAGGAAACAACAGAGATCTGGAAAAAACTCGGGATCGCCGAAAATCGCGTTGCCTACCTGCCCAAGAAAAACAATTGGTGGGGACCGGCGGGTCTGACCGGACCGTGCGGGCCGGATACAGAGATGTTTTATTGGACTGGCGAGGAAACTGTCCCGGCGAATTTTCAGGATACCCACGAGGATCCTAGGTGGGTGGAGATATGGAACGATGTTTTTATGCAATACGACAAACAAATCGACGGTGCCTTCAAGCCGCTCAAACAGAGGAATGTGGATACCGGCATGGGTCTTGAGCGGATAGTCACGATTTTACAAGGGAAAGAGAGTGTTTACGAGACGGAACTATTTTTGCCGATCCTGGAGAAAATCCGGGAACTGGCAAAAAAACAGGATATCAAAGCCGAGCGGATTGTCGCTGACCACATCCGCGCGGCGACATTCATCATCGCTGACGGCGTCGTGCCCTCCAACAAAGACCGCGGGTACATCCTCCGGCGGCTGATCCGCCGCGCGGTCAGGTATGGACAAGTATTGGGAATAGAACAGGAGTTTTGTACGGAGGTCGCCGCGGTCGTGATTCACGAGTTTGGAGACGCTTACCACCTGCGACATCAAGAGGAGAAAATTATAGATGAGCTGGCGAGGGAGGACATGAAATTCCGGAAAACTCTCTCCAAAGGACTCAAGTATTTCGAAAAATTGTCATCTGTAGACGGTAGGTCCGCCTTTGATCTGTTCCAAACTTATGGTTTTCCCCTGGAACTGACCGAAGAGCTCACGGAGAGCCGCGGGCAAAAAATAAACCGAGAGCAGTTCGCGGAGGAATTTAGAAAACACCAGGAGCTTTCGCGGACCTCCTCGGCGGGGCGTTTCAAAGGGGGACTGGCGGACGCATCTGAGCAGACGACCAGACTTCATACCGCGCATCATCTCCTTCTGAAAGCTTTGCAGATCGTACTGGGCGCGGGCGTCAAACAGCGTGGCAGCCATATCACGAAGGATAGGCTGCGCATCGATTTCAGCTGCGATCAGAAAATGACGGACGAACAGAAAAAAGAGGTTGAGAGGATAGTCAATGAAAAAATTGCCGAGGACCTTCCGGTCATCCGGAGAGAAATGGCCAGAGATGAAGCCGAGCGGCTTCATGCTGAGCATGAGTTCGGTCAAAAATATCCGGACCAAGTATCTGTATACTCCATAGGCCCGAAAGGCGCGAGCGTCCATGAACCGGAATTTGAAAAGGCATTTTCCCTGGAGTTTTGTGGAGGGCCGCATGTCGAACACACTGGGCAGATCGGAAAACTTAAAATCGTGAAAGAAGAGTCGGTCGCCTCGGGGATCAGAAGGATCAAAGCGATAACGGAGTAACATGGATATATTTTCGATCATTTTAATAGTTGTCGGGCTTTGTCTTTTTGAAACGATCTCCAGCGTCGACAATGCGATCATCAATGCCGAAGTGCTCTCGACCATGGGCGCGAAGGCGCGGCGGTGGTTTTTGGTCTGGGGTCTGTTTTTTGCTGTATTCGCCGTTAGGGGTCTTCTCCCCTTTGTCATAGTTTGGCTCTCTGTGCCGGAGCTGGGGCCTTGGGGCGCGATCACCGCCTCCTTCTCGTCCGACCCGACCGTTGGAGAGGCCGTGGATAAAGCGGCGCCGCTGCTTCTGATGGCAGGCGGCATGTTCTTGGTGTTTTTGTTTCTGCATTGGCTGTTTCTCGAGCCGAAAAACTACGGTCTGTATGGCGAGAAGTTTTTCCATTCACAGGGCGTTTGGTTTTACGCCGTGGTGTCGATCCTCCTGAGTTTCATCGTTTGGCAGTCGCTCAAGATCGATCCTTACTTGGCGTTCGCGGCTGTCGTTGGCTCTACGACTTTTTTCATCACTCACGGGTTCAAAGAAAATGCCGCGGCGAAGGAGAAGGAGCTCATGACCGGCGGACTGTCCGACGTGAGCAAGATCTTTTATTTGGAAGTCATCGACGCCACTTTTTCCATTGATGGAGTCCTGGGGGCGTTTGCTTTTACGCTTTCCGTGCCTTTGATCCTGTTGGGCAACAGTTTGGGAGCGATAGTCGTCAGACAGATAACCATCGGCAACATCGAGCGCATAAAAAAATACCGGTTCCTAAAGAATGGCGCTATGTATTCGATTTTATTCCTCGGTCTAGTGATGCTCTTTGATGGTTTCGGCTTCCATGTTCCGCAGTGGGCTTCCCCGTCCGTCACATTCGCGGCAATCGCTTATTTCTTTTGGAAATCGAGGGTCGCGCTCCAGGAAATCAAAATTTGAGCTTTCCCGCAATGCCCCATTAGACGCTTTATGGCGAGCGGTGATATAATTTTTTCATGCTCGCCATAGAAAAAACCTCCGGCTTACCAATCGCGCTGCGAGAGGATTTTTCTTTGGAGTTCGGACCCGGCCTTCGTCCGTCCAGCGTAGAGGTCACGGACCAAGCGCACCTTAAGACCTATCTGAAAGACCCGATAGCACGCGCGTCGCGTCGCGACATCTATAGCCGTCACACTGACCTGGCACTCGAACGAGATCGTGAAAAAATCGCGGGGGCAGGGCTGCGATATGAGATTCTAGTAATGCCGCCCGGAAAAATAGGAGAAGAGTTCGTGAAAACAAAAGGACATTACAACTTGGACAAAACAGGGACATCCGTGACATACCCCCAGCTTTTTGAAGTTTTGGTGGGAGAGGTTTTTTTCATCCTCCAGCGGCCGTCCGCAGACCCTGGCCGTCTAGAGGAATTGTATCTGTTCTCGCTTCGACATGGAGAGAAGCTCATCGTGCCTCCGGGATTCGGGGTTACCGCTGTTAACCCCGGCAAGGAAGTCTTGGTCACCGGATGCTGGCAGGCAGCCCAAAATCAGGAACAAAGCGAACAGTATGAGATCGAAAATGGCGCGGGATATTACGTAATCGAATCTGGCCGACTTTCACGGGAAGGGGAGACGAAGAAAAATTTTGAATTTGTTCCGAATTTGAACTACAAATACCTGCCGAAGCTCATCGAATCTCAAGTGCGAGAGCTGCCCCGTTTCGATCTACGGGTGGCGTTGCCCATGTATTTCACGGGAACGAAAGACCCGCGCACGCTTGACTTTCTGGTAAATCCGGAAAATTATCCCGACGATTTGATCCCTGGGAAATTATTTATTCTGCCGCAATATGAAAAGTCTGGATATTAATCCGAAATCGCATCGGTCGAAAACTTCCGTTCCCATTTGGAAGTCCTTGCCGGTCGAAAAAAAGATATCGTCACCGAAAAAGCTACCCGAACTTTTGCCGTCTCTAGGGGCGGTAATCTTGCCAAGGCCGAAATGGCGCAGAGCGGTGGCGAGTTCGGTCGCCGGAGTTGTCGTAGTCGCGGTCTTGCTTGTTTACTTCGTTCTCCCGCAGGCGACGGTGGCGGTGGCGCTTCGAACCGAACCGACCACTCGAGATTTTGAAATACGAGTCGACAAGGAGGGGCAAAATGCCGATTCGACCGAACTGGTCGTACCAGGGAAACTTCTGGATCAGGAAGTGCCGGGGAGCAAGGCCTTTGCCCCGACAGGAGCGCGCAATATCGGTCAAACGGCCTCGGGTTTTGTCTATATATATAATTTTTCAAAGAGCACGCTCATCCTCCGCAAGGACACCACCGTGATCGAGGCAAACGGCAAGCAATATTTTTTTACTCAGGATGTAAGCAATATTCGCCCCACCGCGTTTATCGGCCTCACCGACCAGGAAGTCGACCCCTCGAGTCTCATCCCGCCCGTGCCGGTGGTAGCTGCGGGTCCGGGAGAACAGTACAATTTGCAGGAAGGGGCGCGTCTCGAGATAACCAATGAGGCTTTCGGTAACCAGCCCGAAGCGCTTTACGCGGTGGTCGCCGATGGCATAGCGGGCGGCACTACTAAAGAAATCAAGGTTGTGACCCAAGGCGATCTCCTCCAGGCTCTTGAGACGGTTCGTCAGGAAACCATTGATCGCGCGAAGCAAACATTGTTTTCCGAAAACCCCGGGCTGCGTATTCCCGACGGTGCGATCAGCTCTGAGATAATCGAGCAGAGTACTTCGGTCCAACCGGGAACGGAAGTTTCAGTTTTTGAAGTAGCTGTCCGCTTGCGGCTCCGTGCCTTGGTCTTTGACGAGGCGGAAGTGCGAGCGCTTATCCGGTCGCGCATCGAGAGACTGCTTCCTTTCAACAAGAAGCTCAAGGATCCGGAGAACAGCCGGCTGCAGCTCAATGTCGTGAACATTAATTTGAATGAAGGGCAGGCCCTTATAATCGCGCATTACGAGGGAGAGATTGTTTACCAGCTCGACGAGGAGGAGCTGCGATCCAGGCTCAAGGGAAAAAATGTTGAGGAGATAAAGGAAATTTTACTTTCCCGTCCCGAAGTACAAGGAGCGGAAGTGAGTTTCTCGCCGTTCTGGGTGAAGAAGGCGCCGAAGTTTGGTAAAAATATTCATTTGAAATTTCTCTCTGAACTGCCGGAGGAAAGCCAAGATTAGAGAGATTGATACGTATTCAGATACGTATCATGATAGGTATTTGAGCCGTCCGCGGGGGCGGTTTTTGTATGGGCAAAAAAGTGATATAATCGTTTGATACCTATGCCTCAAGGAGGAGGTCATGAGCGAAAACGCTAGGGTCATTTCGGAAAGTGCTTTTCGTCACAGAGTCCGCGAGGCTGCATATTTTCGCAGTCTTAAGCGTCAGCACCTCGGTGCATACCTGGCCTCAGGTAATGGCGCTACGTCGGATTGGCAATGGGCGGAGCAGCATGAGAGGAGTTTTCTGAACGGCTTCAATATCTGGGTCGTCCCGGATGAGTATTTTGACTGTTTGGTCCGGGTAGTCGCTCATAAACTTTGGCAAGAACGAAGAAACTCCACCTGGAAGGAAGTCTGGAAATTCGCTGACAAGGAACTTCGGGAACAGCAGGGCATAAGACCCAGCGAGCAGGAACTGGTGGAACGGACACGACAAATCCACTCCGCAATGGAGCCGGGTCTTGCCAGGGTTGATTGGGTAAGGGCACGGGATTATGTGAGCGGTCGGCTTGATGTTCGTGGACAATGGGATGTTCTGCGATTTGTCGGGTTCGAGCCGACCACTGTAATTGTCATAAGGGAGCGCGCAGCCTGACAGAATTTAGGAGACGCACCTTGTGAGAAGGGCGCTTCGTGGTTTCACACCGCGGGCGCCCTAGTTTTTTATCCCAACCGGGGGATTTGACGTATCCGGAAACCCGTGTTATTATCGCGTTAATAGTAAATTTTCTCAATCTTGATAAATCCTACAGCTCCACACGAACTCGGGAAGACAGGCGGGGACCCAAGTAAGCAAACTATCGAGTTGGAAGGCAAAGTAACCGAGGCTTTGCCTAATGCTGTGTTTCGCGTACAAATCGACGGGTCAGGCCAAGAAATATTGGCACATTTGGCCGGTCGTTTGAGGGTTCACCATATCCGGATTTTACGCGGCGACCGCGTTCGATTCGAGCTCACTCCGTATGATCTAAAACGGGGAAGGATTACCAGGAGACTTTAGAAAGGTGATGAACCCCGTTAGACAACCGCTGCAAATTCGCAAGCCCCTGACGGAGTCGCATCAACAGCCGTAAAAGCTCGTTTATTTATTAGAAGTAGTCTAACGGGGTGAAGGTCAGAGCGTCTGCAAAAAGAATTTGTAATAAATGCAAAATCGTCCGTCGCAAGGGCAGGATTTTTGTGATTTGCGACAATCCGAAGCATAAACAGAGACAAGGGTGATTAGGCGGTAGCTGGCAGGTCGTAGGTGGTAGACGGGAGACTCCTACAAGCTAATTCCTACAAGCAAAACAATGGCCAATGTACGTATCGCGGGGGTTAATCTCCCGCTTCCAAAAAGAATCGAAGCTGCCCTCCAGTATGTTTATGGGGTTGGTTCTACGCGCGCGAAGAAGATCTTGCAGGCGATAAAACTTGATCCCAACAAACGGACCAAAGATTTGACCGAGGCGGAAGTAGGCAAGCTCCGCGACTTCATCGAGAGTAATTTCAAAGTCGAAGGAGCGCTCCGGCAGGAAGTCCAGCTCAATATAAAGCGGCTCAAGGAAATCGGCGCTTACCGCGGGGTGAGGCATATTCGCGGTCTCCCGGTTCGAGGACAGCGCACAAAGACCAATTCGCGCACTGTACGAGGGAATGTTAGAAAGACCGCGGGTTCCGGCCGCAAAGCGACCTCGGAGAAGACTTAATCAGTATATTTAGTCGTATTTATGGGCGAACAAAAAGTAAAAACGATCGAGGGAGCCGCCGACGGCAAGGGGCAGACCAAGAGCGCTGGCAAACGCATCAAGCGTAAGGTTCCGCAGGGACGGATCTATGTTCAGTCTACATATAACAACACCATTATCACGGTGACTGATCCTGTCGGCCAGGTGCTCGGGTGGGGAAGCGCGGGACTCACTGGTTTCAAAGGGAGCAAGAAATCAACCCCGTACGCAGCTCAGCGCACCATGGAAGAAACTATGGGCAAACTGAAAAATTTTGAGATAAAGCAGGTTGACGTATTTATCAAAGGGGTCGGGAGCGGACGCGACAGCGCTATCCGCGCTTTGCAGAGCTCAGGCGTGGAAGTCCTGTCCATTCAGGATATGACGCCTATCCGCCACGGCGGTGTCCGCCCCAAGAAAGTGAGGAGAGTGTAGCCCCGTATATCAACTTCGATAGCTGTGCGTTAGTTCCCTAATTAAGAATAATTTTCAAATATGCGTAGAATGAGAAATAGTAAATATTCATTAAACTTTTTGGCTAAATTTTCGTTTAGCCAATCGAAGTTGTATTACGGGGTGTAGCCATGCGAAGGACCGGACCAAAAACCAGACTAGCTCGCCGGGTTGGAGAGGCCCTGCGCGACAAAGACGTAAAGTATTTGCAGAAACGCAATTACCCCCCGGGCATGCATGGGCAGAGCCGCATTCGTCGTTCGGAGTATGGTACTCAGCTTCTCGAAAAGCAGAAGGCGAAGTGGACATATCTCGTGAACGAGCGGCAGTTCCGCCGCTATGTAGAGAGAAGCAGGCAAAACAAGGCGCTCACTTCGGAAGTTCTACTGCAGTCCCTGGAGTTACGGCTCGATAACGTCGCTTACCGACTTGGTTTTGCGACCAGCCGGGCCCAAGGACGCCAAATCGCTTCTCACGGATTTCTGACCGTGAATGGGAAAAAGGTAGATATACCCTCTTACGCCCTTAAGGTAGGGGATTCCGTTGGGATTAATTCCACAAAGCGAGCCACTAAATTTGTCGCCGCGCGCGAACCAGCGCTCAAGGATTTCAAGACCCAGGAATGGCTCAGTCTTCAGCCCAAGGACATGATTGGTAAAGTCTTGGCCAAGCCGACGATGCAAAGCACTGGTTCGACACTGCAGATGGACCGCATCATCGAACATTACAGCAGATGATTTGGAAAGGGAAAACCCAAACGGTTTTTCCCCCAGGAACGCTCGCCAAGGCGAGCTCCTCCTCTTTCCAAGGTGTCCTCGCCCAGGGGAACCCTGGTCTCGGACAAGATCAATTTAAAAACCTAATTTTTAAGAAAAAACATGGAAAATCTCATCCCGCTACCGAATAAGATTTATTTCTCCAAGGAAGAGAAATTTAAATCCCAAATTATTATCGAACCGCTTTACCCCGGGTACGGCGTGACGATCGGGAATTCTTTGCGTCGGGTACTGCTCTCGTCCTTGCCGGGCGCGGCCGTGACCGCGGTCAAAATCAAAGGGGTGGACCATGAATTTTCTACTGTTACAGCAGTCACCGAAGACGTGGTGGATATCATACTCAACCTCAAACAGCTGCGGCTCAAGCTCGATTCGGACGAACCGGTCAAGCTCGAACTCAAAGCAAAGGGGCAGAAAACGGTCACCGCCGCGGACATCAAACCGGATTCCCGAGTGGAAATAATCAATAAAGATCTGACGATCGCGACGCTTGACTCGAAGACCGGAGAGTTCTACATGGAAATTACCGTGGAAAGGGGCCGCGGGTATGTACCGGTGGAAATACGCGAAAGCGAGAAGCTTGAGATAGGCAACATTTCCGTAGATGCGATTTATACCCCTGTCAGGAATGTCACATATGAAGTGGAAAACGTGCGTGTGGGTAAGATCACCAACTACGATAAGTTGACTTTGACCATGGAAACTGACGGGACTGTGAGCGGCCGAGAGGCGATGGACCTGGCCGCCCAGATTTTGGTGGATCATTTCGCGCTTCTGAAGACCGCGGAAATGCAGGTCGAAGATAAGAAGCCTCGGCGCGAGTACGAACCATCGATCGCCGTTGACGCAGCCGATGCGGAAGCGACCGCTGTGGCAGTACCTGAGATGGAAGCCGAAGGGGACCTGAAGAGCCTCGGACTATCAAACCGGGCTTATAACGCACTTTTTAAGAACGGGATAAGAAACGCGGCGGAGCTAAAGAAAATGAATCAGGTGGATTTGGAAAGACTCGAAGGATTGGGGAACAAGTCGATCGAAGAGATACTGAAGATCCTGCAGGAGAAAAACGATGCGTCATAGGAAGAAACGACATCTTCGCGGGAGTCCTGACAGGCAGCGCAAAGAGCTCCGGGCCCTAGCGACTTCCCTGATACTCTACGAGCGTATCGAAACCACTCAGGCGCGGGCTCGTTTGGCGCGTGTTGCGGTAGAGAAAATGATCACTCGCGGCAAGAAATCGGGCTTGCACGCTATCCGGCTGCTGCGTCGCGATCTGTCTTTGAATGCGACAAAGAAAGTGGTTGAAGTGCTCTCGCCAAGGTATTCGGCGCGCCCCGGCGGTTATACGCGTATTTTGCGTCGCGGGGAATTCCGTGATGGCACCACAAAAGTCATTTTAGAGCTGGTGAAATGAAAACAACACTCCCCAAAATCTCGGAAATCAAACGGGCGTGGGTCCAGATCGACGCTTCACTTTTTCCTTTGGGTCGGCTCGCGACTCAAGTGGCAACTATCCTGCGCGGCAAGCACAAACGAACGTTTACGCCCCACATGGATCTTGGCGATTTTGTGGTCGTGATAAATGCAAGTAATTTGAAACTCACCGGACGCAAAATGTCCCATAAGGAGTTAATTTCATTTTCGGGATACCCGGGAGGGATCACGCGTCGACCAGTGGCTGAGGTGCTCCGGAAATCGCCGGAGAAAATCATCATCCATGCCGTGCGAAATATGCTCCCGGTGAACCGGCTCCGCACTTTGGCATTGCGGCGTCTCAAGATAGTTCCTGACGACAAACATAATTTTAAGATAGATAGAAAGATAGAAGCATAATATGACCCCTCGTACTAAAAAACCTGACCCGACAGCAAAGAAGCCTGTGAAAAAATCTGCGGCTAAGCCAGTCGTCTCGGATACCCCGGTGGAGGTAGCCCCGAAACCGGCAAAGACTGCGACCGGGCCGCGATATATTTTCGCGATCGGTCGGCGCAAGACCGCAGTCGCGACCGTCAAACTCACAGAGGGCGGGGATGGAAGTTTTGTAGTCAACAAAAAACCCTTGGCCATATATTTTCCGACGCTTCATCTGCAGAAGTACGCTACTGACCCCCTGGAACTCACTGGAATGAGCAAAAAGTATAGCGTGGTCGCGGATGCACGCGGCGGCGGTATAAACAGCCAGGCGCAAGCCGTAGCCCTCGGTCTTTCCCGGGCGCTCGTCATGGCGGATCAAGGTCAGAGATTGGTGCTCAAGAAGGAAGGACTCCTGAGCCGTGATTCGCGGAAGAAGGAGCGGAAGAAGCCGGGCCTGAAGAGAGCAAGGCGCGCCCCGCAGTGGCAGAAGCGCTAAAGTCAGTATTTGGAAACGGCTCAACCCTCGGTTGAGCCGTTTTTTGCATCAAAAAAAAGCCCCGCGAGAAAGAGCTCCAAAGAATGGAAATCTCTCGCGGGGCGGGGGACGACGAGCGTTGCCGTTAGGCGCAAGGTGCAAGGATTTTCCTCGCTTTTTCCTCAGTCTCCGACTGTGGGTGTGCGTGATGGAAGTTGTCGAGGAAGTCATTGGCGAACCGCCAAAGACCGTTGTCGAGGGATAGGCGCAAAGGCCGGGGGAAATAGGAGGGAATTCCCGAATGCATCAGCTCGCAAGTTCCGTCATTGCAGAAACGGGCTCGCAAGGAGAAGTCCTCGGAAAACCAGACAGTGAAGGAAAATCCATCAATACCCGTGTCGGCCCCGGAAAGCGAGTGGTAAATACGCGGGACCTGCTTCAGGAGTTCGTCGAGCGGCCGAAAAAGCCTCTCATACAGTTCGTCTAAACGGGGAACAGCAACTGCTGGGGACATAAGCACCTCCTTTGGTACTGTGTGTCGCTTACTAGAGAAACGCTACAGTGTAGCCCGATATTCCGTTGGTGTCAAGTAGGCGCTAGCCAAGATACCCTTTCTACTGCTATATTGTAATATAAATCTTTAGAATCAATAATACCAATGACAGACAACACTAGGCGAGTATACCGTTCAAGCACCGACAAAATCATCGCCGGCGTTTGCGGTGGGCTAGGGGATTATTTTAGCATCGATCCGCTTATTTTCCGCGCCCTGTTCCTACTTTTCGTTGTAGCCGGCGGATTTGGGGTACTGTTGTACATCCTTCTGGCCGTACTCATACCAAGACATCCAAGCAGCGGAGCCCCGGACAGGCAGCAGTTTAAGGAAAATATTCAGGCCGCGGCCAATGACATGTCCGAGAGCATTAGGAAGCTTGCGGAAGACGTAAAAAAAGATGACAGCTGGTTTACCGATAAACGGAATATTCTCGGGCTTGGAGTGGTGCTGGTAGGTTTTGTGATTTTCGTGAATATCCTTTTTCCTCGCACGGTTTTCAACTGGGGGGTCATTTGGGCTTTGTTCATTGTGATTCTTGGTGTCGCTATACTTAAAAAGAAAAGGGATTAAGGTCATGGAGAGCAATATGTTCAACTCTACCCCGCCGCCGGCGACTCCGCCTCCTCCGAAAGAGACTGTGAGGGAAGTTCATCACCATCATTACGAGAAGAGAGGCGGTTTTTGGCGCCTGGTTGTCGGTTTGTTTGTGATCTTCGTCGGATTGTCCCTGCTCGCGCAAAATACCGGGTGGCTCGGCTCTATTGATGTGTGGGGAATAGTTTCACGTTTGTGGCCGCTCTTCATCATCATCGGCGGCTTGTCCCTGCTCTCCCGAGGCGGATGGGTCGGCGGCGCTATTACCATTATCGCTGTCATTGTCATTGTCGGTTTGGTCTTTGCCGCTTTTGTTACGGCCCCTGCAGGGGAAGTAAAGACGCAGAATTTTGATATCTCCAAAGGGCAGGGCGTGAAAGTCGCGGAAGTAACCCTCAACCACGGCGCCGGAGGTGTTCACGTTCAGGGCGGAAGCGCGTCCTTGGTCTCCGGCAATCTCGAATCCACATTTGCAACCCTCGAGACCTCGTCCCAGGTGGATGGGGAGATACAATACATCGATCTCGAGATGGATAGCAACTTTCGGGGTATCTATCGAAAAAATCCAAATGAACTCACGGTCGATCTCTCAAATGATGTCCCGATCCGGCTGAATATCGATTCTGGAGCGTCTGATCTACGAATTGATCTAAGTTCAGTGAACGTAACGGATTTTAATCTCGATACCGGAGCGTCGAGCCTTGACCTCATACTCGGCGATAAGGCGACTAGCAGCCGGGTAGCGGTGGACGCTGGCGCGAGCTCCATAAACATAACTATTCCGCGTACCCTGGGCGCCAAACTTGTTGTGGACGGGGGACTGTCCTCGCGGAATTTCCAGGATTTTCGCAGCGTCGGGGAAGGCAAGTATGAATCGGAAAATTACGCGTCAGCCCAGAAAAAAGTCGAAATCAACATTGATGCAGGGGTAAGCAGCCTGAATATTGGCTGGAAGTAACGAATAATTGATACGTAAAAAACGGCTCAACCGAGGTTGAGCCGTTTTTTTCGGGTTAATGATTTGACCGAACCCCAAAAGATATATCGGAAAATCACTCATCCAAAAATATAACTTCACCGTCCAGCAGGATGGAGGCGGGATTTAGCATATTCACAGGGCTCGCTTGACAAATAGGGTATGGGGGTATACAGTAACCTTATAATGCTATGAAATCTCTATTTACAGCCATCGTGATCATTGGTTTCATCGGGATTGCCGTGTTCGGCATTTTTGACATGCATGTTGGCATGCAAAATCACGATGGTGGCTGTACTGCGGCGATGGCTCAGGGAACGGATTGTCCAAAACAAAGCAGTCCATTGGACTACTTCGCTTTTCACCTCGATGCGTTTAAGAATTTTTTAACCGCCACTTTCAGTGATATTGCGGTTTCGCTTTTAATTCTTTCTTTGCTTGCCATAGGAATTGCTCTCGGTACTTTGTTGGGAATTTTGACCCCGTCCAAACCCGCATACTACCGACTTAAGGGGCCGGATTCATTCAATCCGCCCTCCCAACACGCATTCGTTCGTTGGTTAGCGCTTCACGAAAACAGCCCGGCCGCGCTTAATAGGGCGCCGGTATAAAACCGTTTTGTCGAACGGAATTTGTATTGTGCGTCCATATCCCTCAATCGAAGGGATTTTTTGTTTTCTGATTTACTAATAATCGCTATGAAAAAAACAATAATCATCGGGACGGTAATCGTGCTTGGGCCGATCGGCCTCATGCTGTGGGGTCGAGGCAGCCAAACTGCCGGATCTCCCCAAAACCCCGGGGTAATAAGTTCTCTGACGGCATCGGAAAAATCGTTCGACTACGGAACGATATCCATGAAAGATGGACTGGTTGACCATGTATTCAAGATTACCAATTCATCTGACGAAGCTGTTTATGTGGAAAAGATCAACACTTCATGCATGTGTACTAACGCATACATAGAGGGGACAAGCGGAGAGAAGGGACCATTTGGCATGGAGGGACATGGGGGGTATCTGCCGCCAGCTAACGAAACCATCAAGGCTGGAGAATCGCGAGATATAAAAGTCGTATATGATCCAAACGCTCACGGCCCAGCCAGCGTCGGAGCAATTGACCGGTTTGTTTATCTCACCGATGCGTCCGGCGGCACGCTTCAGCTTGAGATAAAAGCATTGGTGACTCCCTAACAGCTATGAAAAGAATAATTACAATACTTATCATAGTGGCCGTTGTTCTTGTTGGGGTAGTCATCTTGAAGCACAGCTCCGGTGCCGCATCCCTTATCTGGGGATTGAGCGATCAGGGAGCGTGGCTTTTGCCCCTTGTCCTGCTGTCCGCCTTCCTCGACAGCGTTCATCCGTGTTCCTTCTCCATCCTTCTTATCACAATCGCATTCCTCTTCGGGATGCAGATGACAAGAAAGAAAATCCTACAAATTGGCGGTACATATATCGCTGGAATTTTTGTGGCATATCTCCTCATCGGGCTCGGCATTCTTAAGGTTCTACACTTGTTCAACACACCTCACTTCATGGGAAAGCTCGGGGCAACGATTCTCATTGTTTTTGGACTGATTAATCTTATCAACGAGTTCTTTCCGAAGTTTCCACTCAAACTCAAAATCCCGGCAGTCTCCCACACTGCAATGGGTCGGCTGATGGAAAAAGCCTCGTTTCCGGCTGCACTCGGGCTTGGGCTTTTGGTTGGCATTTGCCAGTTTCCCTGCATGGGCGGACCATACTTAATGGTCATCGGTTTGCTCCGCGATCAGGTCACCTACTTTACCGGTTTCGGCTATCTTATGCTCTATAATCTAGTACTTGCCTTGCCGCTTGCGGCAGTGCTGTGGATCGCGGCGGACAAAGCAATCGTGGACAAGGTACAGGAGTGGAAGAAAACAAACATGAGAGGAGTGCGGTTATGGGCAGGTCTGGCTATGATCGCAATTGGAATCTTAATTTTCTTCATCTAAATCTATGAACACAAAACCACCAACAATGAACGAGTTTCTCGTCAAAATAGAAACGCTCAAAGAAAAATCAGGGGTCGATCTTTCTACCGCCGAAGACTTGAGTATAGCGGTTATGAATCTTATTAGCCTCGAAGAGCATTTTTTCTTTACGGGCATAAAGACAAAAAAAGACGAGTACTTCGATACGTCGCTAGAGATCCGATCAGTTCGTAAGGAATTGCTGGCGGCACTCATGCCGAATCACGAAGGAGAGACGTGGTGCATATCCAAGCATCTTTTAGCCACCACCATGCGGCTCATTGAAGTCGGCAACAAACTGCACTCCGAAAGCAAAAAAGAAGGAGCGAAAAATATGTTTGAGAAGGCCTACAAAGTGTACGCGATCTTTTGGGCCCTCAAGCTTAAGTTAATCAGCGGCTACAAAATAAAAGCGACGGCAAAAGGCAGTTCTCAGCTTGAGGATTTGGTGAGCAAACTTGCCGATTGCTGTGATGAATAAATAAAACCATGGAGAACGAAACACAAAAACAAATGGCAAAGGATACTCTGCGCACGGAGAAGGTCAAAAAAGCACCGCAACGCCAACGGGGTGGATTCGGATTATAGCATATTCCAGGACTCCTCTGGACAAATAGGGTATGGGGGTATAGAGTATAAGTAGGGTCGAGAATAAATCGTTAACCTATAAATCCATGCTAGATCAAAAACTTAAAGGTCGCGCCCTTCACAGGGCGAAAATCCTTCGCGGTCAGTTTGATGGGCTTATCAAGGCTATTGAGAAAGAGAAATACTGTCCCATCCTATTGGAGCAGTCCCTCTCTATCCAAAGGTCGCTCAAAAGTCTTGACAGTTTTCTCTTAGAAAACCACCTCCGGTCGCATGTGAAGCATCAAATGCAACAAAAGGGAGATGGCGAGAAAGCGGTCAAAGAGTTAATCAGGATTTATAATTTATCAAATAAATAAAATATATGATGGGAAATTACGGCGACATGTTTGGTTGGGGTCTGGGCGGCGGATTCATGATGATTATCGTTTGGGCCGCCATCATTCTCTTTATTGTTTGGATAGTTAGAGAAATGATCGGCAAGAAGCATTCCGATAAAACCCCTAGCTCAAAAACCGCCCTGGATATCCTCAAGGAACGGTATGCCAAAGGCGAAATTGATAAGAAGGAATTTGAAGAAAAACAAAAGGACCTATCAAATTAGAAGGCGTATTAATTTTCAATCCCATAAACCCTTACCGAGATATGTCGAATTAAAAATTAGAAATCTCGGCGGTGTTGTCGAACGCTCATTTAGATAAAGCTCATAATAATGAATAAACGGACAAGAAGAGTACTCATCGCAGGAGGCGGTTTCGGAGGAATATCTACTGCTCTTGCGCTGGAAAAAGAAAAAAATCCCAATGTTGAAATTATGCTTGTTTCAGACAAGCCGCATTTCGAATATAAGCCCGCGCTCTATCGCGTCGTGACTGGGCGGTCGCCCCTCGAAGTATGCATTCCAGTTAGCGAGATATTTGGGAAAAAAAACATTACGTTCGTCGTCGATGAGATCAAAGGCGTTGACCCTCTTAAAAAAATCGTCAAATGCGCGTCCGGTGCAGATTATCAATTTGAATATTTAGTTCTCGCGTTAGGTTCCGAAACTGCCTATTTCGACATTCCCGGTCTCGAAAACTTTTCTTTCGGTTTCAAATCTATCTCCGAAGCAATGCGCTTGAAAAAGCATCTGCACGATCTTTTTGTTGAATGCAAAAATCAAAAGGGCAATATTGACGAAAAAATATCCCTTTTGCAGGTTGTAGTCGTCGGCGCCGGCCCAAGCGGGGTAGAGCTTACGGGAGAACTTGCCGTATTCATGAAGCATCTGGCTCAAGAATACGGAGTTGATCAATCATTGATCTCTGTCGATCTTATCGAGGCGGCGCCGCGCATACTGCCAGCTCTTTCTGAGCGTGTCTCGAAGAAAGTTGCTCACAGATTGCGGCATATCGGAGTCAACATTTTTACTAACAGGTCGATGACCAAAGAAGATATGGAGCAAGTCAGCGTTCGCGGGATGACAATGAAAACCGAAACTGTCGTATGGACGGCAGGCGTGGAGCCGAATCGCTTATATAAGGGTATCAGCGGTTTTTCATTTGATGAAAAAGGAAGGGTAGTCGTTGATGAATTTCTACGCGCAAAAAGATTTAAAAATATTTTTATTGTTGGAGACGGAGCCGCTACGGTAAATTCCGGAATGGCGCAGACTGCCATTTACGACGGACATGTGGCCGCGGAAAATATTTTGCGCCTGATGAGGAACAAACAGCCGGAAACGTATAGACCGAAGAAAGCGTATTATGCTTTACCGGTTGGTCCGGGATGGGCCGCTACATCCCTTGGTTTTATCACTTTCTACGGATCAATCGGCTGGCTGATGCGTAGATTTGCTGATTTCCGCTATTTTCTCTCAATACTCCCGTTTCAAAAAGCGGTTACGGTATTTCGAAGAGGTAAAAATTTATGTGATACTTGTGGTATTTGCCAACCGGAAACAGATAGCTCAATAAAAAATAATCCAATACTATGATAAGCAAAATGCATACTACCTACACCTGTCCCATGCATCCGGAGATAAGGCAAGACCAGCCGGGCATGTGTCCTGAATGCGGGATGAATCTCGTGCCAGGCAAGGCCGAGGGGCCCGACAAGTCCCGATTTGCCGAAGCAAATCGAGGATCCTCGATTTCGCAAGCGAAATCGGGACATGCCGGCCACAGCACCGCGATGTTTTTCCGAAAATTCTGGGTGATCCTCGTCCTCACGATCCCGGTCGTGCTGTATGCCGATGTTGTCGAAAAGATTTTCAAATGGTCTCTGCCCGATTTTTACGGTTCAGAGTATCTGTCGCTCACACTCGGCTCAATTGTGTTTTTCTACGGCGGCTGGGTCTTTCTTGCCGGAGCATGGCGAGAAATAAGAGGAAGGCTTCCGGGTATGATGACGCTGATCGGGATTGCGATCTCAGCAGCGTATCTTTGGAGCGTGTATGCAGTGTTCGCCGGCGCGGAAGCTCTATTCTGGGAGCTTACGACGCTTATAACTATAATGCTTCTTGGCCACTGGCTTGAAATGCGCGCGGTTTCGGGAGCGCAAGGCGCTCTGAAAGAGTTATCAAAATTGCTTCCAGATATCGTTGATGTAGTCCGCCCGCCTAGACTCGGCGAGGCTGGCAATGGAAAAACAGAGACAATCCCGCTCTCTGAACTTCGGGAAAATGATACGGTGCTTGTGCGGCCAGGAGCCAAAATTCCCGCGGACGGCAAAATCATAGATGGCGAGTCGCACGTGAATGAGTCTATGGTCACCGGAGAATCAAAGCCGGTCTCCAAAAAAGAGGGGGGAATGGTGATTGCGGGGACGATCAACGGCGACGGAGCGCTCAAGATCAGAGTCGCTCATATTGGAGAGAAGACATTTCTCGCGGGGGTTATGCGCTTGGTTGCCGAGGCGCAGGCGTCCAAATCGCGCCTTCAAATACTCTCGGACAGAGCGGCCCTTTATTTGACCATTGTTGCTGTCGCGGGAGGCCTTATTACACTGACCGCTTGGCTTCTGGTTGGCGCTGAGATCAGCTTTGCGGTAGCTCGGCTCGTGGCCGTTCTTGTTATTGCCTGCCCCCATGCGCTGGGCCTTGCCGTGCCGCTCGTTGCTTCTATTTCGACGACCAAAGCAGCTCAAAACGGTTTTCTTGTAAAACAGCGAATCGCTTTGGAAGCCGCCCGGACGGTCGACACCGTGCTTTTTGATAAAACAGGAACATTAACTAAGGGCGAATTTGGAGTTATAGAAATTTGGAATACGAATGGCCAGAGTAAAGAGGAAGTCTTGGAATTAGCTGCTTCTCTTGATGCTCTTTCAGAGCATCCGATCGCCAAAGCTGTCGTGGCGAAGGCCAAAGAGCAGAAAATTACGCTTAAAGAGCCAAAAAAGTTTGAAGCGTTGAAAGGCAGGGGAGTAAGGGCGCTTGTTGAAGATGAAGAAGTGATGGTCGGCGGACCGGCACTCCTTGAAAGTATCAACATCACTATTCCAAGTGAACTTTCTGGACAGGTTCAAGATGCCGGCAAAAAAGGGCAAACCGTCGTCTTTGCTGTTAGAGATCAAATCCTCTTGGGCGCAATTGCCCTCGCCGATATTATTCGGGAAGAATCCCGGGAAGCTATCACAGCACTCAAGGATATGGGTGTTAAGTCGGCAATGATCACGGGTGATTCCGAAGACGTAGCTCGTTGGGTCAGTCGGGAGCTTGGTATTGATGAATACTTCGCCCGAATATTGCCTCATCAAAAGTCTGAAAAGGTGAAAGAGCTGCAGCACCGCAATTTGAGGGTTGCGATGGTCGGCGACGGCATCAATGACGCGCCGGCACTGACGCAGGCCGATCTTGGTATAGCCATTGGCGCCGGCACCAATGTCGCTATTGAATCGGCCGGGATCATTCTCGTCCGCAATGATCCGCGAGACATCGTGAAAATAATCAGATTGTCCAAGATGACGTACTCGAAGATGATCCAGAATCTTTTCTGGGCAACCGGGTACAACGTGGTCGCCTTGCCGCTCGCCGCTGGCGCGCTCTACGCATGGGGCATCATTCTTGAACCCGCGCTTGCCGCCGTGTTCATGTCGGCTAGTACGGTGATCGTCGCCATTAACGCCGTGCTGTTGCGTAGAAAATCGTTATGAATATAAACACCCGTACCATTGCCATCCCGATACTTCTGGCCTTTACTGTAGTCGCAGTATTCGGGTTATACATAATATTCTTCGGACACGACCAAGCAACGGACTGCCCGCTTATGCCGGGAGAAGCGGTGCTTTGTGCGAATTTTGCATTGGTACACATAACGCATTGGCGATCTGCCTTCACTGCGATTTTTGCGGAGGCGCTTCTTCTCATCGCCCTGGCTTTTTTATATGCCCGTCCCGAACTTTCCAAACTTCCCGATAGGCAACACGTAAGACTACGTACGCGGGAACGCGATCCAGATCGGCCGACATTATTTCAAGAGCTGTTCTCTCAGGGAATCCTAAACCGCAAAGCGCCAGAGGTTGCATTGGGTTTCCTTATTATCTAAATTATCTAATCTCGAAATTATGGAAAGAAAAAAACTAATTATCGGAGCGCTGTTGCTCACCGTCGTCATAGGAGTCGGGTATGTGCTTTGGGGAAATAGCGGAACATCTGACAACATGATGTCTGGATCTACCGTTTCTCCGGATGAGAAGATCTACGTGGCACTGGAAGGAGAAGGTGCGATTGCCATACTGGATGGCGTTAAAAATAAAGTAATCAAAACTATCCCGCTTACGGATGAGCGGACTGGCACAGAGTACATGCCTCATAATGTCCAGGTGTCGCCAGATGGAAGCGTGGTGTGGGTGACAGCAAACGCCATGGCCGAAATGGAGCATCAGAGTTTCAGATTGATTGAAACAGCATACGCGAACGAAGGTCACGAAGATACAGAGACCATGAGCGATCAGGTAATCGCCATTGATCCGAGAACCGATACGATTACGCGCAGGATCCCGATAGGCACCAATCAACATCTGGCGCATGTCGTGCAATCGTCCGGTGACTCCGCTGTTTTTGTCGTCGCCCAAGAAACTGACAAGATCTATGTTCTCAATGCGGATACGATGACGCTCGAGAGAAGCATCGACCTTCCGAGTGGCAGCGGACCGCACGGGATGCGTCTCTCGCCTGATAACAAAACGCTCTATGTCGCCTTTATGTCAGGTGAAGCGCTCGGCATTGTCGATGTCGCGTCGGGAGCTGTCAAAAGCGCGAAGGTTGACGGTGCCGCGGTGCAGACGGCCGTCACGCTGGACGGATCACGCGTGGCGGTTTCGGTCTATGACTCAAAAAGTGTGGGTATCTACGATGTGTCTCTGGGGTCTCTCTCGTATGTCCGACTGCCAAGCGGATCGCAAGGTCCGGTGCAATTGTATCCCACCGAGGATTCAAGATTCATCTATGTGGCCGATCAGGGGGTACTGAATGGTCGTGAAGCGAACAACAAGCTCTACAAAATCGACCTCCAAACACTCTCGGTCATCGAGACGATCGAGGCCGGAGAGGCACCGCACGGTGTCGCCCTGAACGGTGACGGCACCCGGGCCTATGTAACGAATCTGAAAGGTGATTCAGTTTCCGTCATCGATACCGCCACTGCCAAGGAGATTAGCGAGATCAAGGTAGGCAAGGAACCAAATGGGGTAAGCGTGTGGAACGGCGACAAGGCGAAGCCGGTCACAGGTTTATTGGAAAAGGCAAAGATTACCGTGTATAAATCGCCAACGTGCGGATGCTGCGGTAACTACATAGCGGAACTGAAGCGGCAAGGCGCGGATGTTCTTGTCGAAGAAATCTCCGATGTCGTCCTTGCCGAAAAAAAGAAAGAACTAGGCATACGTCCTGAATTCTATAGTTGCCACACGTCTCTTATGGATGGTTACGTGGTCGAGGGACACGTGCCTATTGAAGCATTGGTACAACTTCGCACTGAACGCCCCGCGCTCATAGGCATTGCGCTGCCGGGCATGCCCGCTGGAAGTCCCGGCATGTCAGGGGTCAAAATAGCGCCGTTTGCCGTACAGACGCTTGAAGGAGAACTCTTCGGCAACTTCTAAGCATGTATAAGGCGGATGTCGCTCTCGCATTTGGAAGCAGGAATGGCTTTTAGTTTTAAGGTTCAGTAGTCTCTATATATGCGGAGCTTTTTAAGCAGGTCGAACCGCGTCCTCTAAAATTAATTTTCCCTCGATTACTATGATTAACATTCAACATCTTCTCAAAGTCGCCGCCGCGTGGATTAGCGTTGTCTACGTGATCTGCTACGCTGGCGTGGCGTCTTTTCCAGGGGTCCGCCCCGGATTCATGCGCTACGGCCTCCATATGGGGATCGACACCGGCAGCAATATTCTCACGTTAGGAACTTTTATCTCCGGCCTCATCATCTGGAACATCATCGCTGTATTAGCGGTGCTGCTTTTTGCCACCCTCTTTAACAACATCAAGAAATAGTCAGACCGGGCAGTT
>Ga0209541_10004451_pt1 | contig 24852 bp, 21 predicted proteins | sample RifCSPlowO2_01_FD_184027 | JGI IMG/M metagenome (GOLD analysis project Ga0209541, IMG submission 184027) | Groundwater microbial communities from Rifle, Colorado - Rifle CSP2_plank lowO2_0.1 (SPAdes) (version 2) | ecosystem: Environmental > Aquatic > Deep subsurface > Groundwater | place... | reverse complement strand
CGACCTCTACACTATCGGCACAATTTCAAAAATAACTCAAGTTCAAAGATTACCAGATGGCGTAATTAATATATTAGTAGAAGGCGAAACAAGAGCTAAGATTTTAGGATTTAGCAGCCGAGAAAATTTCTTTGAAGTTAAAGTCGAGGAGATACCCGAAATATATATCAGTACTCCAGAACTCGAGGAACTCTCTAGAACGGTTATTGAACAATTTAAATATTGTATTTCCTTAGGCAAAGCAATTCCGATTGAGATCCTACCCGCTATTTTTGATACTTCTAACCCTTTAAGAACTCTAGATCTAATTATTTTTAATTTAGATCTTAAATCAAGTGAAAAACAAAAACTTTTAGAAACCCCTGATTATCGAGCGAGAGTAGAATTGGTTAATCAGTATTTAACAAGAGAGATCTCGATTCTAAGAGCGGCCCGTCAAATACAGGATAAAACTGTCGAAGAAATTGGAAAAGGCGCTAAAGAAGCTTTCTTGAGAGAACAGCTAAAAACTATCGAGAAAGAACTTGGGATTAGAGAAGAAAAGGAAGAATTTGCTGATTTAGAAAAACAAATCAAAGCGGCCGGGATGACTGGCGAAGTTCAAACTAAAGCTCTTAAAGAGCTAGATCGTCTTAAAAAAATGCCTCCTTTTTCTCCTGAAGTTTCCTACCTACGCACCTATTTAGACTGGTTAGTGGCTCTGCCTTGGAGTAAAAAAAGCGAATCAAAGATTAATATTAGCGAAGCGGAGAAAATTTTAAATGAAGATCATTATGGCTTGAAAAAAGTTAAGGAAAGAATACTTGAATATTTGGCGGTACAAAAACTAACTGGAAAAATAAAAGGACCAATAATTTGTTTTGTTGGTCCTCCAGGAGTCGGTAAAACTTCGATCGGAAAATCTATTGCCAGATCTTTAAATCGTAAATTCGTCAAAGTATCTTTAGGTGGAATACGCGACGAAGCTGAAATAAGAGGTCACCGGCGCACTTACGTCGGCGCTTTGCCGGGAAGAATTATTCAAGGAGTCAAAGACGCTGGTACTAATAACCCAATATTTATGTTGGACGAGATTGATAAATTAGGGTTTGATTTTAGAGGGGATCCTAGCGCCGCTTTACTGGAAGCTTTAGATCCTGAACAAAACAGTGGATTCAGCGATCATTATCTTGAGGTTCCATTTGATTTATCTAACGTAATGTTCATTACCACTGCCAATATTTTAGATACAATTCCTCCGGCACTTCGGGATCGAATGGAAGTAATCGAGTTTCCCGGTTATACTGAGGAAGAAAAATTTCACATTGGAAAAGAATTTTTAATTCCAAAACAACTTCAAGCTCATGGTCTGACCAATAAACAAATACAATTTGCTGACGAAACGATAAAATACATAATTCGCTACTACACTCGAGAAGCCGGCGTACGAAGTTTGGAAAGAGAACTCGCCGCTATTTGCCGTAAAGTGGCTAGAAAAATAGCTGATAATAAAATTAAATCTCTAAAAATTACCAAAGGTATTGTCAATAAGTTCCTCGGCGCTGAAAAATTCCATTCTTGGGTAGTGGAAAAGAAAAATGAAATCGGGGTTGCCACTGGACTTGCTTGGACAGAGGCGGGTGGAGACGTATTAAGTGTCGAAGCTACTCTTATGCCTGGTAAGGGAAATTTAATTTTAACAGGACATTTAGGTGACGTAATGAAAGAAAGTGCCCAAGCAGCTGTATCCTACACTCGTGCAGAAGCCCCTGAACTTCGGATAGCCGAAAATTTCTACAAAGATAAAGATATTCATATTCACGTCCCTTCCGGGGCAATACCCAAAGATGGACCTAGTGCTGGAATAACTATGGCTATCGCTTTAATAAGTGCAATTTTGAAAGTTCCGGTAAGAAAGGAAGTTAGCATGACTGGAGAGATGACCCTTCGGGGGAAAATTCTTGAAATCGGTGGAGTTAAAGAAAAAGTGCTTGCGGCCCACCGAGCCGGGTTAAACATTATTATCTTACCTAAGAATAATAAAAGGGATTTAGAAGAAATTAACGCTAAAACTAAAAAAGATTTAAAATTTATTTTCGTTGAACATATCGATGAGGTTTTGCCAGTTGCTCTTGAAGAGATCCCATCTTCAAGAAAATCCAAACTTTCTCGAGAGAAAAAACCATCGCTTACCTACCCTACAGCGTAATTTTACATAATTTAAAATCCTAGAGTTTAAGGTGTTTTCTTTTTAGGTAAAAAGAAACCGACTCTTTCGAATCGGTTTCGCCGAGGAGATTGTGGTTACCCTTCCATTAATCTCTCGGCATATTCAATTAATCGCCTTGGTGTTACATAGCGGGTAAAGGCGTAATGAAGATACCTAACCTTCTGCTCCCGATTCATCTTTGCAGCGAAGCGTTGGTGGTACTTAAGGGCAATACCATAGGCATACTGGTAAGCCCTAAACAATGGATGGGTTTGCCAGGTCTGCAGATTCCGTTCCGCTGTTTGTGTCGAAGTAAATGGGTTGGCAAGAAGATACTTCATCAATTCCTGTTTATCCCAGCCCATATTGATTAAAATATGGCCGTTATTGTTTAGATAATCTCTCCAAACCCTTTGTTCGCGTGATAAGACTCCATATCTAGAGAGAGGGATTTCTTCAGGGAAAAAGTACGTCAGGGCATCCGCAATTCCCTCACCCATAAATCCCTGTGGGTCATGGACGGTAGTGATTCCAATAAAGGGATCCAACCGTCCTTCATCCCGTCTCTCGATTTCCTTGGCGAGGCTAGCAGCGTGGACAAAATGACCACACACTTCGTGAATGGTAAGATACTCCATGTCACCCTTACGCCACCGGTGCCTGGGATGGAAGTTGTACTGAAGAAGGAAATCACCTTTTTTGCCTGAGGACCACCCTAACCAAAACCTATTTACTCTTCTAAGCCTTATCTTATTATGTGGTATTTGCAAATCACTAAAGCCTAGAAGGTTCCGAACTGCCGGTAGTAGTCTAGCTTCGTTCTCTCTGGCTTCTTTCTCTGCTTCTTCCTTGTAAACCCTAATCGAATCATCAAAAGCTGCAAAGCTTACCTTGTCAAGTTCTCCATTCGACATCCGAACCCCAAAGCTTGAAAGAAGCTCAATTACCTTCTTCTTTTGTTGCACGATAGTCTCCTCGGAGATTAGCTCCGGTGTTATTCCAAGCATGTTGCGGACATGCTCATAGAATTCAGGCAGAACCCCGCTAAGAAGAATCTGTAGATAGAAGGCGGATGCATTGAATTTGGCCCAGATGAATTCCGTTATCTCATCGACTACCGCAACGCTACTTCGAAGCTGAAGAACACGCGAAAGGACTTCCTCTCGTGAATTAAAGCTTTCTACGTCTGCTATTTCAGGCACTAGGCCAAAATCAATTACCTCTACGCGGGTTTCCTTCGGTAAACTTTTCTCCAGAGCTTCCCAGCCCCGGTAAACCGCGATCGCTTCACGGTTATCGAACATTTTCCTCTCCTTCCGTTCTAGTTTTAATGTGCGGTGCTATTCTAGTACCTTTTATAGACTAAAGGCAAATATTGGTATTTTTTTTATTTCTAATTTTCTTGTAAAATAAATTTATAATGAAACTACTTTTTTGGTTAATAGTAGCGGCTATTATCGCTGCTATCTTTATTCTTTTTTCAAGAGCAAATAAAGAACAAAAAGTACCAGAAACTAAAGAAGCAACCCCTTCGGCTGTTACTAAGGGTAAGCCAAGATTTGCTAAATTTCCTGGTGTTTTGCCAGAGAGCGAATTAAAAAATAGACGCGTATCAATAAAAACCGCTAAAGGCGATATTATTATTGAACTTCTTGGCTCCGAAGCTCCGAAAGCAACTAGTAATTTTATTTTCCTCTCAAAAGAAGGTTTTTATGATGGTCTTACTTTTCACCGCCGGGAAGAAAGATTTGTTATTCAGGGCGGCGACCCCAACGGCGACGGTACTGGTGGACCTGGGTACCAATTTGAGGATGAACCGGTTACAAAAGAGTACGAGCGCGGTACCCTCGCGATGGCAAATTCTGGTCCAAATACAAACGGTAGCCAATTCTTCATAATGCTCTCCCCCGTTCCTCTACCAAAAAACTACACTATCTTCGGCAAAGTTATTGAAGGAATGGATATTGTCGATAAAATCCGAGTCGGCGACCTAATCCAAAAAGTTACGATTGAATAATTTCAAAATTGGTGACCCTTGGTTCTACGCTGACGAACGAAATTATAGATCAATTAATTCAGGAATTCAAAGATTGGGGTGCTGTTTTTAAGGTTTATCCAATTCAAGCAGGAGTTTAAGTGATAGCAAATTCTCTAACCTTGAGAATTTCATCTTTTGTTATGTTACGTACATCTTTAGGTTCTAATGTCAGCACAGCAACGCTGCTGCCATCAGCTCTTACGACCTCAATTTCGAAAGCTTTTCCGTCACCATAAGTATGAACAATAGTACCAACGTCACCTCTTTCAAGGCCGTACTTATCAATGTTGTGAGTTAAAACTACTGTATCTAGTTCTTTAAACATAAAATTCCTTTCATATTAAGCAGGGTAGGCTGTAATAAAAATTGGTTGGGACTTTCCTTTCTCGATGATCCACACCGTTTTAATTTTAACACCTTTGCCAATAGGTGTCTTGATAGATCCATCCACAATATACTTAGTGCCGTAATTAGATTGTTCAATATCTTCTATATTGTTGGAATTCGCCAAATTTAAAATTTCCTTCTGCAAAAGTTCGACATTACTATCATTAAAACCTAAACTACGGAAAAATCTTGCTTTAAACCTTCCCACTGCGTGAGTCTCAGAGAGTAAGTATTCTGTTAATTTCTTCTCAGGAACAATAGCTTTATCTACGCCCGGAAGCTTCATTCTTTGTATCTTACACTAAAAATGCTATACTCAAAATAGCAGACAAATACGGCTGCCAAAATCGTGCGAATTCAGAAGGCACCTCGGAGGAGGAAATATAGAGATGGAGTTGGCATTTAAGCTTCTCGAGGAGATGGGTGTAACTGGTCTTCATGGGGTTACCTTCACAGATGAAGACGATCATACTCTGAAGACCTTTCACATCCGCTACGACAGCGCCTTCAAAGGTGACAGAGTTGTCGTGGTGGTCCAAAGGCTCACCTCACAACTGTTCATCGTGAAAAGCGTTGAACAGCTTTGGGAGAACATATCAATGTTAAAGCCTCAAGGGATCGAAATGGTGATTGCGATATCTCAGGAACTGTGGAACAAGATCCGACCTACCGTTCACAGAAGGATTCATGACCTGACCGCCGTCACCACCTAGCCAACGGTACCCGCAAGTGCTGAATCCAGGGTTATAGCTACTCTCTTGAGTACGCTGTAACGACCCTGGATTTTTCATGTTAAATCGCTTCATAAATGATCGGTTGAAAATACACTTTCGAGGCTAAATGGTGAGCCCGGGAGGATTCGAACCTCCGACACGCGGCTTAAGAGACCGCTGTTCTGCCACTGAACTACGGGCCCACTTTTGCCAGGGTGGTACCCCTGGAGGGATTCGAACCCCCGACCTTGTCGTTAGAACCGACCCGCTCTATCCACTGAGCTACAGGGGCGTATGCACCGCTATTTTACTAGAATCTAAGTTTGGTTGCAAGGAAAGAGCGCTCTTGTTAGAATCATTATTTGAGGGCATGGAGATAGAATCCAAACGTCGAAATAAAAAAAAGTTAATATTTTTTGGTATTTTCTTAATAATTATTTCCGCTGCCTTATTTTTAGTTAAAGGAGAGCCCTTCCGGGAAAAGCTGTTTTCAGCTTTCTCGCAAAGCCCCCAGTCAAAGAAAAGTACAAAAGGCTTTGAAAATAATTGGTTTCCGAAAGAAAAGCCCCTTAATTCCAACTCTCCTCCACCGGTTTTGTATTCAAGAAGCGCAATTTCAATCGACTTAACAACCAACGAAACTTTGTATACCAAAAATATTCATTTACGGGTCCCGGTGGCGAGTACTTTAAAAATAATGACCGCCATCGTTGCTTTAGAGAATTCTAGCCTTGACAAAATTATTACTGTATCAGATTACGCTGCCAGAACGGAACCAGACATAATGGGTTTATATCCCAACGAAAAACTGACAGTCAAAGATTTACTTTATGGTCTTCTTCTTGTTTCTGGAAACGACGCCGCCGTTGCTTTAGCGCAAGGAATTAGCGGTAACGAGAAAGAGTTTGTCTTGTTAATGAATAGTAAAGCCCAAAGTTTGGGTCTAAATGATACTAATTTTATAAACTCTACTGGTTTGGATGTTGATTTTTCTTTCGATCAATATAGTAGTGCTTATGATTTGGCCACTTTGAGTCAATACGCCTTGAATAAATTCCCTATTTTCGGAGAAATAGTCAAAACGAAAAATTACTTTATAGCGGCAAAATTTGATGAAGACCAAAACCACAAATATTTCTATTTAAATAATGCTTCTCCAATGGTTAATTACCCTGGTTTTAAGGGTATTAAACCGGGTTTCACACCGGATTCAAAACTTTCTTTAGTTTCTTTGATTGAAAAAGAAGGACACGACTTACTAACTGTAGTTTTAGGAACCCCCGATCGTAGAGGTGAGACCGAGGCCCTTATCGATTATTCTTACCAAAGTTTAAAATATAATAATTTAAATTAGCCTTCTTTTGATCTGCCAACTATTTATTGAATTGAATCTGTCTATTGGTGATAACAAATCATTTAAAGTTACCCCAGAAATTTTTGAAGGGACTGCGTAGTTATAATCAACCCAATAAAGAAAAACGGCCGGTACTTCATCTACCAGTAATTTCTGAAATTCTAAATACTTGTTTCTACGCGTCTCCTTATCATTAATTGTGCGTCCGTCTTCAAGAGCCTTGTCTACTTTTGCGCTAGTCAAATTTGTTATATTTGCCAGTTCTGTTTGAGTAGAGTGCCAAAGAACGTACTGATCTGGGTCGGCCCCAATTGCTTGGGTACTAATAAGAACCTCGTATTCTCTTAATTGAATAATTTTTTCGCGTAATTCATTGCCGGTTAATACTCTTGTATCAATTTTTATACCAAGCTGTCCCCATTGTTCTTTGACTAACGCCATTATTTTTAAAAGATCAGGATTATCAATACTGGTTATTTTGATTGCCAGCTCCTTACCATCTTTTTTCCGAACGTTCCCTTCAAGATTCCAACCATTTTTTTCCAAAGCACTCACTGCTAAATCCTGGTTATAATCGGGTTTTTTTTCAAAATTATTACTAGCCCAAGAACTTTTAGGGATTGGCGAAGTCACGATAGATTCTTTATTAATATTAAGCTCGCTAATTATATTTTCTTTCGAGGTAGAGAGAACAAGGGCATTTCTGACCGCTTTCTCACTTAAACTATCAGTTTTAGTGTTAAAGAAAATAGCCACAAACCGGCTATTAAGTCGCGTAGTGTAAGTTTTTAAATAGGGCGAATCTTTTATTTGTTTTAAATCCTCTGATCCCAATCCCCCTAAACTCTCAATCTCACCAAGTTGGAGAGCGGTGAGGGCGAGTTGTATGTTTGGGTAGAATTTAAAAATTAAATTGACCCTTCCGTTAGTAAGTGTGACTTTTTGGAGACTTGTCCCGAGAACCCGGAAAGAGCCCGTACCGATAGGCTTAAATCTTTTTAAAGGGATATGTTCCGGTATAATTCCAAGCTTTAAAACTCCTGGGAAAGGGGAAAACGATTCTTTTAAGATAAACTTAATTGTAAAGTCATCTAATTTTTCTACCCTTACGTCTTTAAAACTATCAAAGTAACGGCTTTTTAGGTTTGGGTCTTGAGCCGTTCTTACGGTATAAATCACATCCGCCACCGTAAATTTTTTTCCATCGTGCCAGTAAATGTCTTTTTTTAATTTGAAAAGGTACTCTTTTTCATTTTCAGCCGAAAAACTTTCTGCCAAGTCAGGTTCAAAGGATCCATCGGAGGTAACTCTCGTTAAACCACGAAAGACCAAAGAGGTTATATCGACTTCAGCATCGTTTTGGGTAAAGAGCGGATTAAGGGCAAGGGGTTTACCAATTACCCCTTCAACAATCTTTGGCCGTACAAAAGGAACGCTTAATTTTTCATAAACGGCTACTAATTGTTTTGTTAAAAAGAACCAACTAAAAACGAACAAAATAATTAAAAAGGAAAAAAACTTTAAAATTTTTTTGGAGTGTCTTTTTAATAATCCAATACCTATCAAAAGTAAAAACCTTATATTAGTTAGCATTTTCTTTAGGAGGAGAGAAATACTAATAACAACGAAATAACCATAAAGATTATTGAAGTAGTGATGGTTGCAAAATAAAGAATCTTTTCAACCCCTCTTCGACTTCGATAAAAAGTTCCTTCCCCACCAAAAGCACCGCCTAGACCAACCCCTTTAGCCTGCATTATGATAAAAACAATTAAAAGGATTGCACTTATAAGTTGAATTAAAAGCAAAATAATCTTCATTTGAATTTGAATTTTAACACGGGTCGTAGTAGTTTACAACTTTATTTAAAGTTTCATTTGAAAAAGACCCACCTTATTATTGCGCAAGTGAGACTAATTAGGAAGGATCCGATACCTAAGGCGAGTAATTTACCAATATAAAAAGTGGGTAGCACGAATCCACTAATATTCAATCCAGAAAATTCAAAACCGCTAAATTTAACTTCGGGTATCAATACGAATACTAGGTATAAAGTAATTACGGCGCTTAACCAAGAAAACATACCCATAGTAATAAAATTCAGAGGTAGGGTAATTATGTTAAGCAAGGGTTTTATAAATAAAGAAAGGAAGGAAAATGCTAAAGCCGGTAAAAATAAATCAGTCGGGGCTTCGTAATTAAAAGCCGGAAATGAATACATAACTAACCAAAAAGAAGAAAAATTTATTATAAATCCTCTAATTAGTTTTTTCATTTATATTAATTATTTCTACCTCCTTTAAAGATGTTTTTTCCACTTTTGGGATAAAAGATTTTCTTCTTAAGAGTCGGTGATAAGAAATAGCAAATCTATGGGCCTCATCTCGCAAATGCTGAATCAGGTATAAACTAGCTGAGTCGAGTTTTAATTTTAAACTAGTGGGTCTTTTTGGTATAAATATTTTCTCTTCCTTCTTAGCTAAAGCAATTACCGGAATTTTCAGATCCAAATTTTCTAATATTTTAACAGCTACTCCTAATTGCCCTTTTCCTCCGTCGATCACTATTAAATTAGGTAACTGCGAAAATGAAGCATCACCCTGGGTGTTGTGTAGTCTCCTTTCTAAGACCTCCTCTAAAGATGCGTAATCGTTAATACCCTCTACTTCCCGAATTTTGAAACGTCGATATAAAGATTTTTCTGGTTTCCCGTCTACAAATACGACTAGAGAACCTACATTTTCCTTACCAGCAAAATTAGAGATATCATACGCTTCTATTTTTCCCGGTATTTTTGGTAAATGTAATACTTCTTTTAATTCCTCTAGGCCAAAGGTTCGCAAATCTTTTCCTAAAGTTCCATTTTTTAAGTAGTTTCCTATATCAGATCTGCTCAAGGTCACATAACGGAGCGCATCAATTGTTCGCTTTATTCTCTCAGCTTCCTCAAACCTCATTTTTTTGGAAGCTGCCTGCATCTCCCTATCTAATTTTCGCAAAAGTTCTTCTTTTTGACCTTTTAAGAATTTAATTAGATCATTGATATTTTTAAGATAATTCTCTTCGCTTATTTTTCCAATACAGACACCGGGGCATAATCCCAAATGGAAAGAGAGGCAAGCTCGTTTCTGACCAATTTTACAAAATCTAGAGGGGAATATTTTTCGTAATTTTCGCAGGGTCGTACGAACACTTGAGGCAGATGGAAAGGGACCAAAATAAATTTTTGAATTTTTCAGGTCTCGTTTTCTGGCTATTAAAACTCTTGGAAACAACTCTTTGGGGATTTTTATATAGAGATAATCTTTATCGTCTTTAAGAGAAATATTAAAAATGGGTTTAAATTTTTTGATTAAATTAGCTTCTAAAATTAAGGCTTCTATTTCGCTTTCTACTAAAATTGTATTTATTTTTGCAGTTCTTGAGACCAGAGATTTTTCTTTTACGTTGGTACTTTTAAAATGGCTTCTTAGACGCTCTTTTATATTTAAAGCCTTACCAATATAAATAGGTTTGTCAGCTTTGTCCTTTAAAATGTAAACACCGCTCTTGTTCGAAAATTTTTCTAACGCCATTACTTAATTTTATCCTCTTTCGAAGCGAAAAGCATTTTAAATTCTAGAATCAGTATATAAACTAAAATCGCAAAACTTAAGATAAAGGCGCCAATTATTATTAAGGTCGCTCCCGAAGCGAAAAAGGGTTTTAAATAAAGAACTTCTTCCTTGTTTATTTCAAAAGGGTTTACGCCGTCTGTTCCCGAAACGGTAATTTTTAATTTTGCTTCTCTGGCCTTGAATAAACCAATATTTTTAAATTTTGTATCGACACTGTTATCCCCAAAAGGGAGGATTGTTCCCAAATAGGTTTGGTTAGGGGTAATTAAAACCACATCATCTGAAGAGATTTTTAAAGTAGTTTTGAAAAAACCTCGCGGGGTACGGTTAGCGATTAGTATTTTTGCGCTAGACGAAAATCCAGAGATAAACTTATTTTCGCCTACGGTGATATCAATGTCTGTTTTTGTAGTTAAATCCTGATCACTGAAAGAAATTTTTATATCCTGTTCATTTAGATTATCTACTTTATAAGCTCCAGCTGGGGTTGGTTTTTCCGAAGAAACTCCTTTAATGGCAAAAACAATATGATTCGTATCCAGTTTATCAAAATAATCTAAGCCAGAAGTAGTTGAGCCCCAAGTTGGATCAATTTGAACCCAGATTTTTCTTTCTCTATCGTAATATTCGGGCCATGCGTGTAAGACGTCGCTTAAAACATCATATTTTAAAGTAGTTGGTCGCAGTTTTCTATTTTCGGTATAAGCAAAACCGTTTAATTCTCGGGCGGGAATATCGGCGGCGCGAGCCAAAGCGATAAAAAGATCAGTATATTCCATACAAATTGCTTCGTTTGGGTTTTTAAGAGTTCTAAGTGCCCCAAGACGCTCGATTTTTGCAGAATTAATTTTATCGTAATTATACTTAAGATTAGTACTTACAAAGTCGTATATAGCCTTAGGGGTTTTAAGTTTTTTAGCTAAGGTTATTAATTCTGGATTATTTGCTTCCCAAAATTTATCTGCCTTTAGATATTTCTTAAGTTCATCTTCCCCCCAATCTCTTATTGATTGCAATTTTCTAGTTTGATCTACTATTTTTACTAAACCGGTAATATTAACCTTTAATTTTTCTTTGGGTCCAAGGTTATATCTGGCAAGATAATTACCATCCTCATCTTCTCTTATGTAAACAGGAAAGGGTTTGATAGATTTAAATTCAATACCTTGGGTGGTAGTATCAGGCGGGAAGGCAATTTCCGTAAAACCATTAATCAAATTAGGGTTATAAAGATGATACGTAAGATCAAAGTTAAAGATTTGGTATTCGCCAAATGCAGCTCGTACGCCTCCCGTTTCTAGAATTAGCTTATCAAAGAAAAAATTCCGGCCGGAGGTCTTATTTGGCTTTGGAGTGATATAATGAATAGAACCAAATCCGCTCGGAACTGATAACACCACATCGTACCTTCCAATTTCCGCATCAGTCGAAACTTTAGGTATATTTATTTCCCATATTTTTCCAAGTTTTTTAGCAAAATCCTTAACAGTGTAACTTACTGTAAAAGTTGCTGTTTTTCCTAATCCGATTACTTTATCACCTAAACTAACGTTAATTTTTGTTGAAATATCTTCACTCTGGATATTTGTTTTAAGAGTACCGGTAGAATCTCTAGCTTGTACTTCGGAGACATTAGTCGAACCAATATTTAAGGTGTATTCAGAGGCATAAAATGTTGAAGTAAGATTTTTTAGAATAACTTCTTGAACAACTTTGGCAGTCCCGTCTTTAGAAATATCATAGTTTATTTCATATTCAGTGGAAAATTCGCTAGCATAGGTTTTTTGGGGAAAGATAAATCCCGCGAGCAGAAGGAGTAGAGAAATTTTTAGTAGTTTCATCAAACTATTCTTCTTTGGCCCAGCGTTGGACTTTGGAGGATATTTCTTCAGGAGTGAATTGCGATTTTATTAGATATTCGTCAGCACCAAGCATTAAACCCTTTTCAACCATATCTTCTTCATCAAAATTAGAAAGAATTACCACTGGGGTTTTTTTGGTTTTAGAGTTCTCTCTCAATCTTTTTAAAACCTCAAAACCGTCCATTTTTGGCATTTTAATATCTAAAAAAATAAGATCAGGACTATCTTTAAAAGCCTTTTTTAGACCTTCTTGACCACTTGGTGCAGTAATAACATCATAATCATCAATTGTAAGTTTTAATTTATAAAGTTCGGAAACCTCTTTCTCATCTTCAATTATTAAAACTTTTATCTTTTTTTCTTTCATAGTAACCTTCTACTATTTCTAGGTTAACAAATTTTTATGGTCTTATCAATATTGGGATGTTATTTTTGCGGGAAAAGTAAATGTAAAGGTCGAACCTTCGCCTGGATAAGATTTTACCCAAATCTTACCCTGATGAAGGTCAAGAATACCTTTAACAATAAAAAGCCCGAGTCCTGTACCTCTATTTTCCTTAAGAAAACTACCCGGAATTTGTTGAAACTTTTCAAAAATACGATTTAATAATTTAGGTTCGATACCAATACCATTATCTTGGATACTAGTGATAACTTCGCCATTTTCCACCGAAGGGAAGAGAAGAATTTTACCACCTTTTCCAGTGTATTTTATGGAATTATCAATTAAATTTACTAAAACTTCCTTTATACGGTCCCGATCCACATATATATGTAAATCTTTTGGATAAAAGGAGGGTTTTTCCAGACTTAAAGTTATTTGTTTTGAAGAAGCAATTGGTCTAAACTCGTTGACAACTTCCTCTAGAAGTTCGTTATAGTCAGTTCTTTTCAAATTGACTTTCAATTTTCCTTCTTCAATTCTGGTTACATTCAAAAGCTCCTCTACCAAACCACTTAAGCGTTTTGTTTCCGAATAAATTTTGTTAATAATATTTAGATGATATAATTTATTTCGAATTTCACCCATTTGCCCCAAATCCCCACTTAAAAGAAGCGATAAATAGCCATTAATTACCGTTAAAGGGGTTCTTAATTCGTGAGAGGCGATCGAAACAAACTCACTTTTTGCCTTTTCGATTTCTTTTAATTTTGTAACATCTCGAATAATTCCCACTATTTGTTCAATTTCTTCCTCTTCATTAAGAATTGGAGTTTTACTTACTCCAACCCAAATTTCTTTTCCATCCCTACTTGTATGAAGATGTTCATCATAGGGAATAGCTTCTTTTGTTAAGGAAACTTTATCTATTAAAGAAAAATTTGGATAATAATTTCCCTTCACATCATGACATTTAAAGATCTTATGAATTTTTTTCCCTAGAACTTCTTTTTCCGAGTAGCCACTCATCAATTCACAACCATTATTAAACTGGACGATTTTCGAATCTTTATCTAAAACAAACACCCCCTCCTCGACATTATTAAAAATTGCCGTCCATCTCTCCTTTTGTTCAGTAGCGATCTGCAATTGGCCTTTTATTTGTTCCGCTTGTTTTTTTAGTTCGGTTACATTTCTAAAATTGGCGACAACCCCAATTACTTGTATCTCTTCATCACGAATCGGTGTGTAGGTGGTTTCAATAAATCTTGGAGGGCTAGAATTAATTTTTATTAAATTTCCAGCCGAGGGTTGTTTAAGTTTTATAACCGAATCAAAAGTTTTAATTGGATCAAAATAATATTCCAGTAAATATTTGTTGTATTTTTTTCTATTTTTGATGACTTCGCGTCTGTTTAAGTTGGTTGGATCTTTTTTGACGAAAAGCAGTTCTTTTGCAGCCTCGTTTAAGAAAATAAAGACCCCGTTTTTATCAAATAAAATTAATCCGTCACCGATAGTGTTTTTAATCGCTTGTAAAAGGATGGTGGAAATTTCTTCTTTGTTTTTAGGGTTGAGTAAATCTTTTTTGGAAATCATACCTACAACTATATTGTAGTGAAAACTGATAGCTATATTATAACAAAATTTAGGGAAAAATCAACTGCTTTTAGACAAAATTTTTGAGATATTGACCAGTAAACGAATTTTGATTAGAGACAATTTTAGTAGCGGGACCTTCGGCGACAATTTCGCCCCCTTTATCCCCACCAAAAGGACCTAAATCAATGATCCAATCAGCAGTTTTGATGACTTCTAAATTATGTTCAATTACCAAAACAGTATTACCCATCTCCACTAATTTGTGAAGTACAGAGAGAAGATTTTCAATATCAGCAAAATGTAGTCCCGTAGTTGGTTCATCAAGAATATAAAGGGTCTTGTCAGTACTTCTTTTGGATAATTCTGTGGCTAGTTTGACCCTTTGCGCTTCCCCACCAGAAAGAGTGGTCGCTGGTTGTCCTAGTTTTATATAACCTAAACCAACGTCCTTTAAAGTTTTCAATTTAGTTAAAACTAACGGTATATTTTCGAAAAAAACTGCCGTTTCCTCTATAGTCATATCAAGTACTTCGGAGATATTTTTTCCCTTATACCCAATTTCCAATGCTTCTCGATTATATCTTTTCCCTTCACAGATTTCACAAGTAACGTATACATCGGGAAGGAATTGCATTTCAATTTTTACTACTCCATCTCCTTGACAATCTTCACACCTACCACCCTTAACATTGAAGGAAAATCGACCTGCTCTGTAACCACGGGTTCGGGCTTCCGGTGTCTTCGCAAAAAGCTCACGAATATAAGAAAACGCGTTCGTATAGGTAGCTGGATTACTGCGAGGGGTTCGGCCAATAGGTGATTGGTCTATATCGATTACTTTATCGATATACTCAAGACCATCGATTCTCTCAAAGTTACCTGGTTTTTCTTTAGCTCTATAAAAATAAGCGGCAAGGGCTTTATGTAGAATGTCCTCCACAAGAGTAGATTTTCCGCTTCCAGATACACCGGTGATGCAGACAAATTTTCCTAACGGAATATCAACGTTTATATTTTTTAGATTATGGGCTGTTGCCCCAATTATTCGCAAAGATTTACCATTTCCACTTCTAACTTGTTTTTTTTCCATCACCACTTTCTTACCGGAAAGGTATTGACCAGTTAATGACTTCGTTACTTTCATAATTTCTTTTGGGGTTCCAGTAGCGATAATTCTGCCACCTTCTTCTCCGGCACCCGGACCAATATCTACCACAAAATCGGCATTTTCAATTGTTTCCTTATCGTGTTCTACAACAATCACACTATTGCCTAAATCACGCAGTTCTTTAAGAGTGTTAATCAACTTTAAATTATCCTTTTGGTGCAATCCAATCGAAGGTTCATCAAGTACGTATAAAACTCCAGAAAGACCAGAACCAATTTGTGAGGCTAAACGAATCCTTTGAGTCTCTCCGTTGGCTAAAGTAGCGCTTGTTCTTTCTATTGTTAAATAATCCAAACCAACATCATCAAGAAACTTCAGACGGGCGTTTATTTCTTTTAAGACCTGACGCGCGATTTGCTTTTCTTTTCCCGAGAGTTCCAATCTTGAAAACCAGTCGGCTGCAGCCGCAATCGACATCCTGGACACTTCAACAATGGATTTACCCAAAATGGTGATAAATTTGGCTTCTTTTTTAAGCCGGCTTCCCCGGCAGATTTCGCAAACCTCTTCCCGCATATATTTTTCGATTTCCCTTTTGGTCCATTCACTTTCCGTTTCTTTGTAGCGGCGTAGTACTTCGGGAATCACCCCTTCAAAGGTGGTATGAAAGGTTAGGTAACGACCAAACCGGTTCCGACCCGAGACTTCAAAAACCTCATCTTCGGAACCATAAAGAATAATATCCAACGCTTTCTTAGGTAGATCTTTAACGGGTTCTCGCAAAGAAAACCCAAGATGGCCTGTTAGTGATTCTAACCTTCTTGTAGTCCAAGTATCATGAGCTAAAATACGTTGCCATGGTAATATTGCGCCTTCAGTGATTGATAAATTTTTATTAGGAATTACTAAATCTGGATCGATTGTTAATTTTGTTCCAATTCCCTGACAAGTAGAACAAGCACCGCGTGGCGAATTGAAAGAAAAAGTTCTTGGTTCCAGTTCGGGAAGCGAAATTTCGTGATCTGGGCAGGTAAATTTTTCGGAAAACACTTTATCTTCTTTTTTATTTATATTTACGTACAACAACCCTTCGCCAATCTTCAAAGCTGTTTCTACAGATTCGGTAAGCCTTTGTTTATCAGTTGGTATCTCCAGACGGTCGATTACAACCTCAATATCGTGAATTTTGTATCGTTCTAGAGCTGGGACTTCATCGATTTCGTAAACTTTTGCATCTACCCTTACCCGCACGAAACCCTTTTTCCTTAAATCCTTAAAAATATCTTCATAGATTCCTTTTCTCCCTTTTACTACCGGCGCCAATATTAAAATTTGGATTTTTGGTCTTCTTTTACCAATGGTTTCAATTTGATCAACAATTTCTTGAGAAGTTTGAGGTTTAATTTCTCTACCATCTATTGGGCAATGAGGAATTCCAATTCTGGCCCACAACAGCCTCATGTAATCATAAATTTCCGTAATTGTGCCAACAGTGGAACGTGGGTTTTTCGGGGCACTTTTTTGATCTATTGAAATAGCTGGGGATAAACCTTCGATTTGATCAACATCTGGTTTTTCCATTAAGCCCAAAAATTGGCGAGCGTAAGCTGAAAGGCTTTCCACGTAACGGCGCTGTCCTTCGGCGTAAAGAGTGTCAAAGGCGAGTGAAGATTTGCCGGAACCGGAAATTCCAGTGATAACAACCAATTTGTTCTTTGGGATTTCCAAATCGATATTTTTGAGGTTATGTTCCCTGGCACCGCGGATGATGATTTTGTCTTGCATAAGCTTTTGAAATGTAGCGGTAAATTTTACCTTTTCTAGCAAATTTTTACAAGAGTTATATATACAATTCTTGACAAATATTATAGGTTATGATATAATCAATCTCGTTTCGTGTATTGAGATTTGGAGAGAAAACTTCGGCCAAGGGAATTTATCTTTCAACCTAAATTTGGAAGGTAGTTTCCCTTCGGCCGAGGGACCCAGCAGCGTCAGGATTGAACGGGGATTAAAGGCTAGTGCTAGCGCGCCTCTCCACCCTAGGCGTAAACGCAGCGGCTGCTGGGAACATCTAGGGCGCGGTGAGCATCGCCGGCGAGTACGGACGGAGCCACTTAGCGCCGCGACCGCACTAAAGCCGGATTCGTCCGACTTTACTTGCGGTCCAAGTGAGGAGGGGTGGTGTCTCGGCGCTTCGAGACCTGGACACCTGCTTGTTTGGTGCGCCAGCCGGGTCAAACTCAGGCTACCCCTCAACCAACTTAGCGACTTCAACTCGTCTGCGGAGTGCAACTATAAGCAGACGGTGGAGAACTTTCGGGTTCTGCCAGAAACTAAAGTCTTCGAATCTGCCTGATGGCCGCTGCCATCTCTCTGCCTGCCATTGCAACCCTAGTGCGCACTCCCACTAGGGCTTCTTCTTTTCTAAAGGTTTAAATTAATTAAATGAGATTTTCTTGGCTTCTTTAGCCGTTATTGTTTTGGGGATTTCCAACTCTTGATTTTTAAGTTCCAGTAGCTGGTCCCGTAAGATCGCGGCTTTCTCAAATTCTAGTTTTTCAGCGGCGGATAACATTTCGGCAGTTAAATCCCTAATCAATTGCTTTATCTCGTCTTTTGGTACTTTTGAAAGATCCAGTTCTTGAATAGTTTCGGTTTCTGGCTGCAACTGCTTCAATCTTTCGCCAATATCGTGAATTGCTTTTTGGATGGTGGTAGGAGTAACGCCGTGTTTTTCATTGTATTCAAGTTGAATCTTGCGACGTCGGTCTGTTTCCCCTATTGCTGCCTTCATTGAACCAGTGACAGTAGCAGCGTACATTATCACTTTTCCTTCAACGTGACGCGCCGCTCTACCGGTTGTTTGGATTATAGATGTTTTACTGCGCAAGAAACCTTCTTTATCCGCATCTAATATTGCTACTAAAGAAACTTCCGGTAGGTCCAATCCCTCGCGAAGCAAATTAATTCCCACTAACACATCGTATTTTCCAATTCGTAGGTCGCGTAGGATATCGATTCGTTCCAGGGTATCAACTTCGTAATGAATATACATTACTTTTATATCTCTCTCTTGCAAATATTCAGTTAGATCTTCGGCCATTCGTTTAGTTAAAGTGGTAACTAGCACTCTCTGGCCTTTACCGACTCTTTTTTGGATTTCGACTATCAAATCAGGAATTTGGCCCTCAATACCCCGCACTTCAATTTGCGGATCAACAATACCAGTTGGTCTAATAATTTGCTCCACAACTTGTTCTGAGAGCGAGATCTCATAATCATTTGGAGTTGCGCCAGTAAAAATAACTTGATTTATCTTCCTCATAAACTCATCAAAAGTTAAGGGTCGGTTGTCCATTGCGCTAGGTAGTCGAAAGCCGTGATTAATCAAAACCTCTTTTCTTGTTCTTTCTCCGTGCCACATACTCCGTAGTTGCGGTAAAGTCATGTGAGATTCATCAATAAAGATAAGAAAATCTTTTGGGAAATAATCCAACAAGGTGTAGGGTGGCTCCCCTGGCAGCCGGCCATCAAAATAGCGGGAATAATTTTCTATTCCCTTGACAAAACCAACTTCGCGTAGCATTTCAAGATCATAATTCACTCTACTTATCAGTCTTTGCAGCTCAACTAATTTGTTTTCCTTTTTTAACTTTGCGCTCCATTCTTTGAATTCCTTTTCTATCTCGACCAGCGGGTCGTAGGGCAATTCTTGCGGCACATTGTAATGCCGGGCGGGAAAGATAGTAATTTCTTCCATTTCGTCTATTCTCTCTAAACTAATTGGTTCTAGTCTGCTAATTTTTTCGATTTTGTCGCCTAAAAAAGAAACTCTTACGGTAAATTCTTCATATGCTGGATAAATTTCTAAAATGTCTCCCTTTACTCGGAAAGTAGCTCGTTTTAAATCTAAATCATTACGTTCGTATTGTAACCTTACCAACCGCTCTTTTATTTGGGAAATCGGCAAAATCTGGTCCTTAAACAAAGTGATTGTACTCTGACGATAAGCGGTTGGAGAACCAATATTGTAAATACAAGAAACACTAGCAACAATTATTACATCTCGACGTGTCAGCAATGCTTTTGTTGCGGCTAGCCGCAGGCGGTCTATTTCCTCATTAATAGCCGCGTCCTTTTCAATATAAAGATCGATTTGGGGAACATAACTTTCTGGTTGGTAATAATCGTAATAAGAAACAAAATATTCAACGGCACTATCTGGGAAAAATTCACGAAATTCAGAGGCGAGTTGGGCTGCCAAAGTTTTATTGTGAGCAATCACCAGTGTCGGTCGGTTTACTGCCGCAATAATATTGGCCATAGTAAAGGTTTTTCCGGTCCCGGTAGCACCAAGAATGGTTTGGAAACGATAATTTCCTTTCAAACCGTTAACTAATTTTTCAATTGCGGCTGGTTGATCACCGGTTGGCGGCCACGGTGCCTTTAAATCAAACTTTCCCACAAGAAATATTTTAACTCAAAAGGAAAACCGCAGCCAGAGCCATGTAACACTTGGTTACAATAGTTAGCTGCAGTGTAATCTCTCTTGGCAGGAGTCCACCTTTCGGCGGATGCCCGATAGTATCAGGACTTCGGGAGGAGGTTGCGGTCCGCGGATTGCTCCCTGCCGACTGATACCCCGTTACTTTAGTTGTGACCTCTCCTGCCAAATTCGTTGGAGGAGGGAATCGGCCGAAATCCCTTTTCTCCTCCATCACTCCGATCAACATCAGGGGGATACAAAGCCGAAGCCCTTTCCCTCCGTCAACCGTCGGCCTACCAGCAGCCTCCTTTGGCTTTTTTCGAACCGTGTTTCTGCTTTCACAGCCAAGGCCCGGGAGAAAAGCCAAAGAAATTCGTTCCTGGCCAGAAACGTGCTGCTGACAAGCAAAATTTAGCATAAAAAGTATTTACTGTCAATTATTGATCTAGTTTGCTCTAGTTGACAAACGGCCGAAAAATAAGCGACAATAAATCTATAAAAATACGAATAAATCCTAAAAAAACTTTATGACACCCGTTCTTTACCGAAGACAACGTGATATCCTCCAATTTATAACTCAATATATGCAAAAGCACGGTTATGCTCCACTACTGGCTGAAGTTTGCGACGGTTTGGGTTTACGTTCTCCGGCAACAGTTCACGAACATATCCAAAATTTAGTAGCAAAAGGAATCCTAAAAAAAGTCGGCGCTGGTAATCATCGGGGTTTTGAAGTCGTAGATCAGAGGGCGGCTGGTTGGGTTGATCCTAGTGTAGAAGTTCCGCTTGTTGGTTATATCGCGGCTGGAGCGCCTATCGAAGCAATACCAGACCCAACCCAAACAATTACTCTACCAGCGGATATGGTTGGTGACAAAAAAACTTACGTGTTACAAGTAAAAGGCGATTCGATGATAGATGCTGGAGTTTTGGACGGTGATTACGTAGTCGTTGAAGAACAAAATGAAGCCCAAAACGGCGATATCGTTGTGGCTATACTTAATGATAATTTCGCCACTTTAAAAAAATTTTTTAAAGAAAGTGATCACGTTCGTCTGGAACCAGCAAATTCTTCCATGAATCCTATTATTTCTAAAAACGTTAAAGTTCAGGGTAAGGTTATCGGAATTGTCAGAAAATACATTAATTAAAGTATAAATAAGATAAGAACGGCAGCGCTCATCAGTATAAAAGTTAAACCGCCGAAAATATTAGAAAGAAAACCATTAGTTTTCCCCCCCATAAGCTTTTTATTATTAGCAATGTGAATAATGACCGCAATTAATATTGGTGAGATTATACCGTAAATAACTGCCGCAAAAAATAAAGCTTTTATCGGATTTATTCCTAAAAAATTTATGACAATTCCAATTAATAGTGAGATAATAATTACGCCGTAAAAAGCCTTTGCTTGCCGAAAGTGCTTATCTAGACCTTCCTTCCAACCAAAAGCTTCTGAAACCGCGTAAGCGGCGCTTCCCGCTAGTACTGGAATTGCTAAAAGCCCAGTACCAATAATTCCTAGGGAGAAAAATAAGTATGAGGCTTCTCCAGCCAATGGTCTTAAAGCTTGCGCTGCCTCAGCTGTAGTTTGAATGTTAGTGATTCCACTACTATAAAGAACAGAACCGGCGGCACCAATTATAAAAAACATTACCAAATTTGAGAGAAACATCCCGACGGTGACGTCTTCTCTCATTCTCTTAAGTTCGTGCTTAGTAACGATTTGAATTTTTCTCTTCTTCTTAATTTCGCCGGTTTCAAGTTTTTCTTCTACTTCCTCACTAGCCTGCCAGAAAAAGAGATATGGTGAAATTGTCGTTCCTAAAATGGCTACAAGAATGGTGATAAAATTTTTATCGAACTGTATTTGAGGGATAAAAGTTCTTAAAAAAATCTCCTTCCAATCGGGAGAACTTAAGAAGCCAGACAAAATATAAGCGAAAAGGGCGAAGGTAAGCCATTTAAGATAGGAAACGATTACGTGATAAGGAAAATAAATCATAAATAGAAGCGTAACAACCGTAAAAATTATTACCAAGAGAAAAACAGGCAGATTTATAATCAAAGCCGCTGAAGAAGCCATTCCGGCCAAATCTGCGCCCACGTTAATTGAGTTTGCAATAACCATTAATATTGCTAAAGCAGTAATCAAGATCCTCGGGTAAGAGCCCCGCATCGCTCCAATTAAACCCTTTCCGGTAACTAGTCCGATCCTGGCACACATTTCTTGTATAGCTACCATAAGAGGAAAAGTAAAAAGAGGAGTCCAAAGAGTGGCATATTTTGTTGAAGAACCGGCGATTGTATAGGTCATAATGCCACTAGGATCATCATCACTAGCTCCCGTTATAACTCCTGGTCCAATCTTAGAAAAGATTTTTTTTAATTTGTTTAACATAAGTAAAAATCTGTGGTAGAATTGCCTCTCAATTTATGGGTATATTATACATAGTTTCAACACCAATTGGTAATTTAAGTGATATTAGTCTCAGAGCAATCGAAACCTTACAAAAGGTTGATCTAATTTTAGCTGAGGACACTCGGAAAACTGGTACCCTGCTTAAATCTCTTAAGATCAAAAAAAATTTACTATCCTTTTACGAACATAATGAATTAGCAAGAATCCCCCAAGTAATCGATTTTTTAAAAAGAGGTCAAAATTTAGCTTTAGTTTCCGATGCGGGGACACCGACGATTTCCGATCCGGGTTTTAAATTAATTAGGGAGGCTATTACCCAAGGTTTAAAAATTGAATCAATTCCTGGTGCTTCGGCGGCTCTGGCGGCCTTGGTAGTGTCTGGACTGCCAACCGATAAATTTATTTTTTTAGGTTATCTTCCAAAAAGGTCAGGAAAAGCAATAAAAATTTTGAAAACAATCGCCAATCTTGATTTTACAATAATTCTTTTCGAAAGCCCCAAGCGTTTATTAAAAAACTTAAAATTGTTAAAGGATTTATTAGGAAATAAAAGTATTGTAGTTGCTCGTGAACTAACGAAACTACACGAAGAATATTTAAGAGGCGATATTGAAGAGATTATCGAACACTTTGAAAATAACCCTAGCAGAGGTGAAATTACTTTAATTATCCACTAAAAACCTTAAATTTGTCCTTTATCTAAAAAATTAGTTACACTCTCTTGAAAGACCCTTGCTTTTTTGCTAGAATAAACGAATGGTTTTAAAATCAAAATATGGAAATACGTTTATCCGCAGAAACAATCTTTGAAGTTTTTAACTTACCAATAACTAATACAATTTTAACTACTTGGGTAGCTTCAGTAATATTGATAATAAGTGCTTTTTTTGTTGGTAAAAATGTTAAATTACTGCCAAGTAATATTCAAAATTTTTTCGAAGCGGGGGTTGAATTTTTATATAATATTGTGGAGGATTTAGCTGGAAGCAAAACAAAAACTTTTTTTCCGATCGTCGCTACCTTTTTTCTATTCATAATTGTTTCAAATTATCTTGGTCTTTTGCCAGGTTTTGGAACGATTGGTTTTTTTGAGCATACTGATAAAAAAGAGGTCTTCGTTCCTCTCTTGCGGTCGGCAAACAGTGATTTAAATACGACTCTTAGTTTAGCTCTTGTGTCTCTTGGTTTAACGCACTATTACTCGGTTAGTTTTTTGGGAATAGGAAATTACCTTAAAAAATTTTTTTCGTTCAATCCCATCTATTTATTTGTAGGGTTATTAGAATTAATCGCGGAATTCACAAAACTTTTGTCTCTGTCTTTTCGATTATTTGGTAATATTTTCGCGGGTGATGCACTTCTTATTTCTCTTTCGGGGTTATTTGCTTTTATTTTACCGATTCCTTTTCTGGGGTTAGAACTTTTAGTAGGTTTTGTTCAAGCAGCAATTTTTTCAATTTTGACATTAGTGTTTATGGTGATTTTAACTGAAAAACATTCGTTAGGAGGTGAGCATTAAATGACGTTTACTTTAACTGGTGGTTTAATTATCGCTTTAGGCGGTGTTGGCCCGGCCATTGGAATTGGGTTGATCGGTATGAAGGCGATGGAAGCAATTGGTCGTAACCCCGAGGCTCAAGGCAAGATTTTACCAGCAATGCTTTTGGGTATGGCTTTTGCCGAAGCAATTGCAATTTATGCCCTAGTATTAGCTTTTAGAGGTTAAAATAATGGAAATTTTTAAAGATTTCGGAATTCAACCGATTCTTTTATTAGCGCAAATAATTAATTTTGTAATACTACTTTTTCTACTCAAAAGGTTTTTATACAAACCGATATTGAAAGTATTAGAAGAGAGGAAAAAAAGGATCGAGACTTTACTTAAACAAGCCGAGGAGATTCAAAAAAAATTTGCCCAAGCTAATGTAGAACAAGAGAAAATATTAGACACCGCTAAACTGCAGGCTTCTAAAATTATTGAGAACGCTAAAGAAGAAGCTAAAGTTCTCTCGCGCAAGCTGCAAGAAGAAACTAATAAAGAAATTGAAAGTACTCTAGAAGGAGCTGAAAGTGCTTTGCAACTAGAAAAACAAAAAATGATCAGTGAAGCAAAAGGAAAAATCGTCGATATTGTGGCGCTGGTGACCGAAAAAGTAACTGCTAAAACTCTTCAGAAAGCGGAAAAGGAAAAATTAGTAAATAATGCGTTAAGTGAAATTAAAGAATGAAAAGGGAAAATAAGGAAAACTTAAAAATAGCCAGAATTTTGTTTGAAAAAAGTTTTGAGGATGAAAAACCAGCTATTTCAAAAATGAAGCAAAATATGAAATTTCTAAAAGCAACGTTCAAAAGAGAAGCCTTAAAGATATCTAGTTTATATTTTAAACTAATAAAGAACTGTATTAGAGAACGGACTGCAGTTGTTGAATCAAGTGAAAAATTGGAAAAATATCAGGTTGAAAAAATTAGAAATTATTTTGGGAAAAAACGCGCCCGAAAATTAGAAGTAGCTTTAATAACAAATCCGAAACTTTTGGGTGGTATTAAAATCACAATTGGGGATGATCAGTGGGATTTTTCAGTAAATGGGAAAATAAATCAAATAAAGGAGACTTTAAGTGGTAGATATCTTAGGTGAGTTAAAACGTGAGATTGAAGAATTAAAAATAACCTATCAAGAAAGAAATATC
>Ga0209541_10004448_pt1 | contig 24860 bp, 18 predicted proteins | sample RifCSPlowO2_01_FD_184027 | JGI IMG/M metagenome (GOLD analysis project Ga0209541, IMG submission 184027) | Groundwater microbial communities from Rifle, Colorado - Rifle CSP2_plank lowO2_0.1 (SPAdes) (version 2) | ecosystem: Environmental > Aquatic > Deep subsurface > Groundwater | place... | reverse complement strand
ACAGGTTACACTGGCTTTTCTCTAACCGATGCTGCTACGCCAAATAACCAAGAAGTTGTTCCTGGCGCCTATACTGTTTCTGAAACCGCCTTAGCCGGTTGGGATTTGACTTCAGCGACTTGTGACCTAGGTGAAACACCAGGAAGTCTTGATGTTGGCCCGGGTGAAACCGTGACTTGTACCTTCAGCAACCAAAAAGACGCCAATATTATTGTTGAAAAACAGACTGACCCCGAAGGCGATCAAACTCCATTTGATTTCACCACTGACTATGGCTCACCCTTTACCCTCGCTGACAATGGTTCAAATGATTCTGGTGACTTAGATCCTGGTACTTACAGCGTTGCTGAAGGACCAGAGACTGGTTGGGATTTAACCTCTGCTACTTGTTCTGACGGTTCTGACCCAAGTAGCATTGGCTTAAGTGCTGGCGAGACTGTCACTTGTACCTTCAGCAACCAAAAAGATGCCTTTATTATTGTTGAAAAACAAACTCTGCCTGATGGTGACCAGCAAGTTTTTGACTTTGATTTAAGCTACGGTGATTTAGATGCTGACCTTTCTGATGGTCAGACTGATAATTCCGGTGATTTAGATCCGGGCACTTACTCAGCATGGGAAAATGTCCCGGCAGGTTGGGATTTCACTAGCGCAATTTGTTCTGACGGTAGTCCGGTCAATGCTATTAGTTTACAAGCTGGCGAAACCGTTACCTGTGTCTTTACTAATACCAAACGAGGTCACATAATCGTGGACAAAGTAACTGACCCAGCTGAAGATCCTCAAAGTTTTAGTTTCACTACAACTGGTGCTGGTTATTCTGGCTTTTCTCTAACTGATGTTGCCGCTCCAGACAACCAAGAAGTTGCTTCTGGCGCCTATTCAGTTGTTGAAACCGTTCCAGCCGGTTGGGATTTGACCTCGGCCACTTGTGACCAGGGTGAAACGCCAGCCAGTCTTGATGTTGGCCCTGGCGAAACCGTAACCTGCAGCTTTACCAACACTAAACTTGGTAAAATCACCATTGTCAAAGATGCTGACCCGAATGACTGCAAAGACTTTAGCTTTGCTGGTACAAATGGCTTAGGTAATTTCGTCCTTGATGATGATACTGGCCTTACTGAATGCATTGTTGATCCAACCAATCAACCTCAATCAAAGATGTTTGAAAATTTGGCAGTTAATACCTCTTACACTGTAACTGAAACTGTGCCAAACTTCTGGACGCTGACTAGCCCCGTTACCTGTACCGGAGTAGATTCTTCACAAATTACTCAGGTTGCCAATGGGATTAGCATAAACTTACTGCCCGGCAATGAAGCAACCTGTACCTTTGTCAACGAAAAGATCAGCCCGACTAGGACTCAAGGCTTCTGGCAGACACACACCAGCTTTACTTCAAATATCTTTGCTACTTACTTTGCTGGCGGTATGCCGATTGGCACCGCACCACATAAGGGTTTAATTACCAATACCCAGGCTAATAACCAAAGTCAATTATTCGGCGCTTATTATTCCAATATTGCCCAAAAATCTACGGGTAAAGGTAAAGCTGCCCAACGCACTGCAATTGATAAGGCCAGAATGCAACTCTTGCAGCAACTTGTGACTGCAAAATTGAACTGCGCGGCCTTTGGTGGCTGTCCCGCTTCAATAACATCAATAATCTCGAATGCTGACGCTGCCTATGCTGCTGGTACAAGTACCTCGGCTATTATCACTGCTACCGGCGACCTTGATGCCTTTAATAACAGTGGTGATACGATTATCATTTCACCGCCGTTACCCGCACCAGGTAAAGCCACACCAAAAACTTCGCAGTCATACGCCAATCTATCTTTCTGGGATAATCCATAATAAATAAAGGTCGCGCTCCGGGGCTAAAAAACAAAGCACTGGGGCAAAATAATCAAATTAATTATTAAATTCAAACCTATGAAAAAATATCTTACAATCTTAACTATTATCTCAACGGTGTTGGCCACTGCTTTATCGGTAAATATATTGCCCGTAGCAGCTGCGCCTCTTGCCGATGGCCTGGTTTCTTATTGGAATATGGATGAGGGTATCGGTTCAACTGCAGCTGATGCGGCAAATGGATATGACGGCACTCTTACTGGAGGTGCTGCCTGGGGCGGAAGCGCTCCTGTAATTGGCAGTTCTAATTCAGCAAGTTTTGATGGCGACGGTGATTACATCTCGGTGCCGGATACGGCTGACTTGGATATCACCGAAGAGCTAACAATTTCGTTTTGGTTCCAGCTGGCCGGAGCGAGTGGCGACAATGCTTGGCCGCGCGCTGTAAGTAAGGGGCAATCCGATCCTGATGATGGCGCCTACGGAGTGTTTATTAAAGATTCAACTGATCCTCACGATATTGGCTTGAGGTTTATGGACCAAAGCAACGCATTCCACGACGTGCGCGATATTGCCTTGCCTGACTATAGCAGCGGCTGGCATCATGTGGTCGCAACTTATTCCGACAGCGGCGATGTAGGCAAACTTTACCTTGATGGTACCGAGGTTGAATCAGTCGCAATTGCTGGTGATGTTGACATTCGCGTTACCGCTGATGATCTTACTATTGGTTCAGCTCAAGGCGATGAGGAAAGAGACTTTAATGGTATGATTGACGAAGTACGCATTTATAGCCGCGCCTTAAATGCCACCGAGGTCACCCGTCTATATGATTATGGTTCTTTTACTTTAGACGTGACGCCGGATTCAGATACTAATCCGATTGATACTGACCATGAGGTCACTATAACCCTAGACACCCCATTAAGCTTCGTACCAGTATTGTATAACGTATCTGGTAATGCTGCGCCCGGAGAAGACACACAGTATATCTATACAAATGGCAATGGTCAGATAGTGTTTACCTACACCGGGGTTAATCCTGGAACAGATACTATTATAGCCTGCATTGATACGAGTTGGTTTGTGACTGGCGGTGGGGTATGTAATGTACCAGAGTGGGTTGGCGAGCCATACGATACGGCTGAAAAAACTTGGATAAATACATGGGAAATTTCAGGAATGAAATACCAAGACTCAAATGCTAATGGGACAAACGACGGTGAGGATGGACTTGAAGGTTGGATTGTCTTCATTGACGAGAATGATGATATGGTACTCAACAACACCATAAGCGGCAATGGAATATGTGATCTAAATGCCGAAGAGCCCTGCACGGCGACTGACGTTAACGGCGAATATGCATTTGAGGGTTTGGTGGACGATACTTATGACCTCTGCGAGGTTGAAATGCCGAATTGGGTGAAAACCGAGCCGTTTGATCCAGCTTGTCATGAAGTTGTCGTTGATGGGGCAGATGTAGAGGATGTGGATTTCGGCAATGCCCATCTTATTCCGACCACTGGCAGAACTAAAGGATTCTGGACAAACAAAAATGGCTTTGCCCAGCTGAACGACGGTAGCAGTGTTGAACCTGAATTAGCTTTGTTAGCTGGATTGAATTTACGTAATGAAGATGGAACTGATTTCGATCCCACTACGTATGCACAGCTTAAAAACTGGCTTAATAAAGCGCGAGCAAAAAATATGGCCTACATGCTATCAGCTCAGCTAGCTGCTAAAGCATTAGCAGAAGAAGCAGGATATGTTTCAGGAGCCACTTTGATCTATACTCCTGAATTATTGCCGTTTGCACCATTGACAGGATTAAATGCCTTCGGATTCATCAGTATTAATGACTTACAAGCACTAGCCGATGCTGCTTTACTAGCAGACCCTGAGGTTTATGAAGGTGATGTTAATTGGTCATACTATAATGCCTTAAAGCAGGTATTAGATAATATTAACAGCCAAGCCATTATTGCTGTTGAACCATAATGTTGATTGCCAAGTATCATTGAAATGCTAACCTTATTAGTAAATAACTAAAGTAACTTACAAAAATCACCCCCCCACCACTTTTTAGCTTCTTAATTTTGCGCTATGTATTATGTCTATCTCTTAAAAAGCAAGAGGGATAATAAGTTGTATATTGGCCAAACAAACGATTTGAAAAGACGTTTGATTGAACACAATTCCGGTAGCAATTTTAGTACAAAAAATCGTAGACCTTTTGAGCTTATTTATTATGAAGCTTATTTATCCCGACAAGATACAGTAATCAGAGAAAAAAAATTGAAAAAGTTTAAAAACTCTTACAAAGAGTTAAAGAAAAGAATCAGTAATAGTTTAGAAAGGAGCTAAAAAGTGGTGGGGGGAAAGGTCGATGAAATAACTAAATAATCTAAAATTAGGAGGGGTATAAGAAAGGAAATAAACTATGAAGAAATTTTTATTTGTCGCCGTGATTGCGTCTTTAGTCCTCGCTATTACCCCAGCAGTTTTTGCTGGCACCGGTAATGGTGCCCCAAGCGGTGCGCATTATAACCTCAATATCATCGGGGTAAAAAATCCAAAAACCACTGATATGACAGATTCAAGTGGTCATGTCATCTTTGTTGCTCTCGAGGGGAAGAGCCAGATTAAACTACAAGAAGCTCCTGAAGGAGAAAGTTTTGCTGTCCTAGATGCCAATGGTACTGACGGCAATGGTGCCTTATTCCAGTTGCCTGATCCAGGCCTGGATCCATACATAGTTGGTGAAAAAGGTAGTGCAGATACTGTATCTGACTATTCTGTGTTTGTCCGACCTCTCGGTAAACCAGGTGGTTGGGCAACCATCACTACTTGTGCAGACCTAGTTGATAGTACTTTTGGGGGTCTTCTACCCGGTAAGACCATAGATGACATTCTTAATAGCGATTGTTCATTTGGTGGTTTTGCTTCTGTAGAACAAGTGGGTCAAGATATTACCTTGAGACCTAAGGGTAAATCAACTTTCTCGAATGTTACAGCCGAACTTTTGACCATTGTTTTCAAGGTTTCGTATGATCTTGATGGTGATGGAATTATCGAAGAGGGAGAATACAAATACGTCCGCGTTCCTATCTTTGATGATAGTATTGAGAATGAATATTGGGAATACGATAATCACGGCTTGAAGCTGCTTCAGGTCCGCTTCTACCCAGTTGGCACAGATGTCTCGGAGGCTGACTTATTACTTCCTTAATTAAAGTTCCAGAATTACCTATTAGTAAAGAATAATGAACAGAGTAACAAGGTATTAGCAGTTAGTAATAATTTGCTAATGCCTTGTTCCATGTGTTTGTTATGCTTTTATCTTCAGATTTTAATGGTGGATAATTTTTATTGACAGAAAATAACAATTATGGTAAAAAGAGATACTGTCTATTTTTTAAGTAAAATAAGATAAAAATTATGAAAAACACCTCCTCTTCCAAATTTTGGCGGGTAGTTACCACGATTACTACCCTTGCTTTTGTTTTACAAATTAGTGGCTTTACTACTTTACCGGCTTTAGCTGTTGCTCCTAACTACTTAATGGGTCCAGTGACTGCAGAGGTTACTGGGGCATTAGAACTATCTATTTTTGGCTCAGCTTCAGCAACTCCTTACGTCGGTCAGGAAAGTGCCCAATACGTTTCAATCGATTGGGGCGATACTGTTCGAGACAGCTTTACTATCCAAACTGATTCAAATTTCACCACAGTTTTCTCAGCTGGTAATTTTACAACTTCTTGGACTCCAATATCACACGCCTATGCATCAGAGGGAATGAAAACTATTATTGTAAAAGTCCATCATCAAAGTTGGAATGGCAACGGCGAAGGTAATGCTTCAGAATTTACAACCAATGTATTTATCCCTCCAGCTGCCTTGAATGTTATAAAAATTGTAGATGGCGGCGATAAATTACCAAGTGAATTTACAATTAATGTTTCCGGTACTAATGTTTCCCCAGCATCATTTCCAGGCGACTCAGGCGGCACTATTGTCAGTCTAGAGCCTGGTTCGTACTCTGTGACCGAAGACTCAGTCGACAATTATACTGGTTTATTCAGTGACGATTGCTCAGGAACAATTGCATCTGGCGAAACTAAAATTTGTACTATTACTAACGTCTTTAGTGAAGAACCAATGGCCGACATTATTGTGGTAAAAAATGATGATGTTGAAACAAACGCTCAAGAAGGTGACACTATTACTTATACCATTCAAATTTCAAATAATGGCCCAGATGACGCCACTGGCGTGGTAGTTGATGATTTATTGCCAGTTGGCGTTGCTTTTGTTTCTGCCGTTACCACTCAAGGTACTTATAATGAAATAACTGGTGTTTGGACAGTTGGCGAGTTAGCTGATCAAGCTAGCGCGACTTTGGATATTGAAGTCACAGTCAATGAAGGTACTGCGGGCACTTCTATTACTAATACTGCCAGTTCAGACCGCAGCCAAGCCGAGCAAGCTGATTCTACACCAGAAAATAATTCAAGCACTGAAGAAACACCAATTTCTTGCACTGACTCTGATGGTGATGGGTATTATGAAGAAGGCGGACAGTGCGGTCCGATTGATTGTCAGCCAGGAGATTACTCAAGTTATCCCGGCGCGCCCGAAGTTTGTGATGGTGTTGATAATGATTGCAACGGCCAGTCTGAAGATGGCTCGGGTGAAACTTGGTATGGTGAGCTAACCTCTTGTGGTACTGGCGTTTGTGAAAGTTCTGGTGTTTTAACCTGTGTTGAAGGCGAGCAAGTTGATACTTGCGAAGTAGGCACTCCGACTGAAAATCCAGAAACCAGTTGCGATGCTTATGATAATGACTGCGATGGTGAAACTAATGAAGGCGGGATTTGTGAACAAGCCTTAATTTGCGGCTATAAATTTAATGATTTAAACCAAAACCAAGAAAAAGATACCGGAGAACCAACTTTATTGGGCTGGCTTATTTCTTTAGCCCAGTGGGCCAATGATGACTGGACTCCAATTACTACCGATACCACTAATGACGAAGGTCAATATTGTTTTGACAGTCTAGCTGAAGGTACATACATGGTAGAAGAAACTCCACAAGATAATTGGTACAATAGTACACCTTTATCTGTTGAGGTCTTAGTCAGTACTAATCAACTATATGGAGTTGATTTTGGTAATTTCCAATGTGTAGATAATGACGGTGATACTTATTCCAGTACTAATCAAGAAGTCTGTAGCCCTTTAGATTGTGATGAGACTGATAATACTGTTTATCCTAGTGCGCCTGAATTATGCGATGACAAGGATAATGATTGTGATCAGCAAATTGATGAGGATGGCGCTTGTTTTCTTTGCCAGCCCGAGGACGTCCAAGAATGTGATACTGGCTTAGAAGGGGTTTGTGCTACTGGTACCCAAACTTGTGATGTAGAGGGTCAGTGGGGTAGTTGTCAACAAGATGTCCAAGCTAGTGAAGAGGTTTGTGATAATGATTTGGATGACGACTGTGATGGTTTAACTGACATTCAAGATCCAAATTGTCAGCCGCCAGTTGATGAAGGTAGTATTTGTGGTTATAAATTCTATGATGACAACCAAGATAGCCTATTCAATAATAGTGATTATGGTTTATACAATTGGACAATGTGGGCCGAAGGTGCACGAATTATCACTACACCCACTAACCTCGACGGTTACTACTGTTTTACTGGCCTAACTGCTGGCACCTGGTATATTTATGAACAGCTCGTGGCTGATTGGACAACTACTACCGATGCAACTACTACAGTTGAATTAACGGAAAATGCAGGCATTACTGGTATCAACTTTGGTAATATAATGTGTATTGATGATGACGGCGATGGATTTGCTGAAAACGGCGGATTAATTTGCGGACCAACTGATTGCAATGATCAAGTAGAAGGCGGCGAAGAGATTAACCCTGGTGCCACTGAAATTTGTACTGATCAAATTGATAATAATTGCGACGGGCTGACTGACTCTCAAGATACTTTAGCCTGCCCACCGCCAGCTCCTACTTGTACTGACAATGACGGCGACGGCTATTATGCCGAAGGTGGAGACTGTGGTGAAGCTGATTGCAACGACAATAGCTATTCTTTAGATAACGTTTGTATCACTCCTCCTCCGGGAGGCGGAGGCGGTGGAGGCGGTCTACCCCAATCACTCTATATTCATACTGAAGCGCTAACAGCAGGCAGTGAAACAGTTTCAGTTGTTATCACTTGGTTCACCAATAAACTTGCCAACAGCCGTGTGGTTTATGACACTGTTTCTCATCCAACCCCGGGTACACCGCCAAATTATGGCTACCAATGGTCAACCTCTACTTTTGATGATGACCCAAAGGTAACTTTCCATTCAATTGAAATTAGCGGTTTATTAGCTGGCACCACCTATTACTTCAGACCGATTTCAGCTGCTTCACCCGAAGTTTACGGTGTTGAATTAAGTTTTACTACTGGCCAATGGTCATTAACCCCACCAGAAGAAATTACCCCGCCAGCACCACCGACTCCGCCAGTTGAAACTCCAGGTATTGTTGCTGGTGTTGAATTTGAAGAAGAGGGTACAGTTTTAGGTGAAGAAACCGGAGACCTAACGGGAGAAGAAGTTCAAGAACCTGCCCCAGCCGAAGAAAATGTTATTGCTCCACCACCGGCTGCCGAAGGACCAGTAGAAACTAGCTGTAATACATATATCTGGATTCTTCTAATTTTAGATATAATTCTAAGTGCGGCATTGTGGTTTAGAAATAAAAATGCTGTTTCGCAATTCGCGAAAAACAGCTGGATCTTGATTATCTTATTAAGCATTGTTCCGGTTATTATCTGGTATCCAGCTTGCTGGTTGGCGACTTGGTTGATTATCGTGTTAATCGCCGCTGTCATCTTAATAGTAGTGTCTAAAAATAAAACTCAAACTCCTTCATTAGGGCAATCTCAACAGTAAATCTCTAATCATAATTTAAGATGGCTGAGCTAGTTAAATTTCAAGCAGGAAGGGGAAAAAACAGCACTATTTATATAGTGTTGTTTTCTTTATTATTAGCTTTATTTGTTTTTGTTATCCCTCAGCCAACTAATGCTCAGACAAACAGCATAACTGGCGTTATTTTTGAGGATCTTAATTTTAATCATGAATTGGAAGTAGGAGAAAGTAGAATTGCTGGTTGGACAATTAACCTATATCAAAACAATGGATTAATTGCTAGCCATTTAAGTATTGACGGTAGGTATAACTTTGATAATTTAAAATCCGGCCAGTATGTGGTCACCTTAGAACTGCCAGAAGGTTGGTTTGAAGTTTCACCCCAAAGTGTTTTGGTTAATTTAGAAGAAGGCCAAAGATTAGAAACTAATTTTGGCAATTTTCAAGTTGATCGAAAAGAAAAAGGGGTTAGCCCAATGATGCTAATTAATAATGTAAAAGCTGAAGCTGTTTCTACTACTTCAGTTAAAATTACTTGGCTTACCAATTACCTGGCCACAAGCCAAGTTGTCTTTGGTAAAGACCAAAAATCCGCCAGCCAATTGATTCTGCCTAATAATAATCTTGGCTATTTGTCCGGAACTAAGATAGATTGGCAAAATGAAACTTATCACTCAGTTGTTTTGACTAATTTAAAGCCAGGGACTACTTATTATTACCGCGTCGTGTCGCTGCCAAACCCGAAGCAATGGCGCGGCTCTCCCAAGGTATTTAGTAATGAAGTTAGCTTTTCTACTACACCATCATCTTCAGTCGAAGAACCTGAACAACCAATGATAAAACCAGAGAGTAAACCAACTCCAAGCGAACAAAAAAAACAGGCCGTACCCGCCGACCAATCAGGTGATTCATCAGTTGTTGAAAGCACCTCTACTAAAGAATCTACTCCGGCTGATCAAAAAGAATCAGCCACTCAACCAATCACGGAAGTAGCAAAAGTAATTAAGACCTGCTCATTTTATATTTGGGTTTTATTGATTCTTAATTTAATTCCGATTTACTTTATTCGAAAATTTACCAAAAAAGCCAAGAATGCGCCTAAACAAGCCTGGTGGGTTGGTCTAATTATAATCGGGGTGCCAGCTATCTTAGGTTACCCCCAGTGCTGGTTAATTATCTGGCTACTCTTTACTTTTATTTTAGCAATAATTTATCTCTCAGGCTTTAGAAAAAAGCCTAAACCACCAGAGTCACTGCCAACTGATTCTGAATTCGGACCGTTTTCAAACCCTAGTGATGAGCCATTGGTTTAAAGTCAAAATATTAAAAGATTGACAAAATGTCAAAGTCGTGATATAATTAAATAAGCTAAATTTAATCCATTCTACATATGTTTGGCAAAGCCAAAAAGGCAGCGAAAGAAAAGGCCAGAAAGATAAAAATCTTAGGGATTTTTATCTTTATTTTTAATACTTTAGCTTTTCTTTTTGTTGCCCTGCATCCTAAGAAATGGCAGAAACTCATTAAGGGGCAAAAAAAAGAAATCAAGGAGCTCTCAAGTGGCAAAGAAGATTTTAAAAGATTCTACCGCGATTCCTGGCAATTAACCAAAGATTTTTTTATTCCTTATGAAGGCAATGACCATAAACCTAAATCTTTAAGGCCAAAAAGTCTAGTCACCTATGTCTTAATTGCTGTTATTATCAAAATTACAGTCACTGGCTTTTTATTTTTTACCTACCCTGATCCTGCTCAATTGGCAGCGATTGTGGCTGACAGGATGGTTAATTTGGTTAATGATGCACGAGCTGAGGCTGACGTAGATTTACTCTCAGTAAATTCGGAGTTAATAACAGCAGCCGCCCAAAAAGGTACTGACATGTTAGACCGCCAATACTTTTCTCATGACACCCCTGATGGCAAAAAGCCATGGCAATGGATTGATCGGGCGGATTATGACTATGTTTATGCTGGCGAAAATTTAGCCATTGATTTTACCAGTGCTGAAGTGGTGCAGGCGGCTTTCATGAAAAGTCCAAGTCACCGGCGAAATATTTTAAACCCTAAATACAAAGAAATTGGAATCGCTGTTCTAAACGGCGAAATGAATGGCCGGCAAACAATACTTCTGGTTGAGTTTTTCGGCACTCAAAGAAAAGATGTTTCCACTTTAGCTACCACCCAGCAGCCGACTACTGAAGTCACTCAACCACCCGCCGTACAGGTTCCAGTACCCCTACCCGAAGAGCCAAAGGTTGCCGGCGAACAAACTTTAGAACAGCCAACCCAAGAAATAGGATTGCCAACCCCTGAACCGCCAACCGAAGGAATCATAGTGGTAAGTACCAATCAACAGAGTTCCAAGGCTTTGGTTGATCTGGTAATTGAATATTCCAACATTTTCTTTATTGCCTTTTTGATTTTCATTTTAATTTCACTTTTACTTAATATCTTTATAAAAATAAGAGTTCAACACTCTTCTCTAATTTTACAGACTATCGCGGTGGCGGCCCTGATTACTGCTATGATTTTAGTCAAATTCCATTTTGTCGAGCAGGTTGACCCTCATATTTTAATTCTGTAAAGACAATCCACCTCTAAATTAGAGAATATAAGGAAATAGCCTAAAAGTATAACTAAATCCCCAACTAGGGGGTTTTGTTATGTTTTGATTTATGTTATAATTTTAATATGCTAAAGGTTTCGAAAAAAAAATCAGAAGAAACTAATCACCGGCTGGAAGATATTAAAAGTGACTTTATTACCATTGCCTCACATCAGCTCCGAACCCCGATTTCTGGCATTCGCTGGTCTTTGGATACTCTTCTTTCCGGCCGAGCTGGCGAACTTTCTGGAAAACAAAAGGATGTTATCCAAGAAGCCTATCAAAATAATAAATTCATGGTTAAAGTCGTTAACGACCTTTTGAGAGTTTCACGCCTTGAAGAAAAAGGTGTTGATTTAGTAATCAAACCCACGAATTTAACTAAAATCATTCAGGAAACAATCAAGAAATTTCAAGATTTTGCCCTGGCTAATAACTGTGACATTAACTTTTCAATTGAGCCTACTCTACCAAAAGTCTATGTCGATCCTTTACAAATCAGACCAGTGATTGAAGCCTTAATTGACAATGCTATTCGCTATACAAAATCAAAGGGTAAAATTAAAATCAGCCTCCAGAAATTCAGGAATTTTTTGGTTTTTAAAATCCAAGACAATGGTATCGGTATCCCGACTGATCAACATGATTTAGTTTTCTCCAAATTTTTTCGGGCAAGAAATGCGATGAAAATTCAAACTGAAGGGTTAGGGTTAGATCTATATATTGTTAAAAAAATTGTTGAAGCTCATGGCGGAAAAATTAAATTCAAAAGTAGAGAAAAAGTAGGAACTACTTTTTACGTCTATCTGCCAATTATTTTAACAAGGGTTAGTAAAGCTGAGCAGGACGACAGAAAAAAAGATGATGAATCAACCGCCGACGATATCTTAAAAAAAGAACGTGAGTTTGTTTCAGTGACTGTTCACGAGCTAAAAGCGCCGCTAGGAATTACTAAATGGAGTTTGGAAATGCTTAAAGGTCAAAAAGCCGGACAGTTAAACAATGACCAAGTTGAACTTATTAATCAAATTTACCGGGGCAATGAGAGATTGCTGACTTTAGTTCGAGATTTGCTTGATTTGGCTAAACTCCAGGAAGGCAAATTTGATGTTAAGCCTCAAGCCGTCCAGCTAGAAACAATAATCAATGACGTTGTGCCTGGCTTTCAGGTTGAAGCGAAGCGAAAAAATATAAATCTGACTGTTTCTAATTTTAAAAAACCTTTGCCTAAAATAAGCGGCGATCCTAACCGAATCGCCCAAGTTATTACTAACTTAGTCTCTAATGCAGTTAAATACACCCCAAATAAGGGTAAGGTAACTATCGGAGTCAAACAAATAGAATCAGCGGCGTTGAAAAAAATAGGGGAACAAACAGCTACGGCTAATATATTAAATTATCATAACAAAAAAGGCTACTTACTTTTAAGTGTTCAAGACACTGGCGTTGGAATATCTAAAAAAGAACAGGATAAACTTTTCACTCGGTTTTTCCGGGGCAAAGATGTTTTAAAGTCTAAAACTGAAGGTACTGGTTTAGGTCTTTATATTACTAAAACAATCGTTGAGTTGCATAAGGGGGATATTTGGTTTACTAGTCAATTCGGCAAGGGTTCAACCTTTCATTTCACCCTTCCTATCACTTAAGATATGAGGTTTTAATTTAATAATAGTTTAAAAATAACTAATAATTTTATGCCAAAGACAAAAATTCTTATCATCGAAGATGATCAATCTTTGGTCAAAATTATCGGTGAAGCTTTAGGTGCTGAAAAATTTACAGTTATTTTGGCTTTGGAGGCTGATGAGGGACTGGATAAAGCAATCTTAGAACAGCCCACGTTGATTGTTTTGGATATACTATTGCCAGGCAAAAGTGGCTTTGAGTGCTTAAAAAAGCTCAAAGAAAATCAAAAGACGAAAGACATTCCGGTTATTATCCTTTCAAATTTGGGCCAGTCAGAAGAAATCCGCGAGGGGCTAAGTTTAGGTGCAGTTGACTATTTGGTCAAAGCTGACTTTGCTATTAACGAAGTGGTTCAGAAGATTTTGAAACACTTAAAGTAAAACTCACCACTCAGCCACAGCAAAGTGGCAGTCTGGTTGGGCAAGGTAAAATCAGTTTAGAATCTACTGAAAAGTAATTTTTTATTTAACTTATTATGACGGTCAAAACTGTCAAACAAGAAAAAATAACCTGGTATTATTTTACCGAGTTTTCAGATAATGAGCTTCGGTTCCTTCAAGAAAATTTCAAATTTCACCCTCTGGATTTGAAAGATTGCGGCGGTGAGATTCAAAGATCAAAAATAGATATCTATAAAAACTACATTTTCTTAGTTCTACAATTGCCTGACTTTGATAACCAAAGCAACCAAATAGTGGTTAAACAAATGTATATTTTTATTGGAAAGGATTATTTAATCACGATCACCAAAGAAAAGTTAAAATTTTTGAACAACTTATTCTACAAATTCGTCAACAACCAGAGACTGAGAGATCGTGTTTTCCCACAAGGTTCTGGCTACTTACTTTATCGGGTGCTAGATTATGTTTTGCGCCAGAGATGGGGCTTCTTTTATTATTTAGATGAAAAACTTAAAACTATCGAAGCTGATATTGATGAAGGGCGGGGCAAAAAGGTGGTTTTTCGTATCGCTAAACTCAGACGACTTATTTTACAATTTAAGTCAATCATTGATCCTCATCGCCTAGTGATGAATACTTTGAGTCAGAATAATATTCCTATTCTTGGTCAGGGGATAGGAGTTTACTTTGACGATATAGATGACTACATCGAAAAAGTTTGGTTTTCCCTCGAGAGTTACCGGGATCGAGTTTTGAGCCTCCAAGATATTAATGAATCATTAATATCCTATCAAACCAATAAGGTGATGCGGATTTTAACTGTCTTTTCTGTGGCTTTATTGCCATTAACTTTTTTAACCGGGCTTTACGGCATGAATATAAATTTGCCTTTTGCCAATAATCAAAATGTAATCTGGTCGTTTTTTGGCGCGACGGCAATAATTATTACTGTCATATTTTTATTATTAAAGAAAAAAGATTGGATTTAATGTTATGAAATTTGACATTATAACAATCGGCGGAGCAGTGCGTGACATTACTTTTTATACTAATAAAGGCAAAATTTTTGCTACCCCGGAAGATCTAACCTCGCAGAAAATGATAGCTTTTGAATATGGAACAAAAATTAATATCGCTGAGGTTTATTGTAGTCTTGGCGGCGGAGCCTCTAATACCGCTACTTCTTTGGCGCGGCTTGGCTTTAGAACGGCTATCATTGCTAGAGTTGGAAAAGATCAAGATGGGAAAGAAATAATTAATAAGCTAAAGAAAGAAAAGATTAATACTGATTTTATCCAAATTGATCCCCGATCGCAAACAGGCTTTTCTTTTATTCTATCAGTAGACAAAAAAGAAATGGATCATGTTGCTTTTCTCTATCGAGGAGCTGATCAAAATTTGCAGTTTAGCCATCACCGCCACTTAAATGCAAAATGGTTTTATCTTACTTCTCTCTCTGGTAGTAACTGGCTTAAAACCATTAAATCAGTTTTTAATTTCGCGGCTAAGAATAATATAAAAATTGCCTGGAATCCCGGCAATTTACAGCTCCAAGCTGGTAAAAGTGTTATTAGTCCGTGGCTCAAGAAAACATCTATTTTGATTTTAAATAAAGACGAAGCCATTGAGTTAGTTTTATCAGGAATAAAAGTCGGGCGACGTAATCCGCGATACCTGAATCGCCCTATTTACCTTCTAAATATTTTAAAAGAGTGGGGACCAAAAGTAGTTGTTGTCACTGAAGGCAAAAAGGGGGCATGGGTATATGAAGGCAATAAGATTACTCACCAGAAAAGCCGTAAAGCTAAGGCGATTGATACAACCGGGGTCGGTGACGCCTTTGGCTCTTCGTTTGTAGCCGGCTTCATCAGCAACAAGGGCAATATTGCAAAATCTTTAAAGTGGGGAATGATTAACAGCGCCTCTGTTGTCACGAAGATTGGAGCTCAAAATGGATTACTAACACTCAAAGAGTTAAAAAATAAATATAAATAAAGATATGGAAAAGTTTAAAGTGATAATTGAAGTTTCAGCCCATCACTGCCATATTTCACGTCAAGACTTAGATATTATTTACGGTAAAAATTATAAACTGACCCCCATTAAACCTTTATCCCAAACTGACCAATTTACCTGCAAAGAAAAAGTAACGGTGAGAGTGGGGAATAGAGAAATTGAGGATCTCAGAATCCTGGGTCCAGAAAGGGAAAATACGCAGGTTGAGATTTCAAGAACCGAAAGTTATTATCTAAAAGTAGAGCCACCAGTCGTGGAATGCACCTATCCTGGTAAGATCGGCGGCTGCTTAATGGCTGAAATTATTGGCCCCAAGGGCAGGGTAAAGCGTTGTGCCGTTATTATTGCTCATCGTCACTTACATATTGATCCAGTTATTGCTAAAAAATTTAGTTTGAAAGACAATCAATTGATTTCGCTTAAAACGCCAGGCAAACAAGGTGTTACTTTCCACAATATCTTAGTGAGGGTGGACCCTACTTTTAAACCTCGCATTCATCTTAATACTGATGAAGCCAATGCCGCTGGTTTAAAAGGCGGAGAAAAAGGAGAAATTATAATTTAATTACTAATTATAATATTATGTCAAATTCTCAAATGTGGTTTGTCTTAGGCCTTATTTTTATAGGAGTGGTGGTAGCCCTTATTGTCAAATCAAAATTAGAGTAGGGCGATTTGACCTAAAAAAATTTCTGTTGGTATTATGACGAAACAGAAGCAATATATTTTGGTTATCAACGCTGGATCAGCTACACTTAAATTTAAGGTCTTTCATTCTGAATCTTTTGCAGTAGTAGTATCTGGCATAGTCGAAAAAATTGGCCTCAGTGGCTCTTTTATTAATATCTCAGAGAATTCCTCAAAAAGGATAATGATGAAAAACTATCCCGGCGGACTGGCTAATCACGAACAAGCTTTAAAAATAGCATTAGTTCATTTAAAACACTGGAAACGTAAAATAAAAATTATTGGTCACCGAGTTGTTCATGGGGGGCAAGATTTTACTAAACCAACTTTAATAACCAAAAGGGTTATAAAAAAATTAGAGAAATATAATAAACTAGCTCCTTTGCATAACCCAGTGAATCTCTCTTGCATTAAAACTTGTATAGAGATACTGCCAAACCTCAAAAACGTTGCTGTTTTTGACACTGCTTTTTACAAAACTATTCCTGACTATGCCTATCTTTATGCTATTCCTTTTGAATTTTATGAAGAATATGATATCCGTCGATACGGTTTTCATGGGATTTCTCATCAGTATGTAGCTGAGTTAGCCGCCGAAAAACTTAAAAAACCACTGAAAAAATTAAAGTTAATCACTTGCCATCTCGGCTCAGGTTCCTCGATGACAGCCGTAAAATTCGGTAAAGCAATTGAAACTTCAATGGGTTTTACCCCTTTAGAAGGTTTAACAATGGGGACTCGCAGCGGTGATCTCGATCCTTCAGTTGCATTTTTTTTAATGCGCAAACTGAATCTATCAGTCTCCGAAATTGAGGAATTACTAAATAAAGAGTCCGGTTTGAAAGGTATATTCGGCTATAGCAATGATATGCGAGATATTATGGTTGCCGCTGGCTATAAAATACCTGGTTATAAACGACCAAAAGAATTTAATCAAAAAGAAAAACAAAGAGCGAAACTAGCCCTAAAAATATTTATTTATGATATTGTCCGCTATATTGGCAGTTATGCTACTATCATGAACGGCGTGGACTATATTGTATTTACTGCCGGCATCGGGGAAAGAAATCCAACAATCAGAAATATGATCATAAGAGAAGTTAGAAAAACTTTCAGAAAGGTTAAATCTCTAACAATTCCTACTGATGAAGAATTAATGATTGCTAAACAAGTGGATAAATTTAGCTAATTTTAGCCAATCTTTCATGATAAAAAAACTTTTCAACAGTCAGACAAAAACCATTACCTCGGCCGCAATAATTATTGGTGCTGCTTCTTTACTCTCCAGACTTCTAGGAGTATTAAGAGACAGAGTTTTAGCTGGAGAATTTGGCGCTGGTCCAAATCTTGATATGTACTATGCAGCTTTTAGAATTCCGGATATGGTTTTCAATCTGTTGGTTTTAGGCGCAATCTCAGCTGGCTTTATACCGGTATTTACAGAATATCTTAAAAATAAAAAAAAGGCCTGGGAATTAGTTAATATAATTTTGAATGTCTTACTTCTAGCCCTGATTTTGATTTCAGGATTACTGATCCTGATAGCGCCGTGGCTAGTTAAAATCATTGCGCCGGGTTTTGATAAAGAACAAATCGCCATCACTGCCGATTTGACTCGAATTATGTTTATGAGTCCAATTTTCCTTTGTGTCTCTGGAATATTGGGCGGGATACTACAATCATTCAAAAGATTTTTTATTTATTCAATTGCACCGATTTTATATAACATCGGAATTATAATTGGTGCTTTATTCTTTGTTCCATTTTTAGGAATTTACGGTCTGGCTTGGGGTGTAGCCCTAGGATCTTTTATGCATATGATAATTCAGATACCAACTACAACTGCACTTGGTTATCAGTACCAATGGATAATCGATCTGAAAAATCATGGTTTTTCGAAAATTCTAAAAATGATGGTCCCAAGAATTTTAGGTCTAGTCACTTCTCAGATAAATTTTATCGTTATCACCATAATTGGTTCAACACTGATGGCTGGCAGTATTACGATATTTAACTTGGCTAATAATCTTCAAAGTTTTCCTTTGGGAATTTTCGGAGTTTCTTTTGCCATTGCCGTTTTTCCAACACTTTCCACTCTAGCTAAGAAAAAAGGAGATTTCATCCATACCTTATCTTTGACTGCAAGACAAATTTTATTCTTTATCATTCCGACTTCAGCTCTATTAATTATTTTAAGAGCCCAGATTGTTAGAATTGTTTTAGGGTCAGGACTTTTTGATTGGCAGGATACTATCCTAACTTTAAGAACTTTATCGCTTTTTTCTATTAGTCTTTTTGCTCAAGCTCTGATTTTGCTTTTTGCCCGCGCTTTTTACGCTCTTCAGGACAGTAAAACCCCTTTTTATACCGGACTTATTTCTGTTTTTGCTAATATCATTCTAGCTCTCATGACAGTTGAAGAACTTGGCGTAGCGGGTTTAGCCTTAGCCTTTTCGCTTTCTAGCGTTTTAAACTTAGTTTTGTCTTATCTCGCCTTACATTATAAAATTGGCAATTTAGACGGCACAAAAATAGTAATATCAACCAGCAAAATTTTAGTAGCAACTTTCATGCTTGCTATCGTTAGCCAAGCGACCAAATACGTTATCGAGCCAATTTTTGGGACTCAAACATTTATTGGGATTGCTAGCCAGGGAATCATCAGTGCCAGTGCTGGTCTATTAGTTTATTTTATAATTTGTTGGTTACTTAAGGCTGAAGAATTAAACTATCTCATCGATTCATTCAAAAAAAGAATGCTCAAAAAAATTACACCACCAGTTGAAGCAATAGAAAAAAATACTTAATATATAATAAAATAGAAAGGCAAGGACCAAAAGGTGATCCTTGCCTCTGTTTACAGCGATCTGCTTTACTGAGGGAATATTGACCCCCTGTTTACCCTCTATTTCTCCTGTGAATCAAGGTAGTGCACTAAAGAATCAACTACTGGATCTAGCTCTTGATTTAGTCCGAGATTGAGCTGCTTGATTTCTCTTGTCAGCTCGTAAGCTCTCTCCAGGGCGACTTGGCCGCCACCATGGTTCATGCCGTATATATAGTAGCCGTGAACCATGATCGTTTGGATCCTTAGGATCTCCTCAGAATCTGACTGGTTGGTCTTCAGATGACCTAAGTAAAACTCAAGATCAATCAGGTCGGTCTGATAATCCCTCTTAATCCACCGTACCTCCAAAAATTGCTTTCCATCATAGTATGTTTTTTGGTCCGTATACGACAGGAAATATCCGCTGTCATACTTCTCTCCCCATTTTCCAAATTCGGTTTCGAGTTGAGAAGCCGGACCAGGTGCCACAATACCTTTCATTTCTTCAGGGGTAAGAACCTCTCCTTTTACCCCCGCTTGATGGGCGGCACATCCCACCACCGCAATCAACAGAAAAGTTAAGCCTAAACCGTGAATCATCCTCGATACGCTCATTTCCGTCTCTTCCTTTCTTGATAGTTTTTTACTTCGGAGTTGATTTTTAAGGCTTTTGCTGATAGAATAAATTAACATTTATTTTTAAATATGTCAATCCAGAAGATTAGAAATTTTTGTATAATTGCGCACATTGATCACGGTAAGTCAACTCTGGCTGACCGATTTTTAGAATTGACCAAAACGATTCCACCTAGAGAAATGAGGGAACAAGTTTTGGACCAAATGGATTTAGAACGAGAAAGAGGAATCACGATCAAGCTTCAACCGGTCAGAATGAGTTGGCAAGGCTATGAGCTAAACTTAATTGACACTCCTGGTCATGTTGATTTTACTTATGAAGTCTCCCGCAGTCTAGCCGCGGTTGAAGGTGCGATCTTATTGGTTGATGCCACCCAGGGAGTCCAGGCTCAAACTGTAGCTAATCTTTATTTAGCTTTAGGGCAAAACTTAATAATTATTCCAGTCATTAATAAGATTGACTTACCAAATGCTGATGTCGAAAAAACAAAAACTGAGATTTGCCGTCTTTTAGGTTGCGGCAAAGATGAAATACTTCTAGTTTCTGCCAAAACCGGCGCGGGAATAGATAAAGTTTTGGCAGAAGTAATTAAAAAAATTCCTCCGCCTGAAACTAGTGACGGAAAAACATTAAGGGCTTTAATTTTTGACTCTAATTTTGATGAGTACCGCGGTGTAATTGCTGAAGTGAAAATAGTAGAAGGTTCTATTAAGGCCGGTGAGAAAGTAAAATTTCTTTCAACTAATAAAACTACCGAGGTTTTAGAAGTGGGTTACTTTAGCCCCAAGCTCAAGAAATTAGATCTATTACAATCAGGTGAAATCGGTTATATTGTTACTGGCCTTAAAGAAATTCAATCTTGCCGGGTTGGCGATACAATAACTAAGATGGAGGATAAAGCTAAACTCCTACCAGGCTATAAAGAAGTTAAACCAATGGTTTTTGCGGGTTTTTTCTGTAAGGAAGGCCATGAATATCAACAATTAAGAGAAGCAATGGAAAAATTAAAGCTTAATGACGCCGCGGTGAGTTTTGAGCCGGAAAATTCCCCGGCGCTGGGATTTGGTTTTCGCTGCGGTTTTTTAGGCCTCTTGCACTTGGAAATTATCCAACAGCGACTTAAACGGGAATACGATTTAGATCTGATTGTTACTGTCCCAAGTGTTGCCTATCAAGTCAAAATTAAAGACGGCGGACAATTAATAATTCGCAGCCCTCAAGATTTACCCAAGGTAGAATCGATTGAGCAAATTCTAGAGCCGATTATGAAACTGGATATCTTCTCGCCTAAAGAATACCTGGGCCAAATTATGCAGTTGGCTAGCGAGAAAAGGGGAATTTATGTAAACACTGAGTATTTAGACGAACATATTGCCGTCCTCCATTACGAAATCCCACTGACCGCCTTGTTAGTTGATTTTTACGATAAATTAAAAAGTATTTCTTCAGGCTATGCTTCTTTAAATTACGAGCTATTAAGGTACCAACCAACTGAAATTGCTAAGCTTGATATCTTAGTAGCCGAGGAGCCGGTTGAAGCTTTATCGTCATTGGTTTACAAGGATGAAGCTTATCGAGTTGGTAAAAAAATTGTTACATCTCTAAAAGAAGTTCTACCTAAGCAGATGTTTATGGTTAAGATCCAGGCGGCGGTTGGTGGTAAAATCATTGCCGCTGAACGACTTTCAGCCTTAAGAAAGGATGTGACTGCTAAACTTTACGGCGGTGATTACACCCGAAAACGTAAGTTACTAGAAAAACAAAAAAAGGGCAAGAAAAAAATGATGCAAAGAGGCCGCGTTGATATTCCGACTGAAGCTTTTCTGACAATCCTAAAAAAATAAATTTTAAAAGAAAAAGCAGGGCTCTTAACATATTTCTAGTCGAGCACTGCTTTTACAAAGGTTCTTGGATCAGAGTCATAAATTCTTTTCGCTCCAGAAAACTCCATCCGCCAGGAGAACTCTGAAATCACTGCTTCGTAGAAACGACGACATCTGACTGAAAATCTTTGAGCTTTATAGCTCGGAAAACTATTGGCACAAACAAAAGTGACCAGGTCAACCAGTTTGAAGTAATCTCTAAAGTTAATGTTGGCTTTCAGTTCAATCGCCTCAACCGCTTCTTTAAATCGCTCTATAGTCTTCGCATCAGCAGCGATTTTAATCTCGTCCTCTCTAACTAGTCGTTTGAGTTCGACAACAATCTCAATATAGCTGTTCATTGGCTCTTTAACTGGATGCCAACAACAGTAGCTGAGGATATTTTGCAAGACAGCCAACTCCCAAAAAAACAATCGCAGGAGTATACAGTCATAAATCGAACCTAATTCAGTCTCTGTCCTGACAAGTCGGGCCAACTCGTGGTATCCATTTTTGTTAGCCGGTAAATCTCCCTTCTCACCGTAGTATACCTTCAGGTGGCGGTTAACCTCATCAAAAATCCTCTGGCGGAAACGAGAAACGTTAAAAAAATCATAGCAAAACAACGCAAACTCAATTTGTTCTTCTAAAGACTTCATGTCCTTCATCTCCTTTTTATAAAGATCAAACTAGTAGAAAAACGGCCCCATAGTCCACAAAACCATGGTAAAAATGATTGCAATTGCTAGTACAAACCAGATGATTTTTTGCACTTTTTCACGTCGTTTCATAGTAATATCTATTGTAGCACTTTCTAAAATTTTGTAAAAATGATAAGATTAATCCCGCGCCTTTTCTTCACTTAATTTTCTATTCCAAAAAATGGTATAAATTATGATTTTATAAGATGATTTAGTTGTTTTAATTGAAGATAATTTTGTTTCGTCCCGATGTAAAATCGGGACGAAACGGTGAAGAAAAGGCGCGGGATTAATCTCCTATGACCCGCGAGAAATATAATAATGGGCATAGAGTAATAATTTTATTATAAATAATAGATTTCTAACGGGCCTATGGAAAAACAATGGCAGGTACATAAACCAATCACCCAGGAATTTGCTAATCAATTTCCTGAAATTAACCCTATTATTTTGCAGTTATTAGTCAATCGCGGCATTAATAGTCAGGAAAAAATTGATGAATTCTTAAATCCTGATTATAGTACAGATCTCCATGATCCTTTTTTACTAATAGAAATGGAAAAAGCGGTAGAAAGAATCTTAAAATCAATCGAGGCCAAAGAAAAAATTATTGTCTACGGCGATTATGACACTGACGGCGTTTCTTCTTCAGTAATCATGGTTAGTTTAATTAAAGCCCTTGGCGGGCAAGTCGATGTCTATATCCCATTCAGAGAAACCGAGGGTTATGGCTTAAATGCAGAAGCAGTAAAACAAATCGCTAAAAATAAAACTGATTTAGTTATAACAGTTGATTGCGGCATATCAAATGCCCCAGAAGTTGAAATCCTCAAAGAAAAAGGGGTGGATATCATTATTACTGACCATCATCACGAACCGCTGACCATTCCTCAGGCTTTTGCAATTTTAAACCCTAATTTAAATCGCGAGAAATACCCCTTTAAGCCGCTAGCTGGCTGTGGCGTTGCCTATAAAGTCGCTCAGGCCGTAATAGCTCGACATAAAAAGTATAAAGTTAATCAATTAGCCGATGGTTTTGAAAAATGGTTTTTGGACCTAGTAGCAATTGGCACCATTGCTGACTTAATGCCGCTGATCGGTGAAAACAGAACATTGGTTAGATACGGTTTAACTGTTCTTCAAAAGACTAAAAGACTAGGCTTGCAGGAATTAATTAAAATAATGGGTAATCAGCCTGAGGATATAGACGAAAGAGCAATTGGTTGGCAGATTGCCCCCCGACTTAATGCCGCTGGCCGCCTTAATCATGCCAGTGCTTCCTACCAACTTTTGATTACTAATGACCAACGAGAAGCTGAAAGATTAGCAAAAGAGCTTAATCAAACCAACCAGCAACGCCAACAAATAACTGATAAAATCAATCTTGAATCTAAAGAAATTTTAGGGGAGGTTAAAAATCAAAAAATTCTAATTGTTGTTGGCACCAATTGGCCAACCGGAATTGTCGGGTTGATTGCCGGCCGACTGACTGACGAATTTCACCGACCCAGTCTAGTTATTAGCAAATATAATGGCGAAATAATTGGTTCTGGTCGGAGTATTCCTGCTTTTAATATTATTGAGGCAATTGAAAAAAGTAGTAAATTTTTAGCTCGTTACGGCGGCCATAGCCAAGCTTGCGGCTTTACTGTCAAAGACGATAAAAGTTTAGATAGTTTTATTAAAGCAACCCAAGATTTAGCCGAAAATCAGCTGACTGACTCTGATTTGCAACCGGTCATTGATGTCGATACTGAAGTCAAACTAGAGGAAATTGACTGGGAATTATTTGAAAACTTGGAAAAATTCATCCCTTTCGGTGAGGGAAATCGCAAACCAAAATTTTTGGCCAAAGACTTAACTATTAATGAGCTGCAGACCGTTGGCAAAGATGCTAAGCACTTACGCCTAATGGTTAAACATAATACTGAAATAATCAGAAAAACCATTGGCTTTTGTTTTGGTAATTGGTGTACCAGATTAAAAAGAGGAGATACAATCGATATGGTTTTTGAGCTTGACGTCAATGAATGGAACGGGAATAGGGAATTACAACTAAAAATTGTGGATTTAAAGAGATAAAATGACAAAAAAAGCAACAATCTATACAGATGGTGGCGCTCGCGGTAACCCCGGGCCAGCCGGCATTGGCGCGGTTTTGAAATTTGACGGCCAGCAAAAAACATTTAAAAAATTCATCGGCACTGCCACCAACAATCAAGCTGAATACCAAGCAGTAATTTTAGGTTTACAAAAAGCTAAGGAATTAGGCGCGGAAGAAGTTGATGTGTTCTTAGACAGTGAATTAGTCCAGCAACAACTTTGCCAAAAGTATAAAGTCAAAAATGCCGAATTAGCGCCTTTATTTGTTCAGGTTTGGAACTTATCCATCGGCTTCAAAAAAATCAAATATATCTATATCAGACGCAGCGATAATAAAGCAGCGGATAGATTAGTCAACGAAGCAATCGACGAGGCTAAATAGAAAATTTCTTAAAGTAGAAACAAGTCGCGATTTGTTTCTACTTTTTATACTTGACTATGCCCGCGGCAAGCCCCAATGCTTGGCATTGGGGAAGGATAGCGGTAGGTTTGTGTAATCTTGAGCAAAAGTGCTAGTTGTAGTAAGGTTT
>Ga0209541_10004447_pt1 | contig 24861 bp, 35 predicted proteins | sample RifCSPlowO2_01_FD_184027 | JGI IMG/M metagenome (GOLD analysis project Ga0209541, IMG submission 184027) | Groundwater microbial communities from Rifle, Colorado - Rifle CSP2_plank lowO2_0.1 (SPAdes) (version 2) | ecosystem: Environmental > Aquatic > Deep subsurface > Groundwater | place... | reverse complement strand
ATTATTTTTTTAAAACTTTAAATTAAAAAATAATCTGCTAATTCACTACATTAAGACGCCTTATGGAGCTTTAACTTAGTTGTGATGTTATTGGAGCTTTTGCTAGTTTTGCTTTCTCTAATCTCTCGGCAAACCTACAGGCATTGCACTTGTCTTTAGATGCAGATTCCCCGCATTCTTTGCAGCAGTTGGCTTCCTCGCCCTTAAACCTCTCCTTTAAATCCGGCAGAACCTGCAGGAAAGAATTAACTATTGCATATTTTGTCCCCGGAAATTTTGCCTCAAACTCGTTAAGCGTGTCCCTCACCTGCGCCCTGTAGCTTTTTGAGACATTTGGGCATTCCAGATAATTATCAATCAGGTTATTGAGGAAAGCATAAGTCGCAACTTCCTTTTCAGTGCAAAGATACAAAGGCTTTATCCTCTGTACAAAATTCCTGTTTCCAACGGAGTTGGTGCCGGACGTAGTCTTAGCATCCTTTATTCCGACTTTCGGCCCCAATCTTGCGCTTGCCCGTATGTTACTCTTGAACTGGTTCATCAGAATGCTTTGCACTTCATCATCAAGGTTGTGGCCTGTTGCGATCTTTGTAAATCCAAGCTCCCTTGATTTTTTATTCAATAAATACCTGCGGAAAATCCCGCAGATTGTGCAGGGCTTTACATCCAGTACCTTGAGCATGTTGTCAAGAGGCATTCCAAACTCTTCCTCATAAGAGTAAATGTGCAGGGGAACATTATTTTTTTCACAAAAGCTCTTTGCAGCCTCCAAAGTCTTGTCGCGGTAGTTCTCAATGCCCTCATTGATTGCAATAGCCGCCAGCCTTATTTTTTTATTTTTATCCGATAGTTTTTTCAGAATTTTCAATAGTGTCAATGAATCCTTGCCGCCTGACAAAGCAATGCCCAGATTTTCCTGCTTTCCGATTAAGCCAAACTTCGTTATTGTCCTGAATACCTTGTTTTCAAAATATTCAATAAAATGTTTTTTACAGAGGCTTTCGCCGGCAGTCAACTGGATTATCGGCTTTTCATTACAACAATTTAGCATTTTTATCCGCCTGAAATAACTGGCATTATTTTTATCTCATCATAATCTTTGAGCTTTTCATTTTCCGGAATCAGTTCATCGTTTCTTGTGGCAATGACGGTAACCGGATTTATTTTTAACTCATTCAATAAGTCCTTAAGCGAGGAAAATTCATCCAGTTCAACCATTATTTTTTTATTTTCCCTTTCCATGAAAACGTTTACATTCATTTTATTCAATAACTTAATTAAAAACAATCAATAAAAATTCATTCTGCAGCTTTAGGCCTTACCCAGTCATAGCCTTTTTCCTCAACCTGCAGGGCTAATTCTTTTCCGCCTGACTTTACAATCCTGCCGTCAATTACAATATGCACTTTGTCAGGAGTTATGTAATTCAGGATTCTCTGGTAATGAGTTATGAGCAGGATTCCTGTCTCAGGGCCCTTTAATGCATTTACGCCATTGGCAACTGTTTTTAATGCATCTATGTCCAAGCCTGAATCTGTTTCATCCAGGATTGCAATTTGGGGATGCAAAACCGCCATCTGCAGTATTTCAGCCCTTTTCTTTTCTCCGCCGGAAAATCCTTCATTCACGTACCTTAAAGCGAAGCTTTTGTCCATTTTCAGCAATGCCATCTTTTCCTGCAGCAATTTATGGAAATCAGGAACCGATATTGGCTTTTCGCGCTTTGCATTTAAAGCAGTCCTTAGGAAATTTGAGACAGAAACTCCGGATATTTCCTGAGGGTACTGGAATGACAGGAATAATCCATTTTTTGCCCTTTCATCAGGCTCGGCATTTGTTGCATCTTTGCCATTCAGCATTATCTTTCCATTTGTAACCTGGTACCTTGGGTGCCCCATCAGGGCATATGCTAATGTGCTCTTGCCCGAGCCGTTAGGGCCCATTAATGCAACTACCTCATTCTTGTTAACTTCTAAGCTTATCCCTTTCAGTATCTCCTTATCCTCAATTTTCACTTTCAAGTCTTTAACTTCCAAAAATGCCATTTTCAAGCCACCTTGCCCCTTTTAATTTCAAATTCCCTAACCCCATTTTTTATTGCTACCATGCCCAATGTCGCGCATTTCGTCCTTACAGGGCCTATTTCAATGCCAAGCATCTCGACAATTTTTTCCCTTGTAACGCTTTTTGCCTCCTGCATGGTTTTTCCCATAAGCTCGTCGCTAAGCATCGACATGGCTGACTGCGAAATCGCGCAGCCCCTTCCCATGAATTTTATGTCATCAATTTTATTTCTGCTGAGCTTTAATTCCACAGTTATGACATCGCCGCACAACGGGTTGTTTTCAGTGAATTTTATATCGGCATTTTTCATCTGGCCTTGGTTGTGAGGGTGCTTGTAATGGTCTAAAATGTTTTCCTTGTAAATTCCCTCTCCAATATAGCTTGGATCCAAACTCTCGCTCATTTAAACACCTTTATCACTTTATGTATTGCCTCGGCTAAACTGTCAATTTCCTCTTTTTGATTGTAAAGGTAAAATGAGGCTCTTGCGCTTGCGGGAATGCCTAAAACTGAATGCAAAGGCATTGCGCAATGATGGCCTGCCCTCACCGCAATTCCTTCACCGTCTAAGATTGTTGCGGTGTCATGCGCATGCACATTCCTTACGTTAAATGCAACCAAAGCGCTTCTTTCTTTTGGGCCATATATTTCAACCTCTTTTATTTCATTTAATCTCCTGAGGCAATAATTTGTAAGTTCTTTTCCATGCCGCATTACATTCTCCATTCCTATTTTGCCTAGATAATCAACTGCCGCTGCCAAGCCGATTGCCTCGGCGATGTTCATAGTGCCTGCCTCGAACTTCCACGGCAGCTCATTGAATTTTGTATCTTTGAATGTAACCTCTTTGATCATTTCACCTCCGTACAAAAATGGCTGCATTCTTTCAAGCAATTCCTTTTTTCCGTACAAAACCCCGATGCCTGTCGGGCCGAGCATCTTATGGCCTGAAAAAGCCAAAAAATCGCAGCCCATTTTTTTCACGTCAACGGGCATGTGCGGTACTGACTGCGCGCCATCAACAATGAAATAGGCATTGCTTTTTTCCTTAACTATTTTTGCAATTTTCTCAACAGGATTTATTGTTCCAAGTACATTGGATGCATGCGTTATTGAGACAATTTTTGTCTTTTTGTTCAATAATTCACTGAATTGCTCCAGTTTCAGCTTTCCTTCCCCATCAATTTCAATGAATTTCAGCTTTAGATTTCTTTTTTTTGCCAATTGCTGCCACGGAACAAAGTTGGAATGGTGCTCCATCTGGGTTATTATTATTTCATCGCCCTGATTTAATTCCTGAGTTAATGAATATGCCAGCAAATTTATTGACTCTGTTGTGCCCCTTGTAAAGACAATTTCCTCAAAATCAGCGTTAATGAAATCAGCGACCTTTTTATGGCTTTTTTCATAAGCCAATGTTGCCTCTTCCCCAAGCTTATGTATGCTCCTGTGGATATTTGAATTGTAATTTTGGTAAAAATCAGCCATTGCACCAATTACTTGCCTTGGCTTTTGCGATGTTGCGGCATTGTCAAGGTAAATTAACGGCTTTCCGTTTACTTTAATATTTAAAATAGGAAAGTCCTTTCTTATTTTTTTAATGTCAAGCATTGTTTTTGGCATTTTATTTTTTACTCATTATACTTTCAACCATATCGTGCATATTATCTCTTAAATTTTCCATCTGGATTTTTTGTATCAATGAATCGAAAAAGCCCTTTACATATTCCTTTGTTGCCTGCTCCTCATTTAAGCCACGAGAGCGCATATAAAACATCTTTTCCTTGTCAATCCTTCCAATGGTTGCGCCATGGGTGCACCTTACATCGTTGTTGTCAATTTCCAGATTCGGGATTGAGTCGGCAACAGCATCATTGCTCAGCAATAAAGTGTCTTCCTTCTGGTAGCCGTTTGAGCCATAGGCATTGTCATAGATCTTTACCAGGCCGCGATAAACGCATTTTGCCTTATCAGTCAAAGCGCCTTTTGTGAATATGTCCGAGACAGTATTAGGGGCTTTGTGCAGTGAATTTGCAACCAAGTCAAATTGCTGGGCTTTGCTTCCAAAAAATATGCCGTGGTTGTTTGTCGATGCCCCCTCGCCATTCAGGATTGTTGTCACTTCAGACATTGTTGCTTTGCTTCCGAAGCAGCAGTCCATCCAGTTTATTCTTGAATTTTTCCCTATTACCGCCCTTTTTATGGTGAAATTGAATGTCTCATGGCTCAGCAGCTGCACATCGCCGTAGTTTATTATTGCATTGCCCTTTGCATAAATTTCTACTATCTTGCTTTTGTAGCCGTTTCCGGCATTTGAATTTGAATCCTCAACGAGGGTAAGCTTCGAATTGTCCTCAGCCAGAATAATAAGATGGTCAAAAAGGGCATTTGAATCCATGCCCGAGGAAATTTCAATCGGCTCTTTAACTTCAATATTTTTTGGGGCATAAACAAAAGTCAAATTGTTAAGGAAAGCCTGGTGAAGATAAGTGAATTTTTCATTTGCAGGAACTGCTTTCATGAAATTCTCCATTAAAATATCGCCATGGTTTTTCAATGCTTCATGAAAATTTTCTATTATTATATTCCTGTTGCTGTTCCTTATTTTTTTATCCGCTTTTCCGGCCTCGTTTGCATCAACCTCGTCCAAATCCAGATCAATGCTCAAATTCATGTTGAGGCCGTAAGTAAACAATGGCATCTGCGCTTCCCGGAATAATTTAAGCGCGCCCAATCTTCTCTTTAGAAGCCATTCAGGCTCGTTGCCTTCCTTTGAAATTTTTTGGATAATACTCTCTGCTGACATTTCCTTTGATTTAAGCATATTCCTACCACTCCCTTTCGAAATTAACCTAGACTCATTTAAAAAATTATCCTAAAGAACCTTCCATTTCCAATTCAATCAATCTGTTCAGCTCGACTGCGTATTCCAATGGCAGGGCTTTTACAACGGGCTCTATGAACCCAGAAACAATCATCTGGGTTGCTGTTTCTTTGCTCAGGCCCCTTGACATTAGGTAGAATACCTGCTCGTCGCTTATTTTACCGACAGTTGCCTCATGTCCCAAGTCAACTTCCTTCTCCTTTACATCCATGTAAGGCACGGTGTTGCTTTTTGAGATATTGTCCATCATCAGCGCATCGCAGTTCACATTTGACTTGCAGTTGCTTGCGCCGTTTTTTATGTGCAGCAACCCCCTGTATGTTGTTATGCCGCCGTCCTTGCTTATGCTTTTTGACTTTACAACTGATGTCGTGTTTTTTGCAAGATGGTAGACTTTTGTGCCTGTATCCTGGTTCTGGCCTTTGCCTGCAAAAGCAACGCCTATAAAGTCAGATTTTGCATTCTCGCCTATAAGGACTGAAGTGGGGTAAAGCATTGTGACCTTGCTTCCCATGTTGCCGTTAATCCATTCTATAACCCCGTCTTTCTGGACCAAAGCCCTTTTTGTGTTTAAATTGTAGGTGTTTTTGCTCCAGTTTTCGATGCTTGAGTACCTTGCCCTTGCGCCTTCAAGAACATGTATCTCAACGCAGCCCGCATGTAATGAATTAACATTATATTGGGGGGCTGAGCAGCCTTCAATGTACTGCACTTCAGCATTTTTGTCAACAATAATCAAAGTATGCTCGAACTGGCCTCCTTTTTGCGCATTCATCCTGAAGTAAGCCTGCAATGGCATGCTTACTTTTACATATGGAGGCACGTAAATAAAAGTTCCTCCTGACCATACAGCTGCGTGCAAGGCAGCAAACTTGTGCAAAGTCGGAGAAACGCATGATGTCATGAAATATTTTTTTACCAGTTCAGGGTGCTTTTGCAGAGCCTCGTCGCAGTCAAGAAAAATAACTCCTTTGTCCTCCCATTCTTTCTTTAGGTTGTGATAGACTACATCTGATTCATATTGGGCGCCTGCTCCTCCCAAAGCTGTCCTTTCCGCTTCCGGTATTCCTAACCTTTCAAAAGTCTTCTTGATATCTTCCGGAACCTCGTTCCAGTCGGTTGCGTTCCTTTTTGCATCAGGCCTATGGAAGAAAATTATGTTGTTCAAGTCCAAGTCATTTAAGCTGGGGCCCCAGCTCGGCATTGGAAGCTTCTGGAAAATTTCAAATGCCTTTAAGCGCTTGTTCAGCATCCACTCAGGCTCATTTTTCTGCTTTGAGATTTCTTCAACAATTTCTTTGCTTAATCCGGGCTTTGCCTTGTAGATGTATTTATCCTCATTATAATGGTCGTAATTTTCCCTGTTGATTTCAAGAATCTGCTCTGCCATTTTTATTTTACGTTGACAAGCTCTTCTTCATGGCAAACATTGCAGTCATCCGGCAGCTCTATATCCTGCTTTTTGTGCAGGTCGCACATAATATGCCTGACTGCTGTCAATTTGCATAGCCTTAGCATTTCAGGAACAAGCATTCTGCTGTCTTCAATTATCCTTTCAGCTGACCTCTTTATTTCCTTCAGGACAGCTTCGGTAAAAATAACCTCTTTTGCCCTTTTCGAATTCAGGTACTGCGAAACAGCGGCTTCTGTCAATGACATGTTTTTAGCTACCTGCTTTTGAGTCAATCCAAAATCATCAATCATTGTTTTAGTTAATTCCCGCCTTAAAGCGGGTATTATATACCACACTTCAATTTCCTGAGGCATTTGCCCGTGCATTTTTATCACTCCAAATGTTGATGTACTTAACAATTGTTAAGAAGTATATAAATGTTGCGGTGAATTTCAAGAAACTATTTTAAGAGAAATGTTGCATAATTTATAGTACCCTGCCTTTTCAACAATCTTTTTAAACTTGAATATATTAGATACCATTTATGGGGGGTAAAGCGATTGCATTTGGGCTGGCGGCGTTGCTTTTGGCAGGAGATGCTGAGGCATTTTCCCATGAGCCCGTTTTAGTAGCTGAGACTAAAGTATATGATCGAGGTAGCGTTATTGATGGCACTTCGCTTGAGGCAATATTCTTATTAGCCCAAAAGCAGGGAATAAGCAGCATTGTCCCAAACATTCCTTCTGGAAAAGAACCTATTAATCTTGAGCGTTACGAAGTAGATAAAGGAGTTTCCTTGTATGTATTTGAAGGAAGCAAAATAGATGTTTTAAGGGGGTTGGGCGTGTTCATTAAATACTATCCTGATAAAGAGTCAAGAGACCCAATCAAACCCAAAAAAAGCAACATAACTGAACTTTTAAAGGAAGCTGAAGGAAAAAGTATTTCTGTCGCAATACCTGATCAGGGAAATCCGTTCTTTGTGGTTTATAATCCAGATAAATATAGCAGAGTAATGAGAAGCTCCAGCAGCTTTACCCAAGACAGGAAATAATTAATTCACTTCATTAACAATCTTTTTCTTAAGAAAAAATTTAATATTCTCAATTGTCATATCAAGAATCCTCTGCAATGCCTCAACCGAATTGAAAGCGTTATGTGGCGTTATAATAACATTGCCCATTTTTGCCAGGGCATGATTTTCAAGAATTATCCTCAAGTCGCATTCTTTCGGGAAATGCCTTGACATCACTTCCTTGTCTTCCCTGACATAGCATTCTTCCTCGAGGACATCAAGGCCTGCTCCTCCTAAACCTCCTTTTTGCAAGGCTTTCAATAAGGCATCTGTTTCTATCAAGGCTCCTCTTGCCGTGTTAATGAGCAAAGCGCCTTTTTTTATTTTTTTGATATTTTTTTTATTCAGCAAATGATGCGTTTTTTTGCTGTAAGGGCAGTGCAGCGTTATTATATCAGAATTTTTCAATAAATAATCAAAATTTACATACTTAAAGCCCAATTCTTTTTCCAATTTCTTATTTTCAAAAACATCAAAGGCAATAACATTCATCTCAAAACCGCGGGCAATCCTTATTACATGCCTTCCAATGCTGCCAACGCCGACAACACCTAAAGTCCTTCCGCTCAAGTCAATGCCCCTCAAGCCCTGCTGCGAAAAGTCAAGCTCCTTTGTCTTTTCCCATGCCTTATGAATTTTCCTTGTAAGGTTAAGAATCAAGGCAAAAGTATGCTCTGCAACAGTATTTTCGCCGTAATGCGGCACATTGCAGACAATAATCCCTCTTTTTTTGCATTCCTTTAAGTCAATATGGTCAAAGCCGGTGCTTCTTGTAGCAATTAATTTTAGTTTTTTTAATTTACTTAATACATTTTTATTAATGCTTGAATAAATAAAAACGGAAACAATGTCAAAATCCTTTACCTTAACTGCATTTTTCTCGTTTAAATGCTCTTCAGAAAAATAAAGATTATGGCCTTTTAATTTTTGCTTTAAATAGGGCTTTTCCCAATCCTCAATCTCAAAGAAGGCTATTTTGGGCATTAAATACCCTATTTTATTTCTAATATAAATAATTTTTTGATTTACAAAGTAACAATCCACCTTAAGAAGAACCCTATATAGTATGCTATTACCGCAGCTGAGCCTCCTATGAACACAGTCTCAAGAACTGATCTCCAGATATCTTTTTTGGTGACATACCTTTTTACAATGCCTATTATTGACAATGCGATAAGAGTCATGAATACTGCTATTGCAAAAGTATTCTCCCTGAAAACAGGTGCGAAATATGAAAGCACATACGAGATTAGCGGAATAATCCCAATTATAAGAAAGCCAAAATATGTCATGCCCGCTGTTTTCCAGGGGCTTTTCGTGCTTTCCAGAAGCCCAAGCTCGTCCGCCATCATGGTGTCAACCCACACTTTCTTATTTGAAGTAATTGTTTTGACAGCCATCTCAAGATTTTTCCCCTTAAAGCCTTTTTTCCTGAAAATCTCTCTTATCTCTTCAATTTCCCCTTCAGGCACATTTTTTATCTCCCATTCCTCCCTTTTCCTTTCCTTTTCAATGAAATCCCTCTGCGACCTTTCGCTCAAAAAATTTCCGCATGCCATGGAAAAGCCGTCTGCCAGCAGATTCGCAAAGCCTAGAATTATCACAACAATGGGAGACAAAGAGGCTCCGGTTGCCCCGGAAACAACTGCAAAAGTTGTTACAGTGCCGTCAATTGCGCCATAGACAAACTCGCCAAGGTACTGGCCTTCGCTTTCTTTGTGCTCTTCTTCATGTATTGCCTTCTCCTGGTGCGCTTTTTTCGCCGATTCAATATCCTTCTCAGAATACGCTTTCCGCGCAGTTTCTATTCTGGATGGCATTTTGCAGTATTTTACATTTAGATTTATAAATTTATCCAAAAGCAGTGGCAAAATTTATATACACAGCTGCCTTAACCATTCTTATGGAAGAATGCGAAGAGCCCGGATGCAGGATGGATGCGACAAAGGTCTGGGAAGGAAGAAAAGTATGCGATGACCATTACGACTTTTACAGGGACCAGTACGAGAGGATGGTAACGGGGCTTCCAGAGAAATCCTGATTTTATATCTGTTTTTCTATAGCTTGCTTTGGTCAACTTTTATGTGGATTAATTCAATGCTGAGCTTTTTTGCAACCTCAAAGATCCTTTCATCGCGGTAGAATTCGCCATAATATACCTTTTTAATGCCGACATTTGCAAGCATTTTGAAGCAGGTCCAGCACGGGGAAGAAGTAATGTAAACTTCTGCGCCGTTAATCATGACGCCGTTTTTTGCCGCCTGCAAAACAGCATTAGCCTCCGCATGTATAGTTGCAACGCAATGGTCGTTTTCCATCAAATGCCCAACTTCATCGCAATGAGGCATTCCCCTGATGCTGCCGTTATAGCCTGTTGATAAAATAGTCTTATCGCGGACAATGACAGCGCCAACATGCTTCCTGTCGCAGGTGCTTCTAGTTGCGGTTTCCTTCGCAATGTTCATGAAATACTCTTCCCAGCTTACTCTTTTTGGCATTTTTAATATCTCACTTAATCTTATTTTTAATACGCCTTCGGCGAATTCTAGGCTCGCCACATTGCTCGCAATTTATTATCCCTTTAACTTGGCTAATGCAGCATCAATCTTTTTATGAAATTCTTCCAACGTACTGTCATTAACTACTACTTTATCCGCCATTTTGAGGCACCTGTCAAGCTGCTGATTGGCTTTGCTATTAAAATTTTCCCTTTCTTCCAGCTTGATGAAATGCTGCAGGGTTTTTGCCTCCCCCAAGCGGCCTCTTTTTTCAGCCCTTGCATACCTCAATTCAACAGGAGCGTCAATACCGAGCAATAAAAAGTCTTTGTTTTTCTTCAGCTCATTAATTTCGCCGGGGTTTCTTATTGAATCAACAACAAAATCATTTTTCTTTTCTTTTCTTTCAATTGAAATCTTATCATTTATTTTTGAAGCCAGGTAGCCTGTGCCAAATTTTTTTCTCAGGTCATTTCCCAAAGCAATTAAATTCTCCCTTGCAGCATCAATGCCCTTTTCCTTTGCTTCTTCCCTTAATTCATCGGACAATGAAAAGTAAACAAAGCCCTTTGTTTTTAGGTAATTTGCAGCTTCGCCCTTTCCAGCAGCGTTTTTTCCTGTTAAGCCGATTATCATAAGAAAAGAATTTTCATTGCAATAATAAATCTTTGCAAAATAATGTAACCACTTTTTAATGATTAAATAATCGAAAGATTTATAAATGATTATATTTTTCTCGTTACACTATGCCACAATATAGATTAGGCGAACCATATGCACGTGCTCTTAATCAGGTAGTTGCTGATGGAGATTTCAGAAGCCCTGAAGCCGTATTACGATATCTAGTTGAAACTCATGCTACTGGCTTAATCCAAAGGCAAGCTGTCATTATTGATCCACATGCTGCTGATAATAGAGCGAGAAGAACTCAAAGCCAGTGGGTTGGCTTCTTTAATGAGCAGGGAAAAGCAATGATTTCCGCTCCAAATATATACCAAGCTGGAAAGCATGCTTCTGATGAGGTTCTTGCCAGCTTAAGAAGGGATTTTGGTGAATCCTTACTTGTTTCAAGTTCAAGAATAAAGTATGCTCAAGATGATTTGAGCGGTAGAATAACACATAATTATGAAAGCAGTGTTTTTAAGCCTTCACAGAGAGATGTTAAAGTCATTCCTGTTTATGATGAAACGCTATTAGCACAAGCTTTGCAAAGCGATGAAAGTATTGGATATCTTCATGCTTTATTTGATACTACTGATGAGCCTAAATGCATTGCCGGAACTCTTGAAAACCTTTCAAAGAGAAATGCTGATAGAATTGCTTTATGGACACCAAGCCAATTTTCAAGACAATATTATAATGAGGGGGCTGTCAGGTTCGACGTCGATGGTGGTGGTGGGTTCCGCGTCGTTGGCGGTGACAGGGTTGTTGACGGCGTTGGGCGTTCCCGTGGGGTGAATGTAAAGTCGGCGAAGCCGGACGCGCAAAAGTAGGCATTAAGCTTTATAAATACTGATTATTTCTTTCTTTTGTCTTGGTTCAGAACCAAGGCCACATGCCAGTTTATCATGGCTGTAAGGCTATAAAATGCAGCTGCAACACTTTAATTTTTTAAAGAATGAAGCGGCAGTGCATATAAGGTAAATAAAAGAAAGTTTGGAAGAAAATTTAATGAGAAATTAAGGCAATTTGGGCAAAAAGAAATAGGTTATGAAGATTTTATACGCAGTTTGCAAGGATGGCTTGGATATGCAATGTGGGCTAACACCTATGAATTAAGAAAAAATATGCTCAACAAAATTTATTTTTTCTGCAGCTTGTCCAGCTCCTCCTCGAACCTTTCTATGTCTTCAAATTCACGGTAAACAGAAGCAAACCTTATGTAAGCCACTTTATCCAGTGATTTCAGCTTCCTCATGACAATTTCGCCAATCTTTTTGCTTGGAACTTCGCTTTCGCCCCTTTCCCTGAGGTCAGCTTCTATCTCCTCAACAACTTTTTCAATCTTCTCCATGCTTACTGGCCTTTTTTCGCAGGCCTTGACCAAGCCTGTAAGCAGCTTGTGCCTGTCAAACCTCTCGCGCCTGCCGTCTTTCTTCACAATTACAATTTCCAGTTCCTCGACTTTTTCGTAGGTTGTGAAGCGCTTTCCGCATTTGAGGCATTCCCTTCTTCTCCTTGTTACTGATAAGCTCTCTGTTTCCCTTTTGTCAACTACCTTTGTCTCCTCGTTGCTGCAGTAAGGGCATTTCATATTGCAGAAGAAGCAGGAATGATATTTAAATCTTTATTTATATTTCTCATAAAATTCAGCCGGCATATAGCCGCTGCACTGGTCCTTGATGTGGCATTTCTTGCAGACAAAGCTTATTAAGTCAGAGGAGCTTACCTCTATGTTGCTTTCCTTTATATAGGAATAAAGCTTCTTTAAATGCTCGCAAACCATTTTAACACCCAATATCATTCCGGTATATTTAAATTTAATCATTTCAATGTATCTTTATAAAAAATAATTTAAATAGAGGAAATTTCTCAAAAAAAATGGACGAAAAATTCAGCATCGGGGGCCAGGCAGTCATAGAGGGCGTAATGATAAGGGGCCCAAAACATTATGCAGTTGCTGTCAGAACCAAGGATAGGATAATAATAAAGAAAGCCAGAATAAAGCAAAGAAAATCAAAATTTTATAAGTTTCCGATAGTGAGGGGCTTTTACAACCTGGCTGATATGCTGGTTATAGGGATAAAGACCCTGATGTGGAGCGCTGAGCAGGCTGCCGGAAAAGAGGAGAAGATAACCAAAAAGGAGTTTATATTTACAATTTTAATATCACTTTTGCTTGCAATAGTTTTTTTTGTGGCTTTGCCGTATTTTCTTACAATAATTATTGGATTTAAGGAGGAAAAAAGCCCTTTTCTTTTTAATTTCATTGATGGGGTTTTGAGGATATCAATCTTTTTGGCGTATATATTAGCAATTTCTTTTATCAAAGATGTTAGAAGGCTGTTCCAGTACCATGGGGCGGAGCATATGGCGGTTCATTGCTATGAAAACAACAAGGAATTAATTTTAAAAAATATCAAAAAATTCCCCACGTTGCACCCGAGATGCGGAACATCTTTTATTATGATAGTATTAATTATAAGCATACTTGTTTTTTCAATCCTGCCTCCAGCAGTCCTTTATTTTTTCCCCGGTTTTGCGCATTATAATATTTTTTTAAGAAAAATAATATTATTTTTGTTAAGAATCTCTTTAATTCCTTTGATAGCGGGCATTTCCTACGAGCTATTGAAGTTGAGCGACAAGTTCAAAAATAATTTGCTGGTGAATATTTTAATTAAGCCAGGCCTGTGGCTCCAGATGATAACAACAAAAAAGCCGAATGCAAGGCAAATTGAAGTGGCAATGGCAAGCGTAAAAACCCTGCTGGCTTCTGAAAAATCAAAAAATATTTAAATCAAGCGGTGCAGATTTCCAAGAATGGAGGTTTGAAAAATGAAAATAATAAATGCAATTGGTCTAGTTCTATTATTGGTTTTGAGCGCTTGCGCAAAAGAGCAGCCAAGCCAGCCAACTCAGGTAACAACCCCTATGCCTACCGCGGAAGAGCCGCAAACTCCGGAGCAGGTTGTTGTAGAAGAAACACAAGCTGAAGCCCCTGCTGAGGAGCCGAAGGAAGCGACGGCAAACGAAATCCAGATTCTTGGGAAAGGCGGCTTTGAGCCAGGGGAATTGGCAATAAGCGCAGGCTCGTCAGTGACATGGATAAACAAGGATTCCAAGCCCCTGACATTGACTGTTTTCAAGGATAGCAAATTCTACCAGAACAGCGATGTCATAAACCCGAATGGGATGTTTGAGCTGGCTTTCAGCGGGAAAGGAAATTATGAGTACTGGAGCACTGCATACGGCGTCAGGGCTAAAATTACCGTAGAATAATTCTTTATTTTTTTCTTTTTTAATTTATAAGAAACAACATTAATTTTCGGATACATTTGTTATTTCCTAATAAGCAAATCACAATAAAAAGTTACGAATATTAGTGTGATTTGCTATAATAATAAAAAATATAAAAAAAATAGAAATAGTTATCTTTTCTTCTTTGATTTCTTTCTGCCTCTCTGCATCTTTGCTTCGCAGACATCGCCTCTCTTGTCTATAAAATAGAGGTGACCTTCTTTTCTCTTAATGCCTGCTTTCGCAACGACTTCCTGCTTCTTGCTTGTCTTTTTTCCGGCTCTTGCCATTTGAACTCTGGCGACATTGCCTTTCTTGTCCAGAAAGTACAGGTAACCGGACTGCCTTTTAACTCCAGTTTTTGCAATAACTTTTGCCATTTTTACCTCCTCTTTAATTTTTAAGACGAAAAACTTACACCCCACGTCTTATATTTCAATCATATTCCTGCTTATATATAAACTTTTCGAATTTTTCGTCGAAAAACCTGCCAACTTAAGGGTGCCATTTGCTTCGTCAGTTTTTTTGCCGTCTTTGTTTAAGATAATCATGATAAATTTTGCAGAAGAAAAACTGTTCCATGCCTTGTTTCACAATCCGCTTCGCCTCAGCAAAATAATTGGCACCCTTACTTAAGTTGGCAATATTCCATAAAAATCAGGAAAAATCCAGCAGATTTTTTTGCTTCCTGATGATTTTTTCATCTTTTCCCCCGCTTAAAATAGGCTCTCCGTAGACGCCATCATAGCCCGGCTTTACCCTTATCTCATTGCTCCTGTTTTTTATTATCACATCTGCAATTTCCACACTAGTTATTTTTTTCAGCTCTTCCGGCGCGGCATCCAGCAGGATATTAAATTCCGAGCCGAAATTGCCAATCAGGTTGTAATATTCTTTCCATGTTTTTTGCGAGGCAATGCCGCTTCCCAGAATCTTTGAAAGTATTTCTGCCAGCGGAATCAATGATACGAACGGCCTTGCATTTTTCGGCCTGAAGCTTTCTTTCCTGTCTGCAAGATCTTCCACGCGGTGCAGCACTCCTATTGTCAGTTTTCTGCTGCATTTCGGGCATATATTTTTTCTTTTCAATGAATCTTTTGGCTCAAGGCAGATATTGCATGCCCTGTGGCCATCAAGATGGTATTTTCCGTAATTAGGATTTACCTCTATTGTTTCAGTTAATCCATGCCTGGTTCTTATTGCATTTATCAGTTCCTTGTAACTGGGTTTAATGTCAAAGACTGTAGCTTCCCTTCCAATGCGCCACGGCCAGAAGCTATGCGCATCAGAAAATGAAACCAGGGAAATATCATCAAGCTGGCTCAGGCGCCAGTTCATTTCAGGATCCGAGCTTAGGCCTGTTTCAATAGCATGAATCTCTTTTTCCTTTTCGCCAAAGCACTCCTTTATTGAATCAAAGCCGGACATGCTCCCGAAGATTGAGAACCATGGCGTCCAGGCATGCGCCGGAATTATTTCAATTTCATCGCTTATTCCCTTAAGCATTTCCACCAGTTCAATGCAGTTGAAGCCGAATATTGGCCTGCCATCATAATCAAGCCTTCCTTTTTTTCCGAGAGCAGCGTTTATTTGTTCCACGATTTCGAAGCTTGGCGCTAGAATTATATTGTGGATTCTTCTTCCTTTCCCATCCTGCGAGTAGATATTTGATATTTCAACGCTCAACAAAAAATTAAATCCGTTTTTTGTTTTTAGGATTCCGGAGCCATCCTCGCTTAAGCTGTTTTTTAGTTCCTTGAGCCAGACAGGATGCGTAAAGTCACCTGTTCCCAGAAGGTTGATGCCTTTTATTCTCGCGTATTTTTCAAGATTGCTTAAGTCAAGGTCCTTTGATGTTGCCCTGCTGTATTTGGAATGCAGATGCAAGTCAGCGATGAATTTCATATCATACAAAGATTCAACGCTGTTTTTAATTTTTTTGAATTTTAAACAATAATTTCATAAGATTTAAATAATAAGAATCTTAAGAGGAGGGATATGGCAAACAATGACATTTTATCCGGCATAAGCCAGAAAGATATGAAGGAATTCGGCAGGGACTTTTCGCAGCTTTTAAGAGTAGCTTCCGAGATTGATAGGTATTATGTGAAATGGGAGCAGGATATTGTCAAATACCTACCAAAGCTGGACAAATTCATAAATTTGTTCAATAAAAAATACGGCAACATCAAGGTTAAAGTCCTGAAAAGGATTGACGGCGTTGATGTAAGGATTTTGCTGAATGAGGGAACAGTAAAAGACATCTTCAACAACTGCGCATCAAGGATAGCTGGGCTGAAGTCCATAGGCACAATAAATTTTGGCTCTGCCGATGTTGCAGAGATGGAGAAGTTTGCGAATGAGATTGACAAAATAAAAGACAAGCTCTACCTTACTTATTACCAGCCTGAAGTCGGAATTTACAGCGTGTTTTTATCAAAAAATAAAAGCGAGAAAATGGTCGAGCTGCACTGGGAGATAAAGGAAAGCATAAATGAGGTAAGCCCTGATTTCAGAATATGCGCTTATTACGCCCTGAAAGACGGCTACAGCAAAAAAATAAGATTGCTTGACGAAGGCGCCACATTCGGATTTTTAAGCCTGTTAAGCGAAAAGGAGAAAAGGGAATGGTTTGACAGGCTCAACCCGAGGGTTCTGGAATAATTTTTCTAATTGCGTTTCACAATATACAAATCCTCCCCGCATCCGTTATCTCCATATCTTCAGTTATATAGCCATTCTTTTTTAATTCGTTAATATGCGCATAAATCATAGCCTTTGATTTTTTGGATTTTTTAATTAAATCAGCTACTCTTTTATTGCCACGCGCTAGTTCATTCAAAATAAAGGTCTTTGTAGGGGATAGCTTAAAATCAAGCAAGGGCATAGGCAAAGCTTTCCCTGTTTCTTGAATTAAATAATAAACGCCTTTTATCTTGTCTTTTTTGATAAAACCAGCAAACAAAGCGCCCAATGATTGGGTTTTCCTGCCTTCAGAAATATGCAAAGTGATCTCATTTCCTAATTTATGCTCTTTGTCTATTGCTTTGCAAACATCATCAACAATCTTCGGAATATCATAAACAGATGTGTCAAGAACTTCAAACTTAATTGCTTTATATTTGTTTTTAAGTTTCCCAATGCTTTTCTTAAGGTTAATTTTCCTTTCAGGATCAGATTTATCAACGCCAATAAGTATGACTTTATCTGGAGAAAACTTGATTATTGCTACATTGGTTGCTTCTCCTTCATAGATTGTTGAGATTAGGGTTTTTGGCATTATATCACATCATACCCCTTAGTATCAACTAAATAAATCTTTATATCTGAATTCCTTTTTAATGCTGATATTTCATCCTTGTCTTCTTGATTAAATAATATATTAGTTCTAAATAAAAGTAGATATTTATATTTAATATCATTTTGCTTATTAGATAATTTTTGTATATCTTTTCTTATAGCCTCAATACTTTTTAAACTCGAGAACCTACGTCTTTTTAATTCAATACATATTAAATTATCATTTTCCTGGTTTGATTGGTCGGGGTTTAGCATAGTTAAATCAAAATGTCCTGTAAATTGCTTTATTTTACTAAAAGTCGGATATTCTGCATGTAAGTACTTAGTTTTAAATGTTTCATCTTCTCCTTCATAATCAAACAAATCGGTAAAGAAAGTATTTTTTGCTATTAGATGATATAAGTAGGCTCTTAAATCACCTTCACTATCAAAAGAATCTGGAAAATTTCCGTATTCTAGAGCAACCTTCTCAATACATGCCTCAACATATTCAACAATTTCCTCTTCTTTCATATTATATTGTAAAACTTTGATTTATTTAAATCTTTCTCTTTTTTATGGAATAGTCCATAAAAAATATGGAAAAGTATATAAATAAGTAGTGATATCTGGTTTATTATGGAAAACCTGCAAAAAAGGCTGAGGGAAATCAGGAAGGCTTTCGGCTCTGATGTTTTGATTACAATAAATATGGCAAAATCTGGAAGAATTGATATTGTAAATGCGGAAAATACAAAGACAAGGCTAATGGACGCAGAAGATATCCAAGAAAGCAACATTCCATCTAAAACCTGCGAAATTAAGATGCAACCTAAAAATTATATTGGGTAATAAAATGCCAAAACTTCCAATAAAACTGGTAATTATGCTAAATGCATATGCAGATGGCTTGACTTATAAGGAAATATCAGAGAAAACAGGCTATCATATCCATACAATCTCAAAGCAGGTAACTTTTCTTGACAATAAAGGGCTTATTGCAATAGAGCAGAAAAGGTCTAAAAACATACAAGGCAGAAGGTGGATTAACCTCATTAAGCTAAAGAAGGAATTCTTAGATGAAAATGTTACTAAATTCTTCTCAAGGATAGCTAAGCAACTTAATTGTTCATTAAATGACTTATTTATTGTTTAATTGGCATGAATTTGAGTTTATTTTATATCGTAAAGCAAAAACAAAAAATTATGAGAAGATTGCTGATAAGAAAAAAATGGAAAATATTGAAGGTTTTATTGACAATAATTCTCATGGCATGGGCAACTATGGCAATTTTGAATATTCACAGGTTTTTCAAGGGAACTTTAGAAATATACAGCTTACTTTTGTTTTTGGTTGTAACAAACATGACAGTCAGTGTCTATTTTGATGCTATAACCAAGAAGAAAAAAAGAAAGAGAAAAAAATGAAATTCAACTGCATTAGATGTGGGAAATATATTTGTAATCTGGATTTAAGAAAATTTGAAAATAAAGATGAAGATGTTCTTTATTGTAAAAAATGCTTAAATGAAAATTTGGAAATTACAAGAGGGATTTTAACATAAAAAAGGTGGTAAAAATGGAGCAGATTTTGGAAACCATATCAAAGCAGGATGAGTGCAAGGAAACAGACATCAAAATCCAAGGGAGTTTGTTTAAGCATTTCATTACTCCTTTTGTTGAAATCACTTTAGCTGTGGGAAAAATCAATCCGCAAATACTTGATCCTCTGATTATTGTCAGCCCTGAAGGGGCTTTTTTTATTGCAAAGACAGTCAGGGAAAAGGGCGATGGAGAAGGCTCTGTTTTCTTCCTAACAAAAAAAATAACATCCCCAATTGTCAGCTATATCTGCATGGACTTTAATGAGAATTTTTTAAGGTTCTGCAGGAATGTGAGAAAAAAAGACATTGTAAAGGTGCATTTTGACAGGGACTTTTACTTCATGAACGAAACAAGAATAAAAGAGGAAGGCCCAGATAAATTTGGGATTTTGCCGGTATATGAAAGCAAATGGAATTACAAGGCAAGGGCGAATAATATAGAAGATATAAGGAAAGAAGTTGAATTTTCATTAAGATTGATGGCGGAAATCCCTAAAAAATGGACAGCCAATCTGGAAATTCCGGCAAGGGAAGTCAAGAAGTTTTATGTTAATGTTTGGAGATTCCTGCATAGGGCTGTATTTTTCCATAAGGTGATTGATAAAAATGCTTTGGTGGCTGCTTATTCAGAAGATGCTCTAAGGGATTTGTTTTCTGAAAGCTGGGAGGAAGCAGGCTTTTCTGAGCCGCAATTTGAAACGCCCAAAAGAAGATTCTTTATGGCGCGTCATTTTGTCAATGAGGAGGATGGCGTAAAGTGCAATGGCGAAGGCAGGGTAATTTTTAGGGCTAACTGGAGAATCCTCAAGGATATTGCGCAGTCTGGCCTGGATTTTGAAATTAGATTTTCAGATTTTGCAACCCCTTATGGGATTATTGTGAGGGATAACAATTCTGTCTTCATGCAAATATGCGAAAATACTTTTGATAATGCCGATATGGTAATGCAGGATTTTAACAGGACAATTGAAAACATGAAATTAATGGATGGTAATTTAATAAGCCAAAATGGAAATAAGAATCAAATTGCCAATTGAAGTAAGATGCTCTCATTGTGGTGAAAATGTAAGCATTGCCAATGAGATTAAAGAAGATAAGCTTCAAGAAGCAAAACCTATCCAAAAAGAAAAAACTTATGAGCAGAAAAAGACAGAAGAGGCATTTTTTAACCTGGTAAAGAAGGCAACACTGAATGAAGACAGGTTTGAGCCTTATTTCAAGGATTTCTACAGGATTATTGGTGAAGACTACCTTAAAGATTCCATGCTGCCAAAGCCTATAAGGGCAATACGGACTTATTTCAAGAATTTGGAGTATAAGATAAATGGAACATCAGACCCCAGAGAATTGCTTAAATTAAGCAGTAAATTGGTAAGGTCAAAGGCAATTGTCAGCAAAAAGGTTGAAAATGAGATATACAAGCAGAAAAAGAGGGTTTTAGGCGTAATAAAGAAAAGAGTTAAAGAGTTAAAGAAAAAGAAAGGGAAATGAAGGAAGTTTTAAATATGGTTGAGGGAAACAACATGTTGGGGGTAGTTTAATGGAAGAATTTAAAGAAATTTATAAGAGTGATATTAAAAAATTAAAAGATATAATAAAGATAATTAATAAAAAACTTAATGAGAATAAAAATATCGTTAAAAAATTTGATTTAAGGAAAAAATTTACAGGGGTCTTAGGAGAAGCTATTGCGCTGGTGGAAATATTCAATAATTGTGGAGAATCAATAAAGTATAAATGGAAAGGAGGTAAAAATAAAGACTTTGATTTAGCATTATTCTACAACGATAAAATAAAGAAGATTCAAATTAAATCTAGTTCTGCTGAGGACTATAATTTTCAAATTATGACTAAAGACTTTGATAGAAAACTTGTGAAAGATTTAAAGAAAAAAAATTTAAAAAAAGTTTTCAAAATTATTCACAAAAACATTGATAGCAAAGATGTTGACTATTGGATATTTGTTCACGTAAGAGATAAAAATATTTTCTACTTGCTTAATAAAAAACAATTGATAAAACTACTAAAACGAGTCTACAAAAATTATGTAAATAAAGAGAGACACCATAAATACACTAATTATGGTATTGATAATAGTGGTAATATAAGGTTTATGTTGAAAAAAGTAGATAAAAAAACCTCTAAATTATTAAATAAATATAAGGAGAATTGGAAATTACTCACTAAAGAGCTATTTAATTGAATTAAATAATCAACTAAAAATGACCTCACTAACCTTCTACGCCGGAGCCAATGAAGTCGGCGGCAATAAAAAATGCTAACCCTAAACAATCAAAAAGATAAAAAGATAATGTATATCCTAGGACTATCCAGGCAATTAGGTACTGATTCAAATAAGCTGATGCATATGATGCAGCAACACTCATCCGAAATTAAACAGCTTTATAATAAAAAGAATCCTCATTTTGCTGTTGAAACAGGCGACTTAATCCTTTTGGCAATGCAGTTGCTGTTGTTGGAGGGATATTCTGTTAATGGAATACTGGACAAATGCTACGATAGATTCGATAAAAAACTTAATAGCTTGTTAAAAAATGGTTGAACATCCGCTTCATATGCTTGTTGGAAACGCAATCTATAATGAATTTGCCAAGAAATTTGCTGTTCTAAGGGACCCTGCTTGCGGGGGAGACCATAGTTTGCCTTTGTTCAACTCAAGAGAAAAATCAGGCTCAAATGAGTTTTGTGATGCGGATATGCTCATAATTAAGGATAATAAAATCAAGGCTATATTTGAAATTGAAGAGGCAAATATCAAACCAACACAAATTTGCGGAAAATTTCTCACTTCTGCATTATCTTGCTGCTATATTTATGAAAGAGCTACAATTGAGATGGATGACAGCACTATCTTTATTCAAATATTAGACAACTTAAGTCTTAAGCCAAATTCTGCAAAAGAGAATCAATGGAAGAATCTTGAGAGAGGAGTATCTAAAATAATTCCTGTTAAGGACAGTAAGATAAAACACTATAAGCTGCTCTTTGGTAATGCAAAAGATTTTAATTTTGACCCACTAATACAATATTTGAATGAGGTGTTGGCAGAATGAACCTCACCTTTTACGGCGGAGCCAATGAAATAGGAGGAAACAAGATACTTCTTCAAGATAAGGGAGCAAAAATATATTTGGATTTCGGCGAGAGCTTTGATTTTGGCGAGGATTTTTTTTACGAATACTTGGCTCCAAGAACAGCAAACGGCCTTGAAGTCTACTTTGAATTTGGTTTAGTTCCAAAAATTCCCAAGTTATACAGCAAAGACATGCTTAAGCTAACTAACTTAAAGTATGAAAAGCCAGATATTGATGCAATTTTCATCTCTCATTCCCATTCAGACCATGTTGGGCATCTGCCTTTTGTTGATGAAGAAATACCTATATTTATTGGACATGGCACCCATAAAGTCATTGAAGCATATCACAAATTATACCCTCAATTGTTCAGCATAGGAGAACACAATAACATAAATCTGTTTAAGTCTGGAGATAAGATTAAGATTAAGCACCTTGTAATTGAACCAATACATGTAGAGCATTCAGTCCCAGGAGCGTATGGCTTTATTGTTCAAACCTCAAAAGGTGCCATAGTATATACAGGAGACTTGAGAATGCACGGTCCTATGAGTGAAATGACCATGGAATTTATAGAAAAGGCAAATAAATCCAATCCAATAGCTCTACTTTGCGAGGGGACAAGAATGAGCCACGAAACTGAGCATAATTTTACTGAAAAGGAAGTTGAGGAAAGAATTGATAAAATCATAAAGGAATCCAAGGGGCTTGTTTTGGGATATTTTTCAATGGTCAATATTGACAGGTTTATGTCTTTTTACAATGCTGCAGTTAAAAATAAGCGAATTCTTGTTATAGATACAAGGTTAGCTTATGTTATAGATAATCTCAAGGAAAAGATTAAGGTTTTGCCAGATGTAAGGAAGGACAAGAATATCAGAATTTACTTCAGGCTCTCTAAATCTTGCACATTTTCAGAAAAGGATTATAATATCTGGGAAAGGGAATATATGGATAAGATGATAACCTATAAGGAAATAGCAAAGAATCCTAAGAATTATGTCATGCATCTCGGCTTCTATAGGTTAATAGAATTAGTGTATTTAAGGCCCAAAAATGCAGATTTCATTTATTCCAGCTCTGAGCATTTCTATGAAGGGGAAGAGAATGAGGAGCAAAGAAAGGTTTGGGAAAACTGGATGAGTCATTTTAAGATAAAATTCCATAAGGCGCATTGCTCTGGGCATGCATCAAAACAGGATATAATTGAGATTGTCAGGAAAATAAATCCTAAGTTATTGATCCCAATACATACACAAAATGCTGAAGAATTTAAGAAATTTCACTCGAATGTAAAGATTCCGGAGAAAGGAGTGGAATTAAACGTGTAATAAAATCAAAAACCCTAAAACCCCTTCAGGAACTTAATCAATTGATTGGCTTTTTCAAAGTCCATAAACTCTTCTTTGGTTACTGCCGGAATATCCTTTGGCCTCTTCTTTTTGAAAATAACCAGATTGTCTGCATTAAGCAATTCTGACAAGGACTGCATCTGCGGGTTTGCTTTGTCGCCAACTTCTGTTAAAATCAATTCATCTTCCTTTTTGGCTATAATATCAAAAGGGGCCTTGTTAGTGTCTGCTGCATTAAAGCCCAGCTCTATATATTTTTTTGAGAATTCTGTTTTGCCGCTCGCATTAATTCTTTCTATCCTGGAAAAAATATTCACTTCATTAAATACATCCTGGCCGAAGATGTCATAGATCTTCATTGCCTTGCTTATTGTAACCTCGCTGTCCTCATTCTCGTATTTTGCAATCATCCTGCTTGTAACGCCGACTTTTTTTGACAGATGATTCAGCGAATAGCCAAACTGCTCCCTTTTTTCCCTTAGTTTGCCGCCTACAATGGAGGCTGTCAGCCCTGCCTGCGTCCTTTTTATCAGCGGGAATTTATTGTTTACGCAGTTCGTAAACGTGCCCAGGTTCAATGTAAATATGCCAAACCTTGTGTAGATAATATTGTCCTCAAGCATGTTTGAAGCCTTTTCAGCTATTATTATAGGGGTTGCGCCTATGTACGCAGAGATTTTATGCATCTCATCGGCAAATTCCCTGCCGATTGAGTTTGCATCCTCGAGGGCTTTAATCAGCAGAATCCTTTCATTGTTTCTCGCAAGAACGTCAAAGCAGCTTCTCGTAAGGCTTTTTACTGTGAAGCCTTTTTTTAGAAGGAACACGCTGGCTTTTTCCAGTAAATTCTTTTTCATATTGTTTGTGATTTCATTTTGTTTTAAAAAGGTTTCGGAAAACATATCATCAATCAAAAGCATTTTTATTTTTTGGAAATAATTTTTTTAATAAACTTTATAAAGTTCGTTTTTAATGCAGTCTTTATGATAATAGCGATATCGGGCAAAGCAGGCTCAGGCAAAAGCACTGTTGCAAAGGAGTTGGCAAAAAGGCTGAAGCTTAGGCATTACTCCATAGGAGACTTGATGAGGAGAATGGCAAGGCAGAAAAGCATTTCGCTGCTTGAATTGAGCAGGCTGGCAGAAAAAGACAAAAAAATCGACAAGGAGCTTGACCAAATGCAGATTAACTTGGGAAAAAAGGAAAAACACTTTGTCATTGACGGCAGACTGACTGCATTTTTCATTCCAAAAGCCGATGCAAAAATATTTCTGGACTGCGATGATGGAGTGAGGGCAAAAAGGATAATAAAGGATGAAAGGAAAGATGAGAAAGGCAGAAATCTGAAGGAAGTCATTAAACAAATAAGGCAGCGCGAGCAAAGCGAGAGGAAAAGATATAAGAAATACTACAATGTCGATTATTATGATAAGGAGATTTATGATTTAATTGTTGATACTAGCTTTATGAGTGTAAAAGATGTTGTTGGCGCAATCATGAGTTTTGTCAAGCAAAAATAAAAAGAAAGCTTTATAAATAATCCCTGATTGCTTCAGGCTATTAATTCTCCGGATTGTTAAGGAGTTAAAGAGGGGAATAAAAAAGTGAAAATAAAAATCAAGGATTTTGTGGAAATAGAGTATACCGGCGTAATAAA
>Ga0209541_10004444_pt1 | contig 24876 bp, 23 predicted proteins | sample RifCSPlowO2_01_FD_184027 | JGI IMG/M metagenome (GOLD analysis project Ga0209541, IMG submission 184027) | Groundwater microbial communities from Rifle, Colorado - Rifle CSP2_plank lowO2_0.1 (SPAdes) (version 2) | ecosystem: Environmental > Aquatic > Deep subsurface > Groundwater | place... | reverse complement strand
GATCAGCGACGGGCCCAGGCGCCGGATCGCTTCTTTGTGTTCTTCAGTCGCGTAGCCTTTGTGCTGGTTGAATCCATATCCCGGGTAAACCCGGTGGTAAATGTTCAAGATTCGGTCGCGGACCACCTTCGCGACGACCGAAGCGCACATGATCGAAACAACGCGTTCATCGCCCTTGATGATCGTCTTGAACCGGTACGGCAGATCAGCGCGGAAACAGTTGCCGTCGATGAGAAGGCACACCGACTTTGTGAATTGCCTTTGATTGGCCTTGGCCGGAGGAAGCCACGCGATGAGATTGACAACGGCGTTATGCATCGCGAAAAATGTGGCCTGGAGGATATTGTTTTGGTCGATGACGTTTTCACTGATGATCCCGACGCCGACGTAGGAGCGCTGGTAAATTTCATGAAAAGCTTCTTCGCGCTGGGCGCGGGAGAGTTTTTTGGAATCCCGGATGGGAACGGAAAAGTCAGCTCGACGTAAGGCAACGGCGGCCGCGACCACCGGGCCGGCCAGCGGGCCCCGGCCCGCCTCATCGACACCGATGACAAGGTTAAAACCAGCTTTTCTGGTCTTATCCTCAAGCTCTAGCATATTTTACACGTATTTCGTATACCGTCGCTCGTATCTCGTCACTGCTAAAACGAATGCGAGATACGGAATACGAGATACGAGATATAAAAATTACTGTTGGATCGAAACTTGTTCTTTTTTGACGCGGGCGGCTTTGCCGGTGCGTCCGCGCAAGTAATAAAGCTTGGAGCGTTCGGCCACGCCTTTGTTGACGACCTGCAAACTGTCGATAACCGGTGAATGGATCGGAAATATCCTCTCAACGCCTTCTCCGAAGGTAACCCTGCGCACGGTAAAGGTGCCTTTTAATCCCCGGCTGGTTTTGCTGATGACGGTACCCTCAAAAGGATGCAAACGGACCTTGTCGGCCTCGCGCACCTTGATCTTCATCTTGACCGTGTCGCCGACCTTGAAATCCGGCAGTGGCGCGCGTAGCGACTTGTCATCGATGTCTTGTATGATTTTTTCCGCATGTGTGGTGATCATAACATCCTCCTAAAATAATAGTAGAGAGTAGAGAGCAGAAAGTAGAGAGAGGAAAGTCAATCACGCTAAAACTTCGGCTCGCTGCTCTCTCCTTTCTACTCTCTACTTTTGATTAAGTCCGGCCGGTTCTGCCGCGTGACGCGGCGCGCTTGTTCCTGGCGCCATTTTTTAATGGCTAAATGATTGCCCGATAATAACACACCGGGAACTTTTATGCCACGAAAATTTGCGGGGCGGGTATAGTGGGGATATTCGAGGAGATTTCTTTCAAACGACTCATCTTCCAGGGAAGCCTCCTTGCCTAAAACTCCGGGAATAAGCCGCGTAAGACAATCAATCAGGACCATCGCCGGGATCTCACCGCCGGTCAAGACATAATCTCCGATGGAGATGCTTTCATCAACGCATTCTTGCCGCACCCGCTCATCCACCCCTTCGTAATGGCCGCAAAGCAGAACCAGATTTTTTTGTTTAGCCAGATCGCGGGCCAGTTTTTGGGTCAACCGTTTCCCGGAGGGGGACATCAGCAGAACCTTGGCCTTGCGGTTGCCTTTAATTTTCTTGATCGCGTCGAAGAAAGGCTGCGGTGTCATCACCATGCCGGGCCCGCCGCCAAAGGGACGGTCGTCGACCTTCTTGTGCTTGTCTTTGGTGTACGCGCGCAGGTCGTGGACACGGATCGCCGCCTTCTTTTTCTCCCGCGCCCGTTTGATGATCGATTCATTAAGGATCGGTTCAAACATTGCCGGGAATATGGTGATGATGTCAAAACGCAATGGTCTCTCCTTCACTGTCCTTTGGACAATACTGCGCCAGAAATTGTTTCTGGAAATCCGCGTAACGGTTCGCTTCGATCGCCGCGCGAATTTGCTTCATCAAAGTAACATAAAAATACACGTTGTGATATGAAATTAATTTTAAGCCCAGGATCTCGTTGACGTTCACGAGATGCCGGATATAAGCGCGGGTGTATTTGCGGCACACCGCGCAGGCGCATTGGTCATCCAACGGAGTAAAATCGGTCGCGTATTGGGCATTGCGGATCACTTTGCGCCCCGCGGAGGTGAACGCCGAGCCGTTACGGCCGTAACGCGTCGGGACGCAGGTGTCGAACATATCGATGCCTTCTGCCACGGCACGCACGATCTGGTCCGGCATGCCAATGCCCATAAAATACCGCGGCCGGTCCTGCGGCAAAAGCGGCATCACCCAATCGAGCGTTTCAAACATAACCTCGACTGGTTCCCCCACGCTTACTCCTCCCACGGCGTAGCCGTCGAATCCGATGCCGATTATTTCCCGGGCGGAACGCTCGCGCAGATCTTTGTACGTCGCACCCTGCACAATACCGAATAAATGTTGTTTGCCTTGCATTTTCCGCGCCAGGAAATATTTCCACGAACGTTGCGCCCAAAGCGTTGTGCGTTTAACGGAGGTTTCCGCCTCCGTTTGCTCGCACGGATATGGCGCGCATTCATCCAAAGGCATAATCATGTCCGAACCGAGGACCTCTTCGATCTCGATGACCTTCTCCGGCGAAAAAAATTGCGTTGAACCATCGATATGCGACTGAAAGAAAACTCCATCATCATTGAGTTCTCTTAACTTGGAAAGACTGAAGACCTGATAGCCGCCGCTGTCGGTTAAAATCGGGCGCGGCCAACTCATGAATTTGTGCAGACCGCCGGCTTTCGCGATGACCTCCATCCCGGGACGCAAAAAAAGATGGTACGTATTCGAGAGGACAATTGGCGAGTCCAATTCCAACAAGTCTTCGTTGGTCAGCGTCTTGACCGTGGCGTTGGTTCCCACCGGCATGAAAAATGGCGACTGGATCTCGCCATGCGCCGTGTGGAGAACTCCGCGTCGCGCATTTGTTTTCGCGTCTTTTTTGATAAGTTGGAACATATTGTGTCCGTATCTCGTATCCCGTCGCTCGTATCTCGTCGTTTGCGAGATACGATATACGAGATACGAAATACGATTCAATTAAACAATAATCATCGCATCCCCGTAACTGTAAAACCGATACTTTTCACGAATAGCCTGCGCGTAGGCCTCCTTCATCAATTTTGTTCCGCCAAAAGCGTAGACCAGCATCAACAACGTACTGCGCGGCAAATGGAAATTGGTTATCAGAATATCCACCGCGCTCAATGTGTATCCGGGATAAATAAAAATATCCGTTTCCCCATTCAGCCGCGCGGAATTCGCGGCCAATGTTTCCAGGACACGGCAGGATGTCGTACCCACGGCAACGATTTTACGGCCCTTCGTTTTTGCCTGTTGAATGGAGACAAAACTTTTTTTTGTGAGTGAATACTCTTCGGTGTGCATCTTGTGCCGCGTGATATCGTCTGTTTCCACCATGCGAAACGTCGCCAGATTGACATGCAGCGTGACGGTTTCGATGCCGTGTCCTTTCTTGCGTAACGCGTTCAACAGCGCCGGCGTAAAGTGCAACCCTGCTGTGGGCGATGCCACGGAACCTGGCTTGCGGGCGTACACGGTCTGGTAGTATTTGTGATCCAGCGGTTCATCGGCGCGCTTGATGTACGGCGGCAGCGGCATGTGCCCGTGTTTTCTTAATTGCGCCGCCACATCCTTGCGATTAAAACGTACGATCCGTTTTTCGATATCGATCAGCTCGGCGGTCAGGCTGCCGCCGTTAAACTGTATCTTTTCATTTAAATTTAACCGGTGCAGCGGCCGGATCAATGTTTCATAGGAACAGCCGTCCCCTTCGGGAAGTTTCTTCAAAAGAAAGACCTCGACCTTGCCCGGTGTTTTCTCGCGGCGGCCCAGAAGCCGTGCGGGGATGACCTTGCTGTCATTGAGCACAATGCAGGAATCGGGTGGTAAATATTTTTCTACCTTGGCAAAGACGTCGTGGGAAATCGCCTGGTTCCGACGGTCAATGACCATCAGCCGCGCCTGATCACGTTGACGCAACGGATATTGGGCGATCAATCCCCGCGGCAGATCAAAGTCAAATTCAGAAAGCTGCAATGTGTCCTTGGGATTCATGTCGGTCAGGGAAGGTCAACGGGCGGTTGTTCGCGGTAATTGACGATTTTTGCGCCCGGATAATAAAGGGTAAGGATCTCATCGTATTTATGCCGCTCCTCGGCCATCTGGTGCGCGCCCCACTGGCACATCCCTGCCCCGTGCCCCCAGCCCTTGCCGATCAAGTCAAAGTAGTAACCTTTCATGATAATTTCGTACTTATTACTTTTGATGATATTCGGGCCGATGATCGCACGGAATTTGATGCCAGGGATTATCGTCGTCTTACCATCGCGTGCGGTAAAAAGCAGATTATTAATCCGGCCGCTCTGGTTACGGCTCACCACACGGATGTCCTGGATCGGGCCCAGGGCATATCCGTTGGCGTTAAGCTTGTCCCGGATGTCTTGGGAACGGAAATTCCGCTTCCAGCTGGCATGCGGCGCGAGCGCGCAAAACGAACACGGCACGCCGGCGAGCGGCGGCAGGTTTTCTCCCCAGATATTCCTGGCGCTTTCCGTGTGGCCGCCGCAGGAAGCGTGAAAATACGCCGGCAGGACTTTATGATCATAGACAAGGATCTCCCCCAAAGTACGCTTGACCGCGATGTTGGTGCGGAATCGTTCGGCGCTCTTGCCGCCGTAGACCTGGGAGTAAATGTCGCCGGTCACATCGTATTCGTCATTTTTATTTTTTTTCATCTGATAAAGCGCGTAGGTGCGGGCGGCCACGGCCTGGGCTTTCATCGCCTCCATCGGCCAGCGGTGCGAAACTTCGTGGTACAAAACGCCGCGGATGTATTGTTCAAGTTCGACCGTGTTAACGACCAGAAATTTTTTATTGGATTTTTGGATGATATCCAGCGCCCCGCGGTAACGCTGCGCTTTATCCCCCGGATACAGCGTGATGTCCTTGGTGGACGTCACGCGGATCTTGCGTAAAGGATATTCCGCGTCATTGATCTTGATGCCGCCCAGATGCGTGGACAGCCGGGACTCCCGCAGACCTCTTCCCTCTTCGAGAACCGCGCCGGATCGAAGGTCGAGGATCTTGTACTTGCCCCGCATGGAAAAGTTCAGCTCAGGGATATCGCTGGAAATGGCCACACGGACATACTTTTCGCTTGACGGTTCGGCCGCGTGGACGTACGCGCAATTTCCCGCCAGCAGACCCGTAACGATGAGAACGCGGATCATCGCTGTCGCCATAAGAAAAGAACGAAACTTAGCAGGGCGCTTAATAACAGGCATGTGGTCAGCGGAAAATAAAAGGAAAGGTTTTCTTTTTTGATGACAATATCCCCGGGCAGGCGTCCCAGCCAGGGAATTCTTCCGGCAAAGGATAACATGCCTCCGATCAGGATAAAGGCAATACCGAGCATGATAAACGTTTTGGCTAATCCCATGGTGATTAATAAAGTTTGGGCTGGGTTTCTTTGGCGGCCGGAAGGACCTTCAAATGCTCGCCTGCCGCTTGCGTGAGTTCGCGGCCGCGGGGCGTGCGCTTTAAAAAACCGATCTTCAGCAGATACGGCTCAATCACATCGACAATGGTGTCCAGTTCTTCATTGAGGGTGGCGGCCAGCGTTTCGATACCGACGGGCCCTCCCTTGTAATGCTGCGCGATCACCTTCAGGAGCTTGCGGTCTTTGTCATCGAGTCCGATCTCGTCGATGGCCAGGGCGCGCAACGCCTCATCCGCAACAGCGGCGGTAATGTGTCCGGCTTTTGTTTTGACTTGAGCGTAATCGCGCACGCGGCGCAGCAGCCGGTTGGCGATGCGCGGCGTTCCCCGCGCGCGGCGCGCGATCTCCAGGGCGGCCGGCGTCTCGAGCTGCACGTTAAGCTTACGAGCGGAATTGGCCACGATCTGGCTTAATTCCTGCGCGTTGTAAAAATCCAGGTGATGAAATATCCCGAAACGTTCACGCAGCGGCGCGGCCAGCAGACCGCTGCGGGTCGTCGCGCCAATAAGCGTAAATGGTTTGAGGTTGAAATTGATCGTCTTGGCGTAGGGCCCTTTATCCACGACAAAGTCGATCTGGAAACTTTCCATGGCCGGGTACAAAAATTCTTCGACGACCTTCGAGAGGCGGTGGATCTCGTCGATAAAAAGGATGTCGCCTTCCCCGAGATTGGTGAGGATCCCGATCAGGTCTCCGGCGCGCTCAATGGCCGGGCCGGAGGTAATGGTGATGCGGGCGCCCATTTCATGGGCGACGATATTCGCCAAGGTCGTTTTTCCCAAACCCGGCGGCCCCGAGAGCAAGATATGTTCGAGGCATTCCTGCCGCCCTTTGGCCGCTTGCAGCGACACCTGAAGATTGGCCATCAGTTCAGTTTGCCCCACAAATTCGCTTAACTGCGCGGGGCGCAGGGACAAACTGTAGACCCGGTCTTCTTCAGTTTCCTGATTGAACAGAATCGCTTTGCGCTCTTCCATCGTCCGCGTCCTCATCCATGGGGATAATTTGTTTCTGGTTACGCATGACCTCGATCTCGCCAAAGACGCCTTTTTGGACGGCAATGAGTTCTTTTAAACGGATCAGTTCCAGGACGGCCAAAAACGTCACGATGATCTCGATCTTTGTGCGGGCCCGCTGGAAGAGATCCTGCAAGCGGATTGAGGACTCCTTGAGCAAAAGATGCAAAACGTCATGTATTTTTTTTTCAACGGTAAATTCTTCCGTAATGATCTCGTGGATCACTTCTTCCGGGGCTTTTTTGAGCGCTTCGGACAGGGCGCTGATCAGATCAAAAAGGCTGGCCTCATAATAAATTTCTCTGGATTCTTCACGTAATTGCTGGAGTGCGCCGGGATCGATGTGGCGGCCGAAAAAGTCCTGCCGCAGGGTTTCTTTTTCTTTAAGGGCTTCGGCGATCTCCTTGAACTTCTTGTATTCCAGCAACCGGCGGGCCAGTTCATCGCGCGGGTCGAGTTCTTCTTCAGGCTGCTCATTGGGATCCGGCGGCAGGAGCATTCTGGACTTAATCTGCATCAGAGTCGCGGCCATGACCAAAAAATCTCCCACCACGTCGAGATCCAGCATTTTCATCATGTTGATGTATTGCAGGTACTGCGCGGTGATCTGGCTGATGGGAATGTCGTGGATGTCGATATCGTCTTTTTTAATAAGATACAGCAACAAATCCAGCGGCCCTTCAAAGATTTCCAGCTTCAGTTTGTATCCCATGAGTTCTTAAAACTCGAACCCCGAAATTCGAAATTCGAAACAATATCTAAATCCCCCTGCCCAAACTAAAAAACCTGGCGTTTGGAACTTGAAATTTATAATTTGTTTCGGATTTCGTGCTTCGGATTTCGAATTTATCCTCCCGTCTCAACTCTTTCCAAAAACAATTTCCCTCACCTGGCCCATGGTTTCCCGGGCGATTTTCTGGGCGCGTTTCTGCCCGTGATCCAGGACCTCGCGGACATGCTCTTTGCGCTTGGCCAGATCATTGCGTTTCTGATGAAATCCGGCCAGCCGATGAATGATGGATTGCCCCAGGATCGTCTTGCACTCGGTGCATCCCTTCTGTGCTCCCGTGCACCAGCGATAGACATCCTCACTTTTTTGCGGCGCAAAAATCTGGTAATAACTGTACACGTTGCATTGCTCCGGATGGCCCGGGTCTATCATACGGATGCGTTTGGGGTCGGTGAACATCATCTTGACTTTGCGCAGGATTTCCTGGGGGTCATCGGAAAGGTTGATTGCGTTGTTATAGCTCTTGCTCATCTTGCGTCCGTCAATCCCCAGCAGCCGCGGGGTTTGCGTCAAAATCGCCTCGCAATCGGAAAAAAAATCCGTTTTGTAAATATGATTGAACCGCCGGGCCATTTCCCGCGTCAGTTCAATGTGCGGCAACTGGTCTTCGCCAATGGGAATCGCGCTGGCTTTGTACAGAAGAATGTCGGCGGCCTGTAAAACAGGATACCCAAGAAAGGCGTATGTCTGCAGATCGCGTGTTTTGATCTCGCGCAGTTGTTCTTTGTACGTCGGATTTCTCTCCAGCCACCCCAGCGGGGTTATGCAGGCGAGGATCATCTGCAGCTCCAGATGTTCCGGAACATGGGACTGAACAAATAGGATGGATTTCTCCGGATCAATGCCGTAGGCCATCCAGTCCAGGGCCATAGCCACGATATTTTCCGTGATCTCTGTGCTTTGTGCATATTCGCCCATGAGCGCGTGCCAGTCGGCGATCGAGAAAATGCAGGAGTGTTTTTCCTGCAGTTCTAGCCAATTGTCAAGAGCGCCAACGAGATGTCCCAAATGAAGTTTGCCCGTCGGACGCATGGCGCTAAAAACGGTTTTTTTCATATTTTTTGCGCGATTTTTTCGATCTCGTAGGCCTCGATGATATCGCCGGCCTCAAATCCCGTAAACCCCGCGAAACTGATACCACATTCGGTGCCTTCGGTGACTTCCTTCACGTCATCTTTGAAACGTTTAAGGCCGGACACCGTTCCCGTGTATACTGGCTCTCCGTTACGCACGATATCGACGTGGTCCTTGCGGGTGACGCGACCTTTGGTGACATAACATCCGGCCACGGTCCCCTGTTTGGATAATTTGAAGACCTCGCGGATCTCCACGCGTCCCAGGAATTTCTTGCGGATCTTTGCTTCCAGTAAACCTTCCAGGGCCTTTTTGATGTCATTGACGGCGTCATAGATGATCCGGTATTGCCGCACATCGACGGGGTCTTTTTCCAGTTCTTTCTTGGCGCGGACGTCGATATCCACGTGGAAAGCGATGATGATCGCCTTGGAGGCGACCGCCAAAATGACATCAGAGGAATTCACGTCACCGACACCGGCATGGATAAGTTTGATTTTTACTTTATCGCTGGGGATCTTTGCCAGTGAATCTTTCAATGCTTCCAAGGATCCCTGCACATCGGCTTTTATAATGACATTAAGTTCTTTGATGTGACCTTCCTGCACCTGGGCGTAAAGATCTTCCAGGGTGACGCGGGAAGTCATTTGCAGGCGCCTGTTCTTTAGTTGTTCCTGGCGCTTTGCCGCGATGTCTTTGGCCTGACGCTCATCCTCAAAAACGTAAAATAATTCTCCCGCTTCGGGTACATTGGACGGACCTAAAACCTCAACAGGCATGGACGGTCCGGCTTCCTTGATCGTCCGGCCACGGTCGTCGATCAATGCACGCACCCGCCCATAAAAGGGGCCCACAACAATATTGTCCCCTTCGCGCAGGGTCCCGCTTTGGACGATGAGCGTTGTGACCGAACCCTTGCCCGGGCTCATGTGCGCGTCCACGACGATTCCCGATGCTTTTTTATCCGCATTGGCTTTTAATTCGAGCAATTCAGCTTCCAGAAGAATCAATTCCAGCAAATTATCCACGCCCTCGCCGGTCATGGCGGAAACGCCCACGACAACCGTCTTTCCGCCCCAATCTTCCGGGGCAAGGTTATGCTCGGACAATTGCTTTTTGACACGGTCCGGATCCGCGTTCTTGCGGTCGATTTTATTCAAAGCGACAACAATGGGGACATTCGCTGCGCGCGCATGATCAATGGCTTCTTCCGTCTGGGGCATGATCCCCTCATCCGCGGCAACGACCAAGACAACGATATCCGTGATATGCGCGCCGCGCGCGCGCATCGCCGTAAAGGCTTCATGGCCGGGTGTGTCCAGAAATGTGATCCGTCCTTTGGGAAGCTGGACCGAATACGCTCCGATATGCTGGGTGATCCCGCCATGCTCGGTGTCGGTGACTTTTGATTTGCGGATACGATCAAGCAATGAGGTTTTCCCATGATCGACGTGTCCCATAAACGTGATGACCGGCGCGCGGGGTTTCAAAAGCTCGGGGTTCTCGTCTTCCTTCTGATGGGTTTCAATAAGTTGCTCTTCTTGTGTTTTGATCTTGATGACATTATATCCAAACTCGCGGGCAAGTTTACTGACCACCGCCGCATCCATGCTCTGGTTGATATGCGCCAAGATCCCCAATTGCATGAGCGATTTGAGGATAACGCTCGGCTTTTGCTGGACTTTTGTTCCAAAATCCTTAACGCTGATAGGAACACGCACCTCAAGATCAACGAGCTGTTTCGCTTCGGCTGGTGTAGTTTCGGTAATCGTAGCCGTCCCTTGTTGTCCGCTGACCCCCGCCGGGATTTCCGGAACGCCACCGGGGGCTGTCAGTTCGCGGGCTGCTGGAAAAGCTCTTTGTTCGAAACCACCCGTTTTTCGTTTTTTCCGGACCAGAGGCTTGAGCGCGACCATCGGCTCTCGGCTGATGGTAATTTTGGGCTTGATAAACGGCCGTTTTGCGGCTGGAGTCTCAATGACCGGCGTTTGGGGGGATGGCGCCTCCGCCTTTTTTTCAACAGGTTTTGGGACGTGCGGGACCATGACCTCTTTTACTTCTTTCTTAGCCTCTCTTTTGGCTTCTTTCCCGGCTTCTTTTGTAACCTTGGGCTTGACTTTCGCCTCTTTCTTGGCTGGTTTAACGGCCTTCCCGGACTCTTTTGCTGCCGGTTTTCCCTCGGCCTTGGCGGATGCTTTCTTTGTTTTTCCTAATTCGCTGCGGACGACCGAGGCAACAGCGACACTTAACTCCTGATCGCCATCCCTGGCCTTCAGCCTGAAAGATTTTAAAGTCGTCAGGACTTTGTCGCTGGTCGTATTCAGGTCTTTGGCTAATTCCGATACCTTCATAAATGCCTATTCCTTTTCTTCATTTGCGGAACCCAGCAGCGACTTGGCGTCCTTGATGATTTTTTTGGCTTTGACTTCGCCGAGGCCTTTGATCTTTGTTAACGTTTCGATGTCCGTCGCGGCAATTTTTTCCAATGAATCAAACCCGGCGCTTTTAAGTTGCGTCACGGTTTTTTCCCCAACCCCGGCCAGGGCGGTCAGGTCACGATTTTGGGACTGATCGGCCGCCGCGTCCCCTTTTTCCTCTTTTTCGTTTACGGATTCTTCTGCGCCAGCTTGTTCCTGCAATTGTTTCCATTGATCAAACGAAAAGAGATCCAATTCCCAGCTGACCAACTGGCTTGCCAGACGGACGTTTTGTCCATGCTTGCCGATGGCCAGCGACAACTGATCGTCCGCGACGATAATATTTGCCTTCTTTCCATCATAATTCAACTGGATCTGCGATATCTCCGCGGGCGAGAGAGCCGCCTGGATATATTCCTTGATGTCCGAGGAATAACGGACGATATCGATCTTCTCGCCTTGCAATTCGGAGACGATGTTCTTGACGCGTGAGCCACGCATCCCGACACACGCGCCGACGCAATCGACCTTTTCGTCCTTGGAGTAAACGGCGATCTTGGTGCGTTCCCCCACGTCACGGGCGATCGATTTGATCTCAACGATCCCCTCGTAGATCTCCGGGACTTCCAGCTGAAAAAGTTTCCGAACGAAATTCGGACTAGCCCGGGACAAGAGGATCTGGGGACCCTTGCTGTCTCGCTTGACGTCCAGCACATAGGCCCGGATGCGGTCTCCCTGGCGGAATTCTTCTTTGGGCGATTGTTCTTTTTTAGGGATATACGCTTCGGTTTTCCCCAAGTCAACGATAATATTCCCCCGCTCAAAGCGGTAGATGCCTCCGGCGATGATCTCGCCGATACGCACCTGGTATTCGTTAAAGACGACATCTTTTTCGGCTTCGCGGATCTTCTGGATGACGACCTGTTTCGCGGTTTGCGCGGCGATGCGGCCAAATTCGCTGGAACGAATTTCCTGGCTTCCCGCGTAAGCGGTGATCCGTCCGGTTTTCGTATCCAGCACGGCGCGGACCTCCTCATTTTTGTCGACCGTCCACAACTTTTTCGCGGCCGTGGCAACGGCGGATTCAACAGCCTCGATCAAGATTTTCTTGTCGATGCCTTTATCCCGTTCCAGTTGCTCGAGTATCGTCAATAATTCAGTACTTTCCATTCCGATTCCCTTCTTTCGTTATATTTCCTGAACTGCTTTTTGGATGTTATCAATGGCTAATTCCATCAATCCCTGAGGTGTGTCCACCACCACCCGGTTATCCTTCACAACTTCGATAGTGCCGGAGTATTCCAACCGCTCCTTGACCGGCGCGCGCAGATGGACCCGGATCGACTGCCCCATCTTTCGGGAGAAATCTTTTGCGCTACGTAACGGCCGGTCCAGCCCCGGAGAGGACACTGCCACTTGAAAATCTTCTCCCAATATCCGCGCCTCGTCACATTGCCTGAAAATTTCACGATTGATGGCCGAACATTCGCCGATCGTGATCCCGCCGGCGTCTTTATCCACCAAAACTTCAACAACCTGTGTTCTCCCCTGGCGTTTGAGGGTCAATTCGACGAGGTCAACCCCGGCGCGAACAATGGAAGGCATTATAAGCTCCTGGAGTTGCCGTGTCAATTCTTCAGACATGAGGTTCCCTTAAGGATTTCGGATAATTTCCGGGGCAGCGTGTTTTTATCCACAAGTAACGCCTCGTTTGTCCGGCGGTCCTTGATCTCGACTTTACCATCAGCCAGATTACGCTTGCCGATAATGATCCGTACCGGAATACCGATAAGGTCCGCGTCGTTAAATTTGACACCCGCGGTTTCCGGCCGGTCATCCAGAAGAATATCATACCCGGCCGTCGTCAAATCCTTGTAGTAACGGTTCGCCAGATCCATGATTTCCGCCGCTTCAGTTCCCGCTGGAAGCGGCACGATGGTAACGTCAAAGGGCGCGACCTCATGCGGCCAGCGGATCCCGCGCTCGTCATGATGCTTTTCGATAATGGCCGCGATCACGCGGCTGACACCAATGCCGTAACAGCCCATAATCATCGGTTTTTGCTTGCCGTCTTCATCCAAAAATTGCGCGTGTTGCGCCTGGCTGTATTTCGTTCCTAATTGAAAAATATGTCCAAGCTCGATAGCGACTTCACCTTTGAGAACGCCCTGGCGGCACTTGGAACACTTTGCGCCTTCACCACGATCGCCGGAAACGGAACAACAGCTCTGGCATGAAGGACAACGCAAGATCGTGTCCTCGCCGATCGGCGCGGTCACCAGAAATTCATGGGACGTGTCTCCGCCCATGGCCCCGGAATCCGCCTCGATGATCACGGCATCCAGCCCGCATCGCCGAAAAATATTCTGATACGCTTCATACATCAGCCGGTAATTCTTCTTCAGCCCTTCCGGATCGCGGTCAAAACTATACGCGTCCTTCATGATGAATTCGCAGGCCCGTACGATGCCGAAGCGCGTGCGCAACTCGTCCCGGAATTTCGTTTGAATCTGGTAAAGGACGACTGGTAGCTGCCGGTACGATTGAACGTAATTTTTGACCAGATCCGTGATGACCTCTTCATGGGTAGGCCCCAGGCACATCGCGCGCCCCCGATTGTCGGTAAACCTGATCAGGACATCTTTAAGGACTTCGTCGCGGCCGGTTTGTTTCCAGAGTTCGATGGGTTGCAAACACGGCAAAAATAGTTCGACAGCACCGGCGCGGTTCATTTCCTCCCGGATAATATGTTCGATCCGGCGCAAGACTTTTAATCCCAATGGCAGATAGGAATAGACCCCCGAGGTCAGCATATGCACCAATCCGGCGCGCAAAAGGTATTGATGGCTCATCGCCTCCACCCCGATCGGCGTTTCTTTCAATGTGGGAAGAAAATATCTTGACCACAACATATTAAGAATCCTTAAGGGCCGGCAAAGATTCATCGAAGAATCCCGGCGGCAATGTCACCATTCTTTTTTTAAACTTGTTATAAAACGACGGCTGGCGACGGTCCATGACCCATTCGCCAATGACCTCGCCTTTTTCCGTCATGCCTTTTTGCTCAAAACGTAATACATCATGCAATATCGGTCGTTGGTTCTTTTCATCATAGACCAGGTCGGTCACCGCGGTCACGCGGCGACGCCCGTCCAGAAAAAGCTCAACGTGGACGACGATGTCGATGGCACGCGCCACCTGTTTCTGGATCTGATCAGTACTTAAACGGATTCCCGCCATGAGCATCATCATGACCATCCGGTTAAAGCAATCTTCCGGCGTTTCGGCGTGCACGATGGCCAGGGACCCGCTGTGGCCGCTGCTGATTGACTGGATCAGATCGAGCATTTCTTCCCCGCGCACCTCGCCGATGATGATCCGGTCCGGACGCATGCGCAGTGAATTGATAAACAGCTCCCGCAGGGTAATTTCCCCGCGGCCTTCGATGTTGACGGGTTTGGAAACCAGCGTAACCACATGATCCTGAAGCAGGCGCAACTCCGGGGTATCTTCGATGGTGACAATGCGTTCTTCTTTGGGGATGTGGCGGGAAAATACGTTCAGCATGGTCGTTTTACCGGACCCGGTCGCCCCGCAGAAAATAACGTTGAACTTCGCCTTCATGGCGGCGATCAAAAGTGTTGCGATATTTTTGTCGATCATCTTGAGATTCAGAAGGTCGTCCACCGTCCCGATGGCGTCATTGAACTTTCGTACCGTCATAACTGGTCCGATGAGCGAACAGGGCGGCAAGATAACGTTGACGCGGGAGCCGTCCTTGAGCATAAAGTCAACGTAAGGGGACGATTCATCGACCCGTTTATTGGAACCCGAGGCGGCAAGAATTTTCTGGATGGTGTGCACCAACTGCGCATTGTTGTCGAATTTGATGTCGGACAATGAAATGCGGCCGTTGCGCTGAAGGTAGATCTGTTTTGGCCCGTTGATCATGATTTCCGATATCGATTTATCTTCCATTAATGGACGCAACGGCCCCATGCTGATGAGCGCGCTGACCAGATCACGGATGACGGCCGCGCGCAATTCCTTGTCGAGATTTAGGTTCTGCTCCTGGCACATCCGGACGATAGCGTCATCAACGAATTTGCGCAGCTGGTCCTCCGTCATTGAATCTTTGACCTTAAGGAAATCCGTTTCCTTGATCAAATAATGATTGACTGCGTCGCGCATTTCATTGTTGCCCATCGTTGCTCTCCCTTCCTAAGGAAGCAGTTGTTTGATCTTGTCGATAAATCCAAAACGTGAAAAATCACTGTAGAGTACGAACACCGCCAGGAGCACGATCAGGCTAAACCCGGCCTTGGCAACATATTCATCGGCGCGTGCCGATAACGCGCGTCCCCGGAGCCTTTCGATACCCAGCAACAACAAATGTCCGCCATCAAGCGGTATGACCGGCAACAGATTAAAAATCGCCAGACTCGCGCTGATGACCCCCATGATGAACAAAACGTGCGACATGCCCATTTCCGCGGCCTTTTGCAAAATATAAAAGATGCCGATGGGCCCGGTTACGTTTTCTTTGACCGACATTGAGCCCGTCAGCATCGCGAATATCGCTTTATAGGTCATGCCCGTTATTTTACCCAGCTCTTGTCCTGCCTTCCAGAGTGCGACGGCGGGATTATATTTTAGAGTGATGATATTTTCCGCCGGCCGGATGCCGACAAGCCGTACCTTTCGGTATTTTCCGAAGATGGATTTACTCATCTCCACGCGCGGGGTGATCGTTTTATCGATGCGCTGCCCATCGCGCACGATCTGCAATTGAATATGATCGCCGGCCGAGGTGACGATCGCCTGCTGCAGACCGCTCCAGCTTTCCGTTGTCTGACCGTTGACCTGAAGTATTTGGTCGCCGACCTGAAGTCCCGCGGTTTGCGCCGGATATCCTTCGAGAACGGTGCCGATTTTATTGCTCAAATCGGGATATCCGACCATAAACACAACAAACAGACACACGTACGCGAAGATAAAATTAACGACGGGGCCGTTAAAGACGACCAGCGCCCGGTGCCCGGCCGATTTTGAATAAAACTCATCCGGCCGGCCGCTGCATTGCGCGCGTTCATCTCCGGCCATTTTGACATATCCCCCCAGGGGGATGATGTTGATCATATAGCGCGTCCCGTTATGCATCCGCGAATAGATCGTTGGTCCGAAGCCCAGCGCGAAACGTTCCACCGCGATCCCCAGACGTTTCGCGGTTATAAAATGCCCCCATTCGTGTACAACGATCAAAATGCTCAACGTCACAACAAATAGAATGGTACTGTTTAAATTCGTCCAGATGGCTTCCATCGGCATGTTCCTATCGTTTTTTGATTAATCGATCCGCTTCCTGCCGGGCCCATTGATCCGCGTCCAGAATCTGCGAAAAAGATGGTGTCGCGACAATTTTATGTTTTTGAACAACGCTCTCCACAACTTTATGAATCCCGGTAAATTTCAGCCGATGGTTTAAAAAAGCCTCAACGGCCATTTCATCAGCCGCGTTTAACACGGCCGGTAATGTTCCTCCCCGCCGGCCGACTTCAATGGCCAAAGCCAGAGACGGAAATTTTTTGTAATCGGGCTTGCGGAACGTCAGTTGTCGCAATTGCGCAAAATCGATCCCCCTTAGGCCGCTCTTCCAGCGTTGCGGGTACGTCAGCGCGTACTGGATCGGTAATCGCATGTCCGTAATACCGAGTTGCGCCATGATCGACCCATCGGTAAATTCGACCATCGAATGGATGATCGCCTCCGGATGGACAACAACCTCGATATTCCCAACATCAAGCCCGAATAAATGCTTCGCCTCGAGCACTTCAAACCCTTTATTCATCAAACTTGCCGAATCGACCGTTATACGTTTTCCCATCTTCCAGCGTGGGTGCTTGAGGATTCGCGTGACCGACAAATCATCAAAACGCGGTGCCGCGACGTTCAAAAGCGCGCCCCCGGAAGCCGTCAAATAGATCTTTTTCAGATGCTCCCGAGCCTGCCCGGCCAGGCACTGAAAAATGGCGCTTTGTTCACTGTCGATGGGCACGATGGTCGCTTTGTGCCGCCGGGCCTCGCGCATCAAAATGTCTCCAGCCGAGACAAGGGCTTCTTTGTTGGCCGGCGCGACCGTTTTTCCCGTACGCACCGCCGTCAGAAACGGCTTTAACGCGGCGCTGCCGTGCATCGCCACCACGATAACGTCAACGGATCTTAGCTGGATAATTTTATCAACATCCGCATTGACGTTCAAGATTCTGGTGGCTTTCGTATTAATATGCCGCCGCAGATAATCGACACCCCGCCCGTTAACGGCCACATGCGATGGCCGGAACTTGCGTATTTGCTGCTCCAGGAGCCGATAATTATTATAAGCCGTCAATCCAACGACGTTAAACCGGTCCACAAAACGCTCAATAACCTTCAAGGTATTGATGCCAATGGACCCGGTCGAACCAAGGATGACAATATTCCTGCGCGTCATGTTGCTAGGGTTGTAGAACCACCGAACTTATGTAAAAATAAAATACCGGCGCTGAAAACAAAATGCTGTCAATCGCATCAAGCACACCGCCCAACCCGGGAAAGAAGTTCCCGGAATCCTTCACGTTGCAATCCCGCTTGATAAGCGACTCGGAGAGGTCTCCCAGCTGTCCCATCCCGCCGAAAAATGCGCCCATCAGGGCGATATGCCCGGGGGAAAAACCAAATTGAGCCGGTATCAAAGCGCTGCCCAGCGTGGCCGCCAGCGTACCGAATGCAAAACTCCCCAGACTTCCTTCAATGGTTTTGTTCGGACTGATGCGCGGCAGCAGCGGATGCTTCCCAAATTTACTGCCGACCAATAACGCCCCCATATCTCCACATTTGGTCACTAGCAAAATGAATCCCAGCAATTTAACGCCATCCGTCCCGGGCAGAAAATACCGGATCCGGATCAAAAAGCTGAATAACCAGGACACATACAAAATCCCGAAAAGCGTCGTCGAGATCCCGATGATCGCGTTCGTATTGTCGTTGCGAAGAAATTGCATGAGAAAAATCAAAAGTAAAAGGACGACAATGAACAACAATTCCCATTTCCCGGTCGGCTCAAAGCGCGTAAAAATCGAAAGCGGGATCAAGATACCGATAATGATGCCGGTATAACTGTATATCGGAATGCCCTTTTTCTTGATCAGATAGAAAAATTCGTACAACCCCGCGAGTGTCAACCCCAACAAAACCGTGATAAATATCCATTGGTTGATGATCGCGAAAATTGTGACCAGAATCATGGCCGTTGAACTTATAAAACGTTCTTTGGTCATAACTTTATCGCTTCAACTCCGATTTGGCCAGCTCGCCATAGCGGCGTTCCCGCTGCTGATAATCCGCGATGGCTTTTTCGAATTCCTCTTTCGTAAAATCCGGCCAGAATTTATCCGTAAAATACAGCTCTGAATAGGAAAGTTGCCACAAAAGAAAATTGCTGATTCTTCGCTCCCCGGAGGTTCGGATAAGAAGATCCGGATCCGGAAGATCTTTAGTATACAAAAATCGCGCCACAGTTTTTTCATCGATATCGGCAACGCTCAAAGATTTCTTTTCAACGGCGGATGCGATTCCCTTGACCGCGTCAATGATTTCCTGCCGGGAGCCATAATTAAAGGCTAAATTCACGATCAGCCCCGTATTATTCTTTGTTTCGTTGATCGCCATTTGAAAGATTTTCAAGACCGTGCGGGGAACGTTTTTCTCCCGACCGATCACCTGGAACTTTATGTTGTTTTCCTTCAGATTCTTTATTTTTTGCTGCAAGACGTTTGTCAGCATATTCATCAACATCGATATCTCGGATTCCGGCCGACGCCAGTTCTCGGTTGAAAATGTGAACAGAGTCAACACTGCAATCCCGACCTTCCGGGCTGCGGCAACGATTTCCTCAACTCGCTTGATCCCTTCCGCGTGTCCTTGCGTCCGCGTGAGATGCCGCTGTTTCGCCCAGCGGCCGTTGCCATCCATAATAATAGCCACATGCCGCGGAATATTGTCTGTTTGTGTCATATTAAAAAAAACGGGGGCTTCTTATCCCCCATCATGGTTCGTCACGAAATTCAGCAAAAACGCATGATTACAGCATGGCGTTGGCTCTATGTCGCGCCGGCATCAGTTTCCAATCCGGATTTAGAATTGCTTTGATTCAACGGAACCTGCTCCAACTTTTGAATGCGCTGTTGCAAGGACTTTTCAAGGGTTGCCGCCTCTTCCACCCGATCCTGCAATTGCGCATTCAAAGATTTTGTTTGTTCCAGTAATTTTTCCGTGCTTTTGACCTTCGCCTGCGCCCGCGCAAGCTCATTTTCCAGATTGCGGATTTGGGAGGATGCTTTTTCCAGCCCCTCCTCCGCCGTCAAGCGCGTATAGCGCTCATTTTCCAGAATCCTTCTGGTCTGGAGAACATTCTGATTGAAATGAATGGCCACGCCGAAACAAAATGTTACCAGAACAACCGCCAGGACAACGGCAATGATTTTCATACGCAACGTCTCCCGATCAACGTCCTTCCGCAGTTCTGTTCGGTAAAATGACGATCTCCACACGACGATTTTTTTGCCGTCCTTCCAGCGTCGAGTTATCGCCAACCGGCCGGAATTCTCCATATCCCGTGGCGGACAAACGTCCGGGAGAGATATTCTGCGTCTGGGTCAAATAGTGCAAGACGCTCAACGCCCGCGCGCTGGATAATTCCCAATTCGATCTCCATCCGGAACGCTGGATCGGGACATCATCCGTGTGTCCTTCAATGCCAACCGACAAATCTTTCACCGTCGTATTGAGGACATCGGCTATTTTATCCAATTTTTCAAAAGAACTTTGCCGCAATTCTACTTTCCCCGAATCAAACAAAACCTCCGCCACAAAAGTGATGACCAGTCCGCGGTCCATCATCTTCACGCTGACTTCCTGATCGCTGATCTCTTTGCGTAAACGTGCTTCCAGCTCCGCTTTGGCTTTTTCGAGACTATTGAGCCGCCCTTTGAGCTTGGCGATTTCCTCAACATCCGAACGTCTACCTTTTTGGAATACAATCGTGCAACCGCTTAAAACGAGGGCAACGGCAAGAACCACGGATAGCGTGGAAAGTTTTCGAAAAATCGGGTGCATCAACTCCTCCTTCATTGACGTATCCCACCTTAACATAGGGACAATTTAAAGTCAAGCTCTTTATGACAACTTAAGCTCCTGCAACAAGATACAGTCTAGCGGATAATAATTTCCGAGCGTTTTGTTCCTATGGAGATGTATTTGACGCCAACTTTCAAAAGCTTTTCCAGGCGCTCAATGTATTTGCGTGCGCTGGCCGGTAATTGAGCATAACTCCGTGCCCCGCTGATGTCCGATTGCCACCCCCTCCACTCCTCATAAATGGGCTGGACATTGCTCAAGACTTCAAAATCCATGGGGAATTCCTTATAAATTTTCCCTTTATATTTGTATCCGGTACATATCCGGATTTTATTCAAATCGCCCAGGACATCCAGTTTCATGATCGCCAATTCATCCACGTTATTGATGACAACGGAATAGCGCACCAGCACACTGTCAAACCAGCCGCAACGGCGGGGCCGGCCGGTCGTTGAGCCGAATTCGTTTCCCTTGGTCCGTATTTCGTTTTTGAGGCTGGAGGAGAATTCCGTTGGGAACGGTCCTTCCCCCACACGCGTGGTATAGGCCTTGACACAGGCGATGGTCTTGTCAATGCGTGTGGGCGCCACACCGCTTCCCGTGCACAGACCGCCGGCTATGGAATTTGAGGACGTGACAAACGGGTAGGTCCCAAAATCAATATCCAGGAACGTCCCTTGCGCGCCTTCAAAAAGGACGGATTTTTTGTGATCCATTTCCTGGTTCAGATAAAGCGCGGTATCGCAGACATAGGGGGCAAGTTTTTTTCCATGCCCCAGATATTCACCATACATACTTTTTAAAGCAAATCCTTTGACATTAAAAACTTTTTGGAAGATTTCGTTCTTTTCCCGGAGATTGTCTTCCAGTTTTAACTGAAGAACGCGCGGGTTCAAAAGATCGATCATCCGGATACCGCAACGGCTGACTTTATCCGCGTAGCAAGGTCCGATACCTCGCCCCGTGGTCCCGATCTTGTTTTTCCGTTTAGACTCCCGCAGACCGTCTAATATGCGGTGATATGGCATCACGACATGGGCGTGGCCGGAGATCTTCAAGCGCTGCACCCCCACCCTGATCCCGCGGCGCGACAGGTCGCTAATTTCCTTCAAGAGCGCCTTGGGATCGATCACGACACCGTTGCCGATCACGCATACCTTGCCTTTATGTAAAATAGCGGATGGTAACAAGTGAAAAATATATTCCTCTTTGCCAACCACGACCGTATGCCCGGCGTTATTTCCGCCTTGATATCGGACGGTAATATCGCTGTGTTCGGAAAGGATGTCGATTAATTTCCCCTTCCCCTCATCTCCCCATTGTGAGCCGACAACGACAATATTCATAGGATGCCCTTACGTTACGATGAACAAATAAATCAGCCCCAGCCCGACGGCGATAAAGATCGCGGAAAAACAGATGCGCGCCCATGAAATGACGCGAAGAAAATCGTTGCGCGCCTTTAGCGAACTTTTAATACAAAAAATTATTCCCCACACCACCAGCAACGGAAATGCAAATGCCAGGCTGTACCAGACAAAAAATAAAGTGGCCAACAAGACATTGCCACTGGTGTATAGAAAATAATAAAAAATATAAATATTTTGGTCTTTGGGCCACAACGAAACGACCGCTACGGTGGCCAAACCCAATATAACCGCAAAAAAAATGACACCGGCGTTTTCTTCAACCGCTTTGACATCTTCCGCCAGGAATAACGGCCGCCATGGCAGCGATGCCTGCGTTTTGCCCTGCCGCCAATGCCGAAACAACAAATACCCGGCAACCAGCAAGATCACGGCCACGGCCAGCGAGAGAAAATAAATGATACGGTTGACCGCCGAATGCCCAGGCCCAAACGCATTCTCGCTCCACACCAGAAAAAATGTCAGCACAACGACGGTGCCCACCGTGAACCCGCCGGTGAGGGCGATGCGTCGCGCCGTAGTCCCGACGCGCGCCCAAAAGATCAAAAGACAAAGAACCATCGACAGCACATAAGGATTGAAACTGTCGTTGATGCCAAAAGCAATCGCCGCGGCCATGTAATCCAGCAAGGTCATAGCGGCCTTTAGACTTTCAGCAGTTTCACGTGTAAGACATCTTTGGTATCACGCAACCGTTCGATCGTCTTTTCCGGCACGTTGCTGTCCACGTTAACGGCGCTGATCGCCAATCCCCCCGGAGCTTCCCGGCCCAGAGTTATGCCGGCGATGTTGATCTTCGCCTCGGCCAGCAATGTACCGATAGCCCCGACCAACCCCGGTTTGTCATTATTCTGAATGAACAGGATGTATCCATCGGGGATCGCTTCCATATAAACATTGTTGATCTTCACGATGCGGGGTTTTTGGTTGGCCGACAATGTCCCCAGGATCGTGAAAGGTTCTTTGTCCGTCTTGACTTCCACACGGATGGCGTTGACGAATTCTTCTTCCCTGGTCGAAACAACTTCCTGAACATTGATCGCCCGTTCCTTGGCGATTTCCAGGGCATTGATAAAATTGACAGTTTCGCCCAGAATGGGGGTTAAAAGACCGTTGACCAACGATAATGTGACGGGCGCTACCTTATATTTACTGACCACGCCGTTGTAAGTGATTTTTATAGCGCTAATACGCCCCGTGATCAATTGTCCGGCGAATTTTCCCACCCGGTAGGCGAGATTGATATACGGCTCCAGGGTCTTGTACGCTTCCGCGTCGACCGTTGGGAAATTGGCCGCGTTCATGATCCCCTTGCCTAAAAGGGCGTTACGGATCGTCTCGGCGATCTCGATGGCGACGTTGATCTGCGCTTCCGACGTCGAAGCGCCTAAATGAGGCGTCATAATGCAGTTGTCGAACTTGAGCAACGGCGAATTCGCGGAGACCGGCTCCTCATCGAAAACATCCAGCGCGCAACCGGCGATCTTTTTCGTTTCCAGCGCTTTGGCGAGCGCGGCTTCATCCACGATCCCGCCGCGGGCGCAATTGATCAGTCTGGCGGTTTTTTTCATCAACTGGAATTCCGCTTCCCCGATGAGATTTTTTGTTTCCGCGCTTTTGGGAATATGAATCGTGATATAATCGGATTCCTTGCTCAAGGCTTTAAGATCGACCATCTGCACGCCCAGCGTGGCGCCGACCTCCAGCGAAATGTAGGGGTCAAACACAATCACCGACATGCCAAAGGCTTTCGCGTAACGCGCCACCGTTGAACCGATACGGCCGAAGCCGATGATTCCCAGCGTTTTTCCATGAAGTTCAACGCCGCTGAATTTGGAACGTTCCCATTTCCCGGCCTTGACGGAAGCGCAGGCCTGCGGGATGTTGCGTGACAACGCCAGGATCATGCTCATGGTATGTTCCGCCGTAGAAGTGGTATTCCCTGCCGGGGTATTGATCGCCACAATTCCTTTTTGGGTCGCGGCTTTCAGGTCAACGTTATCCAATCCGACCCCCGCCCGGCCAATGAACTTTAAACGCGTAGCGGCCTGGATGATATCTTCCGTGACCTTCGTACTGCTGCGCACGATCAGGGCGTCGTAATCCTTGATGATCGCCTTTAATTGTTCCGGCTTAAGATCAATTTTATAATCGACCTGGAATTCCTTGACGGCCCTTAATATCTCCAAGCCCTCATTGGCGAGCTGGTCGCTGACAAGTATTTTGTTCATTACGGCTCCTGTTCTGAATATACGTTACGTGATAAACACTTTCTGTGCGGCGGCAATGCCGACGCCGGGTGTGAACTTATGTCCCAGTTTTAATAAAACTTTTTCCAGGCAAGCGATCCCGGTCAGGATATCGTATTCATCAACGCAACCCATATGAGCGATGCGGATGATTTTGCCCTTTAACGTATCCTGCCCGCCGGCCACAGAAATTCCGTAGGTGTCGCGCATGATTTTGACCACTTTATTGCCGTCAACTTCTGCCGGAAGCTTGATAGCGGTCAGGACATTTGACAAACACGATTCATCCGGAAAAATCGACAATCCGAGCGCCTTGGCCGCTTCCCGCGTGCCCCTGGCCAGCCGCGCGTAACAGGCGAACAGATTCTGCAACCCTTCCTGTTTGATGCGCCGCAGACTTTCGTTGAGTGCCATCACGATGCCGATAGCCGGCGTGAAAGGCGTATCCACATCCGCCAGGGCCTCTTTGGATTTGCGCAGATCAAAATAGTACCGCGGGCTTTTGCAGGTTTCGACCAATTTAAACGCCTGGGCACTCACCGAAATAAACGCCAGCCCCGGCGGCAACATAAATCCTTTATGGGACGCCGAGACAACCACATCGACCCCCCAGTTATCCATCTGCAGATCAATAACCCCCAGCCCACTGACCGCATCGACCACTAATACCGCGCTGGTATCGCGGACGACACGGGCAACCGCTTCGACGTCCGTTGTAACACCGGTCGATGTTTCACTCTGTGTGATGAAAACCGCTTTGATGTCCTTGCGCGTATCAAGGATCTTTTTGATCTGCGCCGGATCAACCGCCTTGCCCCAGGTGACCTTGATCACATCCGGCTCAACGCCGTAACTGCGGCAAAGCTCGCTCCAGCGTTCGCCGAATTTGCCGCCTTCAACGGTAACGGCTTTATCGCCCGGTGAAAGCAGATTGCCCACCGCCGCCTCCATCGCGCCCGTTCCAGAGCAAGTCAATAAATAAATGTCGTTTTGGGTCTGGAAAACCTGTTTTAATCCCTCGACGGCTTCTTTAAGATTCTCCTGGAACTGCGGCGTGCGGTGATGGATGATCGGACGCCCCAACACCGCGCAGATTTCCGGCGGGATTTGGGTCGGTCCGGGGGTGAGCAATAGATTGCGTTTCATCGTCAACTACCTTTCCATTAAAATTTTGAAGTTAATGCCTAGCTTTTTTT
>Ga0209541_10004443_pt1 | contig 24879 bp, 26 predicted proteins | sample RifCSPlowO2_01_FD_184027 | JGI IMG/M metagenome (GOLD analysis project Ga0209541, IMG submission 184027) | Groundwater microbial communities from Rifle, Colorado - Rifle CSP2_plank lowO2_0.1 (SPAdes) (version 2) | ecosystem: Environmental > Aquatic > Deep subsurface > Groundwater | place... | reverse complement strand
TTCTCCTAGTCCATCACCAAGTGTATTACCCGATGCTTCACCTTCTCCTAGTCCATCACCAAGTGTATTACCCGATGCTTCACCTTCTCCTAGTCCATCCCCATCCACATCCACAAGCCCCTCTCCTTCACCATCGCCTTCTCCGAGTCCATCCCCATCGCCCAGTCCAAGTCCTTCACCAACAGAGGCCGAAGTTCAAGGCCTGCAGGGAAACTTTAAGGTCAAACTCACATCGCCAAAAGAAAATGCGGTGGTTGGAAAGCAGACAATAGTATTCACCTGTTCAGCAGAAGCCCCGGGGCTTAAAGAGATATGGCTATACACAGACATATCAGGTGTCTGGAAGAGAGAGATCACCGGAACAGAAAACAAGAAAGGAATCACAGACTCGCCTGCAACTGTCCAGTTCAGGAAAGAAAATGTCCCAGAAGGCAGGTATTCATGGAACTGCGAAGCAATAACAGGGTCAGCGCATTATTTCGCTGATAAAGATTTTACTTTCGAAGTAAAGCGTACAGCGCCGCAAATGTCTATAGTCGATTGCAATGAAGCAGACGATTGCGATGGATGGCAGCCAACCTCATGCCCGCAAACCAGCACACAGCTAAGGTCTTGCTCAAACGCGTTTGATTGTGAGTATTCTTTATCAAGATCGTGTGAATATGTTACTCCGAGACCTTCAACAATAGAAAATGTAATTCCTGAAGAAGACACACAACCAGAAGACCAGACGCCTGTAATAGTCGGTTTATTGTCAGTGGTAGCAGCAGGAGCTGTTGCAGTATTCGGCCTTAAAAGGAAAGGTCTGGTATAAAAAATGAAGACACGAAGGATTTGGAAGGGAAGGCCTCTATAGCTAACCAACTTGGATAGCTATAGTTGAATTTCTGGTTTCCTCCTGATTTATATTCTCTTTAAGGAAATTATATTCGATCTATATGTATATTTCACACCCGCTTATAAAAGCCGGCATTCTCGAAACCAGAAAATACCAGGAATCTATAATATCCAAAGCTGCAGAAAAAAATGTCCTATGCGTGCTCCCGACAGGCCTGGGAAAGACCCCAATAGCTATTGTATTAACAGCTAAAAGGCTCGAAGCTTATCCAGAATCTAAAATTTTAATAGCTGCGCCAACAAGGCCTTTGGTGAACCAGCACTTTAAATCTTTTTTGGAATTTTTGAATTTTGGGGAGGAAGGTCTTGTTGTTGTCACAGGAATAACAAGCCCAGAAAAAAGGCAGGAGATCTATAATCAGAAAAAAATAATTTTTGCAACACCCCAGACCATTGAAAATGACTTAGAAGAGGGCAGATTAAATTTAAAGGAATTCAGTTTGCTAGTTCTGGATGAAGTCCACCATGCAATAGGCGATTACGCATATCCATTTGTCGCAAAAAAATATTTGGAGCAGGCAGCCAACCCAAAAATATTGGGACTCACAGCCTCACCCGGAGGAGACAAAGGAAAGATAGATGAAATCTGCAAAAACACTGGATTGGAAGCTGTTGAAATAAGGACAGAGGAAGATCAAGATGTAAAGCCTTACATAAAAGAGAAGGAGATAGAGTGGTTACATATAGATTTCCCTGAGAATTTTGACAGTGTAAGACAGATACTAAAATCAGCTTATCTCAGCAGGATAGACACACTCAGAAAGATGTGGCTGATAAAAAGAAAAACTGCAACAAAAAAAGAACTTTTAGCCCTACAAAATGCCCTGATGGTTAAAATAAAATCTGGAAATAAAAACGCATTCATCGGCCTGTCCCTGGTGTTGCCTGCAATAAAAATAGAGCATGCAATCGGGCTCCTCGAAACGCAGGGAATACCGATCCTTGAAAACTATTTAAAAAGAATCAGGGAAGATAAAAAATCAAAATATTCAATGGCGCTTGTAAATGACAAAACATTTTCTAATGCAATGTGGCTGGCAAACAGGCTTTTTACAGATGGCTATAAACACCCAAAAATCAGCAAATTATGTTCTATAGTAAATTCAGAGATAAGAAAAAACCCGGACTTCAAAATAATCGTCTTTGCAAGCTATAGGGACACTGTGAGCGAGATATGCTCTGCGCTAAGCAGGATTGACGGCGCAAAACCAATTGAATTTATAGGCCAGAGTTCAAGGGCAGGAAAAAAGAAAATTAAGGAAGAGAAGAAAGAAAAGCCTGTGTCCACTGATTTTCAGACAGCTTCATCTATACCGCTAAATCCAGAGAAAAAGGAGGCAGAGATTAAAGATAACGATTTATCCAAAGGCCTCTCTCAAAAAGAGCAAATCCAAAGGTTAGAGGATTTCAAAAACGGAGTTTACAACATCCTTGTCTGCACATCTATAGGAGAAGAAGGGCTCCATGTGAGCACTGCAGATATGGCTATTTTCTACGAACCTGTTCCATCTGAAATAAGGCAGATCCAGAGGCGAGGGCGTGTCGGGAGATCCAAAATAGGGAAAGTCATAATGCTGATAACAAAAGGCACAAGAGATGAGGCTTATTACTGGTCTGCTGTAAACAAAGAGAAGAAGATGAAGGGGATACTTTACGAGATGCAGCGCGAGGGAACAGGCTTTTAGTTATTTGGCTTCTTTTCTCCACTGGTCGACTTTTGCTTGAAGATAATCTGGAAGTTCGATCCACCCAAACCACGTCATCATTTTCCCATTTTCAATAGCTATAGGCCCTTGATATCCTCTAGGAGTCTTTATCGGATCTGTTAGAAATCTACGTGAGAAAAACATCTCTCTCAGTTTTTTTAATTCATTGGGATTTTTTACATCATTATTTCTAATGGGGTGAATTAAATCAGAATAATACATCCAGTAGAGAGTATCCATATTCCTTAAATTTGCTGGGCTCACACGCCGTCCAGAGGCATTTTTAATCTGGTTCCGAAATGCATAGAGTTCTCCGACATCTGTATATAATGGTTCTATGGAATTTTTTTCATCTGCTAATAAATGAGAAACATCAATGCCTTCATATCCAAAATAAATCGGTTTAGCATGACCCTCTGTTTCGTGGTCTATTAAAACACTCAAGAAATCACCTTCAGTTAATATTTTAGCCGAGTCGAAGGCTATAGGATATATAGTTGTTCTATGCGGAATCTTCTTACCAATATCGCCTATAGTATGTTCTGTCTGCATGAGAGATGTGGAGTCTGCTATTTCATTGTTATCTTCTTTAGGTGGTTCACTGCAATAGCTCACTTTATGTAAATATCGACGTTCCAGAAGTCCAAATCTCCGGACAACATCTTTCACATACTGTTCCCTTTTACTCGGATCTCTCTGGGCTTCTTCAAAAGTAACGTAGTGTTCACCGGAAAATCTATCTGCTATTCCAGCCAGAGCCCTTCTGCCTAAACCATAAAAAAATTCTTCTGTTGCCACTGCAGCTATTCCAACCGCAGGCAAGCCATATTTCAAAGTATCTCTTCTAGAGAAACCATGGTTTCTGGACTCCTCCATCCTTCTTCTGCGCTCCCCGCGCCTTTCCCTTGACATAGAATCTGAATTAAATGTCGGATATATAAGCTTTATAAGTAAGATCAATCATACTATTCTTATTAGGCGATTCTATGGAAATCGAGATCACAAAAATGTCATCAAGAGGGCAGGTTGTCATACCACAGGAAATCAGGGAAAAGGAAGGGTTGAAGGAAGGCGAGAAATTCATAGTTGTGGATATCAATGGCACAATAATATTGAAACGGGTGAAAAACATCAGCATGGAGGAATTTGAAAACACGTTCAAGCCAATTCACGCAAAGGCGAAGGGGTTGAACATAACCGAGAAGGACATTGAAGAAGAGATACAAGCTTACAGGAAAGAGAAGCATGGAAATTAGGATTACTCCGGATACGAATATATTGGTGTCTGCAACTCTAACTGAAGGGCATGCGTATCAGCTGCTAACCATGGCTGCGGCAGGCAGGGTAAAGTTTGTTGTATCTGCTGATATTATGAGCGAAGTCCATAAAGTGATTTCTAGAAAAAGGTTTTGTTTGACTGACTTTGAAATTTTTGATTCCTTAAAAACAATAACTGAACTTTCAGATATGGTTTCGCCTGCTGTAAAAATTGATTTTATAAAATCAGACCCGTCAGACAACATAATCCTGGAAGCTGCTGTTGCAGGATCGGCGGAGTACATAGTATCAGGAGACCAGCACCTTCTTGATCTCCGTGAATATGATGGGATAAAAATAATAAGGCTAGCTGAAGCCCTGAAAATTCTTATTTAGCATATTATATAAACAACCTAGACCAACTATATTATTCTAATATGTCGCAAAAAAAGGGTATCGCAGTTGGTATAGAATTCGTCATTATAATTGTTATAGCTGTCCTGATTCTAACTTTAGGCACAGGGTTTATCAGGAACCTGTTCAAAAACATAAACACTATAGGAATTCAGGTTACAGAACAGGCAATACAGGACCTCTCAGAAGAGCTGAAAAAAGATCCGAACAAAAAATGCGTCCTCACAACAGGCGCTGAGGCAACTGCGAAAAGGGATGTAGAGAATACATTCAAGATATTGCTGAACAATAAAGGCCCTGGGGATGCGTGCTATAAAATAGGTTTCCGTGCGTCAGGAACAAGGCCGCTTAATGAAGCTGTTGGATGGATAGACACTGTCCAGACAGCATGGATAAAGGGCGGGGAAATAGCAGACCTTCCAGTCATAATGAAAATACCGCCTGATGCTGATACAGGGAAGTTCCTGTTCGAACTGAAGACAGGCAAAAACAGCCTCATACAGGATTCTTCCACATGCGAAAGGGTAAATTCAACAGCAACAACATTCCCAGACGATTGTAGGCAGACTTTTGTGTTGAATATCGAGTAAATCATTTATTTTTTACGCTATTTCTTTTCTTGCTTGTTATTCAGCACAGATTTTTTGTCTATGTGGGGTACAGAAGCCTTTTTAAAATTTACTGTTAACAGTTTACTGCTTATGTTCAAAACCTTTTCAGCTATCTTAATAATCAGCATTTTTTTGTCTTTGACCATTGTTATCTCAACACAAGATGCCATTTCAGAGACGCGAAGCTTCCTTGGTGTTAAAGAGCTAATTGAAAATAAGCAGATATACGATAACAAGATGGTCACGCTTAAGGGGACTGTTGTTTACAAATATGCATGCGAATGTCCCGGAGGTGTTTGCAGGTCGTGTGCTATAAACCATCTCGGGATAGCTGATTCGAGGTACGATACAGATTATCTTTTGGTGAGTTTTTTTAATGATGATCTGATTTACAACAGCTTTAAATTAGGGGACCAGTTAGTGATCCTCGGGGAATACAGCTTCACGAACCCTGTTGGGGTCTCAAATAGTTTTGGTTCATTCAAGTTCGATTCGATTTTTATACCGGCAAGTCCATCACCATCAACCGCCCCTAAAGAGGCCACTTCCCTAGAACAGCTAAAAGCTTCCACCGAGCCGCTGGTTTTGGCATCTAACAGGTTATTTCCAATAAAATCTTTTTCGCCTGATCTCGTAAATGAAATAGTTGCGACATCTGACCTAAAAAATAAAGGGTTTAATGAAATTGATGTAGAGGCAGATTCTAATTTCGGATTAGGTTCTGGTGAAGGCATAGACGTTAAAGTTTTGTCCAGACTCCCTGACAAAGACGATTCAGGTAGGATTGTAACTTCAGTTCCAGCAGAATATAGGCAAAATTTAAAATTCTTTGAGGTAACAACCCCGCCTATTGTAAATAAAAATATGCTTTCTGCCAAAATCTTTTTTTCCCTGAAAGCAGAGGAGCTCAAAAATTTTAAAAGGGAGCAAATAATTCTCTTGAGGTTTTCCAATGGACTCTGGAGCGAACTAAATACTTCCATTGAAAGTGTTAAAACTGACGGTTATACAGAATTCTCAGCAACTACTCCAGGGTTTTCACTTTTCATAGTTGCAGCAAAAAGTGAATCTAGCGCAGCGAACCCTGTAACGCCTATCATAACATCTGTGCCTGAAGAAATAAACCAGAAAAATGAGTCGCTTACACCAGAAAACACAACTGTCACATCTCCTTCACCTGCTAATCAAACAGCAACCCAGACATTAACAGCTGTTCCAACAAAAACCCCTTCTTCAGAGAATAAAGTTCCTGTATCAGGTCTCGCTACCGCCGACCAAGGAATAAGCAAAAACCTGCCCCTGATTATAATTATTGCAGTGTTTATTCTTGGCGCTTTGTACTTTACTGTAAGACCTGGAGGAAAGAAAAAAGAAGGCATCCAGCCCGCTGAGAAGAAAGCAACAGACCTTTACACAGGTTCTGATACAGACCAAAAAACTGAAATGGAGGAGATAAAAAAGCAAATAGAACAAGTTGATCTGCCTGAAGAAAAGCCTGAGGAGGAAAATAATGATATGGCGGCTTTTGAATTCCCTAAAGAGGGGATTATATTAGAGGATAAAAAAGAAACTGAAACTGTCCCGGAAATTAAAGAAGAAAAGAAAGATATAGTAAAGGATTCTGATTACCTGTCTTTCCATGCAGAAGCGCCCAGATCAGAAAACGAGCTTAAGCCTGAAGACCTCCTTGTTATAAGGTTTGTGAAAGGGAAACCGGAAATTGTTGAATGGAGAAAATCGCCAGGGAAGCCTAAAAGAAAATATAATAAAACAAACAAGCAAAAACAGCTTTCAAAAAAGGCAGAAAAAGCCTTGACTAAAAAAGTAAAAGCAAAAAGCATAAAAAAGGAGAAAAATCCAGCTAAAAAGAAAAAGCTTTAGTTACTAATTACAAAACGCGTTATAATAAACGTATATCAAAAAATAAAGAAAAACTTATAGCCTAGTAGTAACACGATAGGTTTAAATAACTTACCTTCTTTTATATAACATCTTTATGGTTAGATATTCAGGTGGTGTCAGGATAAGGAGAGCTATGCAGGCTCTCCGAGATAGGGAATCCGGATCTGTGGATTACAGGGCTCCGGCTGTGCTTGCATTAGCTTTGGCAACAGGTTGTTACGAAGCTACAAGATTTAATTACAATGTTTTTGGCGGTGTGGGTTATAAGACAACAGGCAGAAATAAATCCACAAGCCCTGCTATCCCAGATGGCGCAAAACCAATAGAATCGAACCCTTATTCAGGCGGCGTGGGTATATCATTAGATTCAACTGGCTCTTATTTGATAGTTACTCCTGGAAGCAATATAGATCATAGGGAACTTGGATTCAAGTTTTACGAGGTCGTGGACGGAAAGCTGGGGGCACAAGTAATAGATTTTGAAAACGATTTTTCTCCAATTAATTCAAGCAGCGCTGTGCCATTAACTGGCCTTATAAGGCGCGCTCCGGGGGATGTTGTTGTTTTAGGACAGGTAGTTTACAGGAAAAAAGGCGGCGAAGATGTAGAGGAGCCTAAACTGGCTATAAAAATCCCTAAGGCTCCGAGGAATCTGGACGAATTGCCTTCTAATAATGCATCATCTAATCAGGCGGATAGGGTAAGATCCCTTTATTCTAGAACAGCCAAAGGCCTGTGGGTAAAATCCAGGAGAACTGTCACAGCTAATGGTGTACAATACACAGTCGAGCCTGTCGAAAGTCTTCTAGGTGTTGCTGATATTGACCCTGATACAAACACAAAACTTATAGCAAACGCTGCTCTTTTGGATGCTGTCAGGGAAAAAGCGTTTGAAGGAAAATTCCCAGACTCTTTGAAAGATGTTTATGTTGTTCTTGACCTGACAGCTCCTGGATATCATCTGGATAATGAAGCTGTAGGATCTGTAAGAAATCCTGTGAAGTGGGTAAGGTTAGGTAGGGAAAGCCCGCCTGAAGATCCTATAAAATCCAAAATCATGGGGTTGTCAGCTTCTGACTCCAGAATTGGTCTTTATCACGTCTCCAGTGTCTTGGCAGGTTTATCATATGCAAACCAAAAAGTGCCTGTAAGAGGCGATTTTGCAGCGCAGCCCAGATCGACATCAACCCATGTCACAGAAAATGTTGGAAAGAGAAGTGATTTGGAAGATTGGAGAAGGACAGCTGGAAGCGTTGTGGCTTTCCCTGAAGCTGTTGATGTCCTGGAATCAGCTGTAAACGATCCTACCCTCACAAAAAAATTACAATTAGTGCAATTTGCGCTTGGTCCAATAGACGCTGCAAAAGTGATTGAAATAATCAACGCCGGAAGATAATTTATGTTAAATGCAAAAATGTTCTCTCTTGTCTTAGGCTTTTTTCTAGTTTTTTCTTTAATTGTTTTTGCTTCTGCCCAGACAGCAACAGTAACAATATCTCCCAGCAATCCAGGAACATCTAATGGATACAAAATCATCCCTCTAAGAGGTGTCAACGATTTCTGGGTCCAGATTTATCTGCAGGACAGTTTTGGAAGCGATGGGAATTATATACAAGTAAACGAAGGGGAGACAGCCGACTTTTCTTATGTTGGTTTTAAAGTGAAAGTCATAGATGTCCGCGCCCAGCCAGACAGGACAGTGACAGAGGTTGATATAGAAATAATTTCAACACCAACCCCTACTCCAACACCAACCCCTACTCCAACACCAACCCCTACTCCAACACCAACCCCTACTACAACTCCGATAGCAACCCCTACGCCAACAACTCCAACCCCTTCACCAGGTGCATCCCCATCGCCTTCTCCTAGTCCGAGTCCGTCCACAAGTCCCGGAGGCGGATCAGGCGGAGACGGTGGTTGTTGCGGTGGCAGTGGTTTAGGCGGCGGTTCTATAAGCTTCCCATCTGATTATGTTTACACAGGAGCAAAACCAGCCTCAATTCTCGCATCAACCACAGTAAAAGTTACAGGAGATTTGCCAGCAAATAATGCGACAGATTTTGATATTGCAGGCGATGTAGGGAATAAGTGGGGAATAAAGAGAGTGACTGTCAACACTTCCCAGATTGTTTTTGCTTCTGATGCAACCATAGAGATAAGGATCTTCGATTTGTTGCCAAAAGAAGACGACTATAAGCAGAAGCTGGACGAATTGCCTTTAAACTCGAAATTACTAAAGGCAGTCCAAATAAAATTGCCGCAGGCTTTCAAAAGCAAATTGAGATCAGCAAAAATAAATTTTGTCCTAAATAGGGAGGAACTTAATCTCACAGATCCGTTGAGTGTTGGCCTTCTAAGGTTTGCTAATAAGAAATGGGATGAACTTGAGACATCTGCCAAGAATTTGGGAAATGGTTCATACGAGTATACTGCAATAACACCCGGATTTTCTGTATTTGCAGTGGCTGGCTTGGAAGGGAAACAAATTTCTTTAACAGGGGCTGGCAATACTTCAATCCAAAACCAAACATCCTCAAATATAACAGGTTTGGGGAATTTGACATCAGGGTCTCAAAACCTATCTTCAGCAAGCCCTGCAACAGGCTTTCTTACAGGAGGGCAGGCGCCTATTATCGCAGTGATAATTATAGTATTAATAATAATTGGATATTTCTTCATTAGAAAAAGGAAATCTTCAGCTGATATGTGGGAAGAACCTGTAAATAAACCAGAGCCACAGATTTCTAAAAAAAAGAAAGCAGAAGAAAAGATACAAGATGAAAACGACGAGGATGAAAAACCTTCAGGCGACCTTTACGGCACTTAACCTTTTCTTTCTATAAAGAGGACACACAAGATTGGAATTGGATCTAGACACTTAATTTTCTATTAAAGTATTAGTCTTTAATTAAAAGAGCACCAATTTATACCAATAATATGAATAATCTATAGTATGGACTTGTCTCTAGTATTTGTTTTCATCTTCGTGATCATAGTCATAGGATTTCTTTTGGTTGGCGGAATCAATCTTGTCACAAGATTTTTCGGTCTCGGCGAGGATTTACAGGTTGAAAGGCAGGCAGCTGAATTTGAATTGGCTGTCTATAGCAAGGAGAAAAAGACAGGGATATTCTGGACAACTACAGGATCTTCAGAAGAATTCAACTTTTTTATTGGAAGTGGAGTGGAAAAGGTATGCTTCTTGGATCCTCAAAACCCTAGAGATAATCCAGCAAAAGGGTGGATAGATGAATACGATTATCAGGAATTGATTAAAGATAATGGGTTTAACCTTGTTTATTTTATCAGTGGAAAAGGGCTGAAAGGTTTCACGCTTGATAAATTCAAGCCTGAAGAAAATTCCTGCATAACATCGACGACGAACCTGCTGCTTACTAATAAAGGGAGTTATGTGGACATCAGGGAAGCTTAATTTTCTTAGTATGTTTTTTCTGATTATTAATAAGAGAATCTATAGCACTCCGCGCTAAAAGGGATTGACATAGTCCTATGCACACTATCCAGACCTATGTCTAGTTTTTATTGTGAAACTCTATAATTATATCTAAAAGGGTTTACTATGACAGCCAGTATTTTTGAGATATTTAAAATAGTTCTGGGAATTATCATAGCTTCATTTTTCCTGTTCTTTATGTTGCAGATAGCAGGAATATACTCCTTCACAGAGTCCAGATCCACACAAGTTACAGAATACAAGAATGTAAAAAAGCTTATAGAGGATACATATGTCTACTCTGTGCAATCTGAAATAGATTTGAAGAAGCCACCGATATTTTATACACCGCCTTATATATCAGAAGCTGATGCAATATCTGTGAGCCCGTCAATATTATATTTTTTTAAACCGGGAAAAAGATTAGTTGTTTACAAGTCCTCTATGGATTACGGTTTCTGGAAAGCAGATTTCATAGCGGCTCTCCCTGAAAGCAAGGTATTTTATAATCTGGTTGAGTATGATCTGGATCACTATTCTTTACTGCATAATCTAACAGAATTGTTCCCGCAGTCCGTTGACCCAAAAGTTGAATTTGGTTTTTGCAATGGTGGCCAGGAACTTGTGGCGAAAAGCAGGGACGAATTTTTAAAGCCTATAAGGGGAATTGTGAGGACAAAGTCTCCACAAGATTTAGGACTGCAATTTTGCACAGTAAATTTCAGTGAACCGAAGACAAAAATAGTTCTAACAAGAAATTCTGAAGCCGATCCTTCAAATAACACAATTTTTATACAATTGCCGCAAAATCGGATAGGTGCCATCATGTTCAGAGGAACAGATAAAGAAGAACAGGTTACAGATTACAGATTGGTTTACAAGGATTCTTTGGATATTTTTTCTGCGATTATTGGTGGAGTAGACTCATACAAGTATAAAAATAAACTGCAATTTGAATCTCTTCTGGCATTTTCAAAAGAAGAATCAAAGAGGGCAACACTGTTAGCAAGCACATACTCTAACCCAGAATTAGGGAAGCAAAAGTGCGCAGAACAATATACAGTTCTTAAAACAAAAATGGATGGAGAATTCAAGGCTTTTCTTGCATCTGTAATTAATTTCCAAAACTATAATAATCCGGCTGAAATGGAAAAGTTCCTGAATTTGATGGACGAAGTTAATGGCATTTATTCTAAAATCAAAACAGCTGGTTGCGATTAAGTTTATGTTATTTAATAAAATACCAAAAGCCCCTGAATTCCCTGAAAGTTTTAAATGGCTAAACACAGGCGAGGATCTTTCAATAGAAAAATTAAAAGGCCATGTTATAGTGCTAGATTTCTGGACATATTGCTGCATAAATTGCATGCACATTTTGCCTGATCTTGAAAAGATAGAAGAAAAGTATTCTGAGAAGCCTGTTATAGTTATTGGGGTTCACTCAGCTAAATTTGAAGAGGAATCGGGCCCTGAAAACATTGAACAGGCAATTGCCAGATACCAAATTAAACACCCAGTGATTGTGGACCAAAAAATGGAAATCTGGAATAATTATGGTGCTAGTGGCTGGCCAACAATAGTTGTGATAGATCCAGAAGGCAGTATTGTCTATAAGCAGTCGGGTGAAGGCCAGCTTGAGAGATTAATGGACACTATAGATGTCTTATTAGAAACATATGAAGAAAAAGGCGCGCTTTCAAAAAATAAGATCTCTATGCAACACCCAAAAATTAAAAATAAAAGTTTTCTTTCTTTCCCAGGGAAGATCTCCTTTTCTCCAGACAAAAAAAGTTTCTGCTTGAGCGATTCCAATAACAATAGAATTCTGGTTTGTTCAATTGAAGGTAAAATAAAAGAAATTATAGGGTCTGGAAAAAAAGGCCTAAGGGACGGGGAATTTCCAAAAGCAGAATTTAACAGGCCTCAGGGAGTTTGTTTTTCAGAAAATAAAATTTATGTGGCTGACACTGAAAATCATGCAATCAGGGAAATTGATTTAAAAAATAAAAAAGTTGAAACCATTGCAGGAACTGGAATACAAGCCTTTTATAATATAAAATTCGGTAAAGGAAAAGATACACCTCTCTCCTCCCCATGGGACCTCGTCGAGTATAGGAATAAATTGTATATTGCGATGGCAGGAACCCATCAGATATGGACATATGATTTGAAAATCGATAATGTCGAGATTTTCGCAGGAAGTGGATATGAAAATATTGTCGACGGATCTTTATCAGAAGCACAGTTTGCGCAGCCTTCTGGAATAACATTATTAGATAACTCACTTTTCCTTGCAGATAGCGAAGTTTCTGGAATTAGGCGAATTGATTTCAATACAAAAAAAGTTTCAACAATTTCTGGTCGGGGACTTTTCGAATTTGGACTAAAAGACGGAAAAACAGATAAAGCCTTGTTTCAGCATCCTTTAGGAATATCAAATGATGGCAAAGGAAAACTTTTTGTTGCAGATACTTACAACAATTCTATAAGGCAGATCGATTTGAAGGAGGAGTTAGTCTCCGCTCTGATCAAAAAGAAAGAAAAAAACATCTGCATGATAGGCGATGAGAAATGCAATGTGCTCGGTTTGTGGGAGCCTTCTGATGTGAAATATGCGGATGAAAAACTGTATATTGTTGACACAAATAATCATTTGATCAGGGTTTTTGATTTGAAAATACGTTCATTAAAAGACTTAGAAATAAGATTTACAAATTAAACCTTTCCAACACAGCTTTCCAGTCAATAGATTTGAAGAAATTTTCAATATAATCTGCCTTCTTCAGACCATAATCAACCATGTAGGCATGCTCGAAAACATCTAAAACCAGCAAAGGAACGCACCCTGCCAGATGCCCGAAATCGTGCTCATTTACCCAGACATTAAAAAGCTCTCCCTTTTCCTTATCGTAATAAAGTATTACCCAGCCAATGCCGCGCATCTTTCCTACAGAGACAAAATGTTCCCTCCACTTTTCAAAACTCCCATAAACTTTTTCTATCTTTTCCTTTAATTTTCCATTATCCAGAGCAACCCCGCTTTTCGCCATGTTTCCAAAATAAAGTTCGTGCAGCCTCATCCCGTTCCATTCCCACCCAAGCCTTCTTTTAAGCTCTGAATATTCCGGAGTCCCTTTTTCTTTTGTGTCCAGGAGCTCAATCAGCTTGTTCGTGTTTGTGACATACCCCTGATAAAGAGTAAAATGGTTTTTCAGCAGTGTGTCTGAAAATCCCTGCGTTCCTAACAAATGATCAAAATTTTTTGGTTCGTATGCCATAATCAAATCGCTTTACTTCTTATAACATCTCTTCTTTCAATTGTTACTAGATCTCCGTATCTACACTTTTCGTATGGCCTGAATGTTATATAATCAGGAGTCTCAGATTCCACTACAGCAAAACTTGTTCTTAAGCCTCCTGTTTCTCCTCTATATGTTAGAAGCCTACTACTTAATCTTCTGCGCCTGACACATTAGCTGAAGCTACTCTTAATTTATCGTCGACTGCTCTAAGGTTAAGTTGAATTTTCATAATATTCAGGACTTTTAAAAATTGGCTCAAAGATAAAAACTCTAAATCTTCCCAACCAGATCCAACCCCGGTTTCAGAGTTTTTGCGCCAGGTTTCCAGCTTGCTGGGCAAACCTGTCCGCTGTTTTCTGTTATGAATTTTGCAGCCTGAAGTTTCCTTAATGTCTCATGGGAACTTCTTCCAACACCAAGTTCATTCATCTCATACGCCCTCAAAACACCCTGTGGATCAATAATGAAAGTCCCCCTCAATGCAAGCCCTGTATTTTCCATGTAAGTCCCGAAAAGCCTAGAGACCTTTCCAGTTGGGTCAGCGCCCATTGGATAATTGATTTTTTTAATCGCCGGCGAGACATCATGCCAGGCTTTGTGCACATAAGCAGTGTCTGTGCTGACGCTCAGGATTTCTGCGCCTGTTTTCCTGAATTCTTCATGAAGCTCTGCAGCCTCTTCAAGTTCTGTCGGACAGACAAATGTGAAATCTGCAGGATAGAAAATTACAACCAGCCACTTTCCTTTGAAATCTGAAGATTTTACTTTTTTAATCTCATTATTCTGGAATGCATCCATTTCAAAATCCGGAACCTTTTCGCCAATATTCAACATAATAACTCCCCCTAATATCAAATTGTATACTCAATATTGAAATGAAGTTTTATAAGTCTTTAGGAATCAGCGATAAGAGAACCAGATTATAAATCTAACCCACTGTTACATAACGGCCTGTTTTAGCTGTGCCTTCTTTTTCTTCAAGTTTTTTCGTATTCTTTTTTATTTCTTCCCCAAGTCTGTCCAAAAAACCATCATACCTCTTAACTTTTCCATCATCACCTTTTTTTCTATAGTTGTCGCGCATATCTTCTGCAAGCCTTCTGGCGGCATGGTATTCTATATCAGCTGCCTTGAAATTCCCTTTTCGGGTAGCTTCCCTAGCTTCCAAAAGCGCGGCCATTGCTTCAGTGTCAAGTTGTAGTTTTTGGTAACCCATGTCATCTATAATTGTCTTCCTCTCCTTAAATGCCCATATATTTACAGTAAACCCAATTAATATAATGCATAATTTAATATCGAAACCCGATAACAGAAAACTCAAAGACCAGCTCGGCCTCATGGAGCATCAGCCCTTTTCTTTTCCAAAAAGAAAAGGTTTGAGATCCCAAAAGAAAAGGAATTTCAAGGGTCAGTTTGGTCTAATGGAACATCTGCTAATGGCAGTAATCCTCCTGATGGTTATTGTCGGCGCCCTGTTCTTTTTCCTTGGGTTCCAGTCAACAAAGGGTCAGGCAGAGGGGTTCAAAGACGACATACACAAAATAATCTTATCTTCCAATATTCTCGCGCAATCTGAAATGCTCACAAAAGAAGACCAGATGTTTGATGATTCAAAGTTGGTTGGATTTACAGGCGGATATGAAAAGGATGGATGCGAGGAAATCAAGAAACTTGTGGGCGAGGCGTGCATCACAATAGATAAAGTCCTTATTTCAGAAGAAAGGGATGATTGCGACCCTGTAAATTTTGACCAGAGGGGAAGGGATTCGTGCAATTCCTGGACCTTGTGCAAAGAGACCTGCTTCAAATTACAGTCAGGAAAAAGCAAAGGGTTGGCTTTGCCTGTAAATGTCTATAGGAGCCTTGATAAGAAGGTTGAACTCGCTGTAATGACAGTGAAAGTGCCTGGATAAGCTTATATATGTGAAATCACATATATCCACATATGACCAATATAACTTTAGCAATACCAGAAGAACTCCATGAAAAAATGAAGGATCATTTAGAAATAAGATGGAGCGAAGTAATTAGGAAGTCTATAGCAGAAAAAATAGATGATCTCGAGATGATGGACAAGATTACAAAAAAAAGCAAGCTGACAGAAAAAGACGTGGAAGAAATCAGCGCAAAAATAGATAGAAATGTTGCAAAAAAACTAGGATTACGATGAAGGTCATCATAGACACAAATATAATTATTTCTGCTCTCATCAAAGACTCGATTACAAGAAAGATAATAGTTGAGTCTGGATGGGAATTCTATTATCCTGAGGTATCTTTACATGAATTGCGGGAGAATAAAACCGAAATCTTGGAAAAATCAGGCTTGGAAGAAACCGAATATCTGAAACTTGCAAGCAAAATATTAAGCTACATGAACCTGCTTTCAGACGAACAGATTGCTGTGAATTTGAACCAAGCTAAAAAGGAATTAGGAAAGATAGATCCGGATGATATTCCCTTCTTAGCAGCTGCCTTGAGCATTCCTGATTCTTTTATATGGTCTCATGATTCCGATCTGGAAAAGCAGAAACTTGTAAAAGTTATTAAAACAAAAGATATTTTAGAGTTCTTATTTTTATGAACATAAACAAAAAACCTATGAAAGCGCAGACGATGTTGATCACATTAATCCTTGTAATCCTCGTTGTGATAGGCACAATAGCTGTCCTTTTGTCCACAGCAAGCGTTTTCAGGGGGGAAGATTACCTAAAAATCCACACAACTTCCCTTGTAACATCCCTTCTAAGGACAGATAGCGGCTATGCCGGGGATGTTGAGAAATGCAAGACGATTGCAGAGATTTTGTATTGCTCTCAAACAACGCCAAGCTGGAGATGCGGGGACACAAAGTGCGAAGATATAGCAGACACACTCCCAGATTTATACATCCAAAAAGCCCTTGATCCGAAACTGGACTACTCTTTCAAATACGGGGAAAAAACAACAGCCTTGAGCAAAAATTTTTCAAACAGGACAACAGGAGCCTATAAAATCAGCCAGAAAATCTCCAAACGTGGGCAGGACGTGGATATAGTTTTTCAGGTAATACAGAAATAGAATCTAATAACTTTCAACTTTAATCCCTTCTATTTTTTCAAAATCTCTCGCATTCCTAGTTACTATAGTATTTATCCCATTCGACAAGGCAATCCCTGCTATTAAACAATCGGCAGAGTCAACTGACGAACCGCTTTTATTAAGCGCTCCGCTTATTTCAGCGGCCTTCACTGATGAGGTCTCATCCAGCTCCATTATAGTCAGCCTATTGAAAAAGATTTGGATTTCAGACAGTTTAATTGCTCGTTCTGTTTCTGATTTCAAAGAAAACAAACCAGTTAGAACTTCAAAAATATTTATTCTGGTTGTATACAGTGTCTGATGTTCCAAACTTTCTAGCTTTTCCCGAGCCGCAATCTTTTTCCTTGCAAAATCTATAAGAAAGGTGGAGTCAAGAAGTTTCATTATCCCTCCCACATTTTTTTAATCCGGTTTCCTGGCCATTCTCTAGCTTTTTTCGCTCCCTCTTCAAACTCTTTTTCAGACTCTTTGGATAATGGGGTCATTAATTTAAAAACTTCTAATAAGTCAGCTCCTGTGCACTTTTTCTTTCCAAACTCTCTCACGATTTCATCTGAAAAGCTCTCATCAGGCCGCTTGGAAGCTAAAAGAAGTCCGTAAGCCTCTTTCTTAAGAGAGATGTTTATTGATGCCATGTATATGTATATGCGCATACAGTTTATAAAGTTGAGTATAACAGTGTTATATACTTTTACCAAAATAAGATTTTTAAAAAACAATACATTATCAAGCGAGTTAAATTCTAGTATTCCACCAGTGTATTCACTGGTGGCCAGCTGGTGGAATACAACAGCCAAAAACCGCATACAATAAACATGCCGCTGGCCTATTGGCCAGCGGTTTTTGACTGATAAAAGTTGAGAAGAAACAAAACCTTCAATAAAAGAGATTCTGGAAAAGACTTCTAAAAACTTCGGACAAGGTAATTATACATATTGTTCTGCTGAATACGAAAAGGCAATGGAAGCAGATGAAGGGTGGCTCCATATAGCCTATGAAATTGCCCTGTTTAAGCCATATAAGTCATCTCAACCATAACTATATACTATACTATGTATAGGTTTTTCTCTCGCGAAAGCTCCAAAATGAAAGCCCAAACTGAGATCATACTAGTTTTAGGCATAGTCATAGTCGCTATTGCAGCTGTCTTATTTGCAACCAACACAGTCAGCCTTTTGCCGCCAGAGCCTGAATCAGTCTCTGCCCTTAAGGCATCACTGAAAACAGATGTCCAGAACAGGATAAATGCAGAGTCAATATCGATAATACGGACAGTAGCTGCAAACGGTGGGTATCTGGACCTGAACACAGACCCTAAGCCACCGACCCACGATTATAATGGCGTAAAAATCGCTTTCTGGCAATATGGCAATGCAAGCCTTGCGCGTGGGAGGGGAGACTTTGAAAAAACAATTTCAACTGGGATAAAAGAATCCCTCAAAACCCTTAATTCAGATTCGTTCTCAGGCTTGGAAGGGAAAGATGTGAAAATAGAATCTGTCCGAAACGTCGAAGTAAAAATAAACGATAACGATATCTCGGTAAAAGCTGATCTTCCAGTATCAGTTGAGGGCTACGGTTTCGGCGGTCCTGTCGAAACAAAAATTCAGTCCAAGCTCGGGCAGGCAATAGATTTTGCAAACGACCTTATTGGCAAAAGCCAGAAAAAAGAGCTTAATTTTGCAGAGCCAGATGAAAAAGGGGAAGCTACAGGGAAGCCTTTAGGCACATTAGAGAACAGATATTTCGAGAGATTCCTAATAAACGCTATACAGAGCTATACTGATGTGGATGAATTCGATAACCCAAGAATACCGAGCCAAGGGATACTCACTGGATGCGAAACCCCTCCTGTCCAAAAAACCTGGTTCCAAATAAAGCCTGAGATGGAAAGCCTGGTCGAAGCTGTCCTTGCAAACACTTACACTGCAGGCAAAGTTCCGCTAGGGATAACGAACAGATCCCGCTATCCCGCATATGTCTTGCCTATACATTCTGATTTAGATGTAAAATTCTCTTTAGGCCAGAAACTAGACGAAAAATCTTTCCAGCTATACCAGAACAACGGCATCAATCCAGGAAAAGTGATTATAAAAACACAAAACTTCGGCTACACTTCGATCTGCATGTCGCCACCTTACAGGGTCTTGTATTTCCTGTTCTTCCCTGTTGTCACAGAAATAGGGAATGACGATTTCAAGTTAAGGTTCGCCTTCCACAACTATGTAAACGGCTACCAGCCCGGCGACTTCAAGGACTTAGGCCTTGTCCTAAATTTCTTTGAAGACGATGTGATAAAATGCAATACAGCAGCCTGTCCAGCAAAAATAAAACTTCTGGACACAGGCGGGCCTGTCCCATTCGCAGATGTATCTTATTCTTATTGCAATCTGGGGAAAACAGACAAAGATGGCATCATAGAAACAACAGTACCTTGCGGCATAAGCTTGCTTGAGATATGGGACAAAGACCACAAAGCCTACCAGAGCATCAGAAGCTCAGATGAATTAAAGGACGTGACGATAGCTCTGTCAAAACAACGTGATATCAAACTCCATATCTACAATATGGAAATTGAATATAATCCTGACACAGAAGAATTCAGCATAGTTGATGTACAGCCAAACAAAGAGAGCTTTACTTTAGCTGTTTCGTCCCTTGATGGCATTCCAGTCTACATAAAATCCAGCAAAGACACAGAAATAACAAGGCTAGTCCAGACAGAAGAAACTGTAATCTTGAATTCTGTTGTCAAAAGAAGTGGCCTTCTGCTCGGCGGAACAGATGCAATAGGCATAATCCCTGAAACTCTCACAGACCTCTGGATATACAACCCTATAATCAAAAACGGCTATCCGTCAACATCCCTGCCAAACCCCGCAAGCCCTACAGATCCAATAGAAACTAAATTGCAAAAAGAGCAAGACCCTGAAAACCAGAAAGTAATCCAAGCAAATACAGCAAACCAGATTTTGATAAGGGCCGGCTTAACCAACGTAACCCTAACCTGCGCATCCAAACTAAACGTGACCCTGCCTATTAGCACAACATCTGTTGATGCCAACCTGCTTAAAACTTGCGCAACTAAATGAAATTATAATAAACTCAATGCGGCTCAATAGTCTCAGAAGCCCTGAAAGAAGGGATAGAAATAAACTAGGATATGAAAATTGAAGCGGAAAAATGGCTTAAGATAGCAAAAGATGATTTAGAAAAGGCTGAAATCTTATTCAGGAATAGTAAATTTGATGGAGCCGCCTTTTACTGCGAGCAATCAGCTGAAAAAGCCCTCAAAGCGGTTCAAATTGAAGCAAAAGGGAAATTAAGAAAAATCCACGACCTTGTTGAATTGGGAAAAGATGTTTCTGCGCCAGAAACCATAATTAATAAACTTAAGGAGCTTACGCAAGCTTATATCTATTCCAGGTATCCAGATGCACCGGAGTCATCTCAACTAAAAGAAATTGTCACAGGGTTTTTCAAAGACGTAAAAGAGGTTTTACTATGGTCAGAAAAGAAGCTCTTAAAAACAAACTGAAAAGTTTCAGGGAAAATGTGAACAAGGAAATCAAAATAGAAAAAATGATACTTTTCGGCAGTATGGCATCAGGCAAAACACACGCAGACAGCGATGTTGATTTGATAATAGTCAGCCCTGATTTCAGGGAAATGAATTTCTTTAAGCGGGGAGCAAAAATGTATGATTATTGGGATATCAGGCGCCCTGTAGACTTCCTCTGCTATACGCCAGAGGAATTCAAGAAGCTCAGCGGGCAGGTATCTATAGTCTCCGAAGCATTGAAAGAAGGGATAGAAATAAATTAGGCTATCAGAAAAGAAATTGAAAACTGGCGGAAGCAGGCAGAACATGAGCCCAAGGTCGCAGCAGGCAACAGGGTTTGATACGAATAAAATATGAAAGAATATGATGAATGGTTTGAGAAGGCCAGAGGCGACCTTAGAAAGGCAAAAATTATGTTAGAAAACAAGGAGTTTGATGACGTTGCATTCCATTGCCAGCAAGCCGCAGAGAAATCGTTGAAAGCCGTGCTCATAAAACAAGAAGGGGCTTACCAAAAAAATCCACGATCTTGTGCGCCTTGCAAAATTACTTGGCATGCCGCCAGAGCTTATTGTCAATTGCGCAAAATTAGACAGTGGATATACACTATCAAGATATCCAGATCCGCCCCAAAATTATACTAAGGAAGACGCAGAAAAGCTGATAAGATACTCTGAGGAGGTTATTAAATGGACAGGGAAAAAACTGAACTTATAAAAGCGCTCAAAAAATTCAAGAAACAGAATAGGATAGAAAAACTATACCTTTTTGGGTCTCAGGCTATAGGCAAAACGCATAAATGGAGCGATGTGGATCTTATTGTAGTTTCCGGGCGGTTCAAAGGGAAAGGCAATCTCGAACGTTCTCCTGAGCTGCATTTAAGCTGGAACCTTGATTATCCTGTTGATCTCCTATGCTACACCCCAGAAGAATTTGATAGATTGAAGAAAAGGGTCTCTATAGTTTCAGAAGCCCTGAAAGAAGGGATAGAAATAAATTGAATATGGAAGGCGTAATTTTTTCAAGCCATCAGGCGCAGAAAAAATAGCCTCCTGTTTTGGTTAAGCTTTTGGGACAAAAGGTTATATGAGAAAAGAAATTGAAAACTGGTGGAAGCAGGCAGAGAGTGATTTTATTAAAGCGGAAAACCTGTTTAAGACAAAAAACTTCGATGGGACAGCTTTCTATTGCCAACAATGTGTCGAAAAGGGTCTGAAAGCTTTGTATATGGTGAAGTTCGCAGAAAATCCCCCGAAAACACACGATCTTATTTTACTTTCAGACAAGCTTGGAGCCCCGGAAAGAATAAAGGAAGTAGGCCGGCGCCTTACACCAACATATATATTGTCGCGTTATCCAGGAATAACAGAAACAATACCAGCTGAACTTTATTCTGCGCAGCAGGGAAAAGATTTTTTAAATCTGGCCAAGGAGGCTATGGAATGGATAAAAAAGGAATTAAAACAATAATGCCACTAATACGGAAAATAGAGGAGAGGTTTCAGCCAGAAAGAATAATCCTTTTTGGTTCCCGCGCTAGGGATGATTATAGAAAAGACAGCGATTACGATTTAATAATTGTGGCAGATTCCTTCAGCAAACAACATATTCACGATAGAGCAGTGGCTGTGTATGCGGTTAAGAATATACTCGAGAGCATCGATGTTATCTGCTATACGCCAGAGGAATTCGAAAAAATGAGAAACCAACTTGGAATAATCAACCAGGCAATGAAAGAGGGTATAGACCTTTTGGAAATATCAAAAAAGAAAGCTGCATGATAGTATGAAACAAAAATCAAAAGCCAGGAATCTTGCATTTACTTTAGCTGTAGCCTTCGCAATCTATCTAATGGTATCTCTCCCTGTATCTTCAGCCCAGTCTGTTTCAACTACTATAGGAGTAAATTTCTTTGCCCCTGACGGTTCTACACGCCTTGTCCCATCTGCGCCTGTAAATATAGTTTCTCCGTCCTCCATGATCAACAAGAAAATAGAAGTGGATGACCGTACGCCTCCAATCGACTGGGCTTCCCCTGATCCATCTGTCTTCATCAAAATCACGCCTCAGCCAGGTTTCCAGGTCGGCGACATTTATTTAATCCCATGCGTAGACGAAAAATTCGCCCTCCAGGATCCAACAGACTGCATCCGATCCATCCAGCGAAACCAGAAAACCCCAATAAAATTCTCCAGCTTCGTGGATTATCAGGCTTCCTGGTTTGACGTCTCCAACGCGAAATTAGTAGGAGACCAGGAGTTTGGCCAGCAGGAAGCGCGGTTGCTCACTTTCGTCAATATAGAAATAAAAGGCAAAAAACAATGGTTCGGCTACTGGGATGTGATCAAGAGAACAGACCTCCGCGACTTCACAATAGACCAGGACAATGATCTCGACAGCATAGATGTGATTGTCTCTGACCCAGCAAACCTGAACCTCACAGAAGCCTACATAAGAAACAAAAACACCATCCCAAAAGAGTGGATCTCAAAAATAATCCCTAATAAAATAAACAAACAGCCTACAGGCCAGATTGTGACACTCCATTCGTCTTACCTTGACTCAGCAGACACTCCAGACAAATTTTTAGTCACAAAAACAGACCGCTCAAACATCATAGACACATCCCAGATAACAAAAGATTTCGGTTTAGTTTTCGCTTCAACCACAACAGCTACAGCTAATGCGCTCACAATCTCACCAAAGCCCCAATCAACCTGCGGGAACGATGCTGTAGAAATAGATGCAGGCGAGACCCGCCAAAATTGCTGTAGGGATTTCCCAGATTGCGGCCATGCTGATTTAATCTGCGCAGTTGACCGTTCTATTAAAACAGATCCTGGCCTCTGCCTGAACAAAACAGAGACCCGTATTGTCGCGCGCTTTGAGGAAACAAATTTCGAATCCTGTGAAAGAAGCCACAAAGTAAAATTAAGCTTCGATTCCTACAACATCCCATCTGGAGCAAGGTTTGAAGAAACTTTCATAGAACTTGACGGCGACCCTCCAGGAACAGCTATCCCTGGATTATTGGACATAGACTCCTGCAATAAAGCAGCTGACAGGAATTCCTGTATATCCGACCTTGCAATCAAAAACAAAGTCCCTTCTACCTGCGATTTCATAAACAATCAAGACCTTCGAGACCGCTGCCGCTCTGACTCAGAGACTAAAAAAGCTTTCGGCAGAAAAACAATACCCCTGAACAACTGCCAGCAGCAGCCAGGCGGCAGGACAGAGTGCGAATTCAGTCTGGCCAGGTTCAAAAAATGCGAGCAGGGGAACTTCGAAATAAAATTCAACACCCTCTTCACAAAACTCAAATTATCTGACCAGAAGACAGTGGAGCTGAAATCAGCTTTCCAGCAAAACCTCGTGGTCTCCCAGGACACCAAAAGCATCAAGCAAATCCTCGGCGACTCAAAAGCTCGCTTCGAAAAAATCTTCAATGACCTTGAGGAAGGGATAGATGACGCAAAAGATGTCTTAGACGAGTGCGTAGACATAATAAAATCTTCTGTCACGTTCGCGATGGTGATGGCATCGCTCTCAGCTTTCACAGGTGTTGTGGGATTGATTGGGTCTGCGATAGTTGTCGGGGAGAAAATACATGATTTGGTTACTACACCTAACTCTGATGTAGAGCTAGCAAGAGAACAGGCTAATGATGCAAATACAGAGCTTGCGAGAAGAGAAGTAAAGCTAGATAGCGCAGCTGATGATATTGTAAACAACAATAAACTTGAGAACACAGACATCGGGATTTTATCTTCAATTAAGAACCCAGATGGAACCTATACATTTAAGGACCGCTCAGGCCAGGTGATCATAAGAGGCTCAAGCGCATCTAATAAGCCAATCCTGAATGCTCAAGGTAATGTAATAACAAGCACAGATACAAGCGCTACTGGTCTAGGAACAAACCAATACGGAGAATTGGAAATCAATGGTCAGCCGGTAAAATTCGATAAGGATAGTGGAGTGTATTCGAGTAACGGAAACTCAGTCACTTTCGATGCTTCTGGCCGCGTAAATACTGTTGGAGGCGCTGGCGTATCTGGCGCAGATCTCAAAGCAGCAACAGGCCAAGATATACTGAGGGATGACTTTAACCGATATGGCGGCCAAGGCCCCCTCGAAAGCTTCAGGGAAAGTTATACACAAAGAGTTAATGACTATACACAACAGAAGCAAGATGCTTCTATATTGAATAATAGAATATCCACAGAGGAATCTAGGCTTAACGCAAATCGAGCTGAGGCAGACCTAAAAACAAAGATAGCACTAGATGAAGCAGGTAGAAGGCAACAAACCATAGACACGAGAGCAGCCGCAGCAGATGCAGCAGCTAATCGGGCACCGCCTGCTTCTCCAACTTATGTATCTTTCACTCTCCCGTCTGGTAAAAGTGTCAATGCTCTGGTAGCAGGTGATATAATCACGTTGCCAGACAACTCAAGATATATAATTTCTCAAATAAATAAGGATTCGAGTGGAGCAATAACTGCTATTACAGCCGATAATTTAGCAAGCGGATCTCATGTGTATCAAATTAAGGATAACAAGTTTATAGAAATTAAACCTGCGCAAGAACCTCTATCCGAGCCTTCTACAATAGGCTCTGACGCGAAAGCTGTAACCCAGAATTTCAATATCGGCGTACAGGGAGCCCAGCAAAATGCTCTGGCAAC